>Ga0268262_10001360_pt1 | contig 30556 bp, 27 predicted proteins | sample TergutNc150P3_FD_190354 | JGI IMG/M metagenome (GOLD analysis project Ga0268262, IMG submission 190354) | Nasutitermes corniger P3 segment gut microbial community from laboratory colony in Florida, USA - Nc150 P3 (SPAdes) (version 2) | ecosystem: Host-associated > Arthropoda: Insects >... | reverse complement strand
TAATTTTTGTTTAAAAAGTATCTTGCTTTACCGATTCTGAACAAGCCGCTGGATATCTTTGCCGCTAGACTAAGATTCTTAGTCAGCAGCATAGGTATCATTGATGTGTTTTTTTTCACGCACGTCCTGCCGAACCGAGTACATTCTGATTTTTGTGCGAGTAAAGTTTTTTAAGTTCATCGCGCGCCGGTCCGAGTATTTTGCGCGGATCGAACTCATCCGGTTTTTCAACTAAAATTTTGCGTATTAAAGCCGTCATGGCAAGGCGTCCGTCTGAATCGATATTGATCTTGCAGACCGCGCTCTTTGCCGCTTTGCGAAGCTGTTCTTCGGGGATACCGACTGAGTCCGTCAGTTTTCCGCCGTACTTTTCTATCATGTGCACATATTCAATAGGCACTGACGAAGAGCCGTGCAGAACGATGGGGAAGCCGGGTATCTGTTTTTCAACTTCTTCAAGGATATCAAAGCGCAACGGAGGGGGAATAAGAATGCCGTTGGCGTCTCTTGTGCATTGTTCCGGTTTGAATTTCGCTCTTCCGTGGCTTGTCCCGATGGAGATAGCCAATGAATCGACCTTTGTCTTTCCTACAAAATCCACGACTTCGGAAGGCTGGGTGTAATGGCTGTGTTCCGATGAAACATCGTCTTCCACTCCGGCGAGAACTCCAAGCTCTCCTTCTACCGTAACATAATCTTTTTGTGAATGAGCCAATTCGCAGACTTTCTTTGTGAGCGCCACATTTTCGTCATAAGACAAATGCGAACCGTCTATCATTACGGAAGAAAATCCGGTCTCGATACAGTCCTTGCAGAGTTCAAAACTGTCGCCGTGGTCAAGGTGCAGTACGATTGGGATATCGTATCCAAGCTCATGGGCGTATTCTACAGCGCCGCGAGCCATGTTTTTCAGAATATTCTGATTGGCGTACTTGCGCGCTCCCGATGATACCTGCAAAATAACAGGTGATTTGGTTTCCACGCAAGCCTGAATAATAGACTGCATTTGTTCCATGTTGTTAAAATTGTACGCCGGAATAGCATACCCGCCTTTAACAGCTTTTTCAAAAAGCTCTTTCGTGTTTACAAGCCCTAACTCTTTATAACTAGTCATGATTTTTCGCTCCTTTTTGGTTTTTTCTTAATATACCCGTTTTTTCAGGATTTGGCAAGAGTTTTGTAGTATGTCCTCTTTGCCGCTAATATGCTAAAATACTGACAAAATGAAACTTAAGCTGGAATTAAACAAAAAAACGATAACCGCCGCGATAATAGTTTTTGCGGTTATCGTTACGCTTTTTATCTTTTATGTCCGCCCCCCTGTGTTGATTGTAACGGAACAGTCCTTTATTGAGCTTTACGGGAAAGAAAGGGCGTATAACGAGGCTTTTTCATCATCTCTTGCCATGTTCAGACCTGTAAAAATTGTCACGGTTGCCAATGACGCCGGCGAGGATGTTGTTCCTTTTGCCGTTTCATCAGCCGCTATAAGACCTTTTTGTGTGATTTTTCCCCTCAGATTTGTCAAATCGGCGATACTTTATAAAGAATTAGCCCCAAATATCCCTATTGTAGTACTGGAAGGAAGGTATCTTGAAGAAGAAAGCCCCTCGGAAGGCGTTCTTGGAGCCGGGAAATCGGATTATTTTGTCTTTAAAACCGATATAAATGACGATTTTTACAGAATTGGGCTTGCCGTTACCGCAATTAAGTTAAAACCGGCTCAAAAAAATGAGGATTTCATACCTGATGAGAAAAAAAAGGACAAAGTTGTCATTTTTATTGAACGTAAATTAAACCAGATGAAGGATGTTTTTTTACGGGGCTTGTATGACAGGGGGGAACTTTTTGAAACTATTTTTTTTAACAGCTATTCCCAATATCTGGAACTGCCCAATCTTTCCTGCGTTGTCCTGGCGGGCGTGGGCGCTGATTTTATGGACAGAAAAGCCGATGTTCCGGTAATATCGTTTACATGGATTAACCCGGCATTATTGCCCTTTGATGTGGTTATGATTGTTAATGATTCGCCCTTGGCGCAGGCAAGACAGGCTGTCAAAATGGTCAAAACCGGAGTGAAAAACGGGCTTATAAAGTCCGAATTCCGCGTATTGGACAGGGCTAAATTCGACAGAAAAGTTATTGCCATAATTAATAAAAACAGGTAAAATACTAAAAAATGGTTTTGAATCATTGACAAATAATGTTCAAACTAATATAATTTACTTAGATTATTAAAGGAGCTTTAATGATGAAACAAGGTAGCTTGAAATTTATCTGCCTGATTATTTTGGCATGTATAACGGTTTTATCAGTCCATGGTCAGTACCACGGTCAGTACAGAGCTGAAAATCTTAACAACTGGGTTTTAGAGACTTTTAACGGCGTTGGTGACTCTATATATAAATGGAAAACTGATTCAAGCCGTTTTATAAGTAAAAAGGGCGATGTTCAATACCCGGTACTCGGTTATATTGACGCCTATCCAAGCCAGGCTTTCAGGGGCGGGAAAGTTGAAGGCGTTCCCAGAAGTCTTGGTCTTAACGGTTGTTTTGATCGCAGAGGTTATAACTGGATCGATATTTATCCGGTATTGGCTGATGATAAAGAGGAAAAACCGATAGGTATTCCGATTCCCGGCAGAATGAAACGAATGGATATGTGGGTATGGGGATGCAATTTAAGATATTACATGGAAGCTTATTTCAAAGATTTTCAGGGTGTAATTCATGTTCTTCCCTTTGGAGACGTATCTTACAGAGGCTGGAAAAACTTGTATGTTAATATTCCCGGTAACATTAACCAAACAACATGGACTCAATCAGAACCCCTTGAAAGGGCGGAACAGCTTAATATTGATTTAAGCGACAAGCCTCAGATTCGCGACGAACCGGCTTATCCAAGTCTGCACTTTATAAAGTTCAGGTTGTGGACGCAGCCCGTTGAAAGAGTAGACAGTTTTTATATTTACTTTAAACAGTTGAAAATCTTGACAGATACAAATGAAGCGTTATTCGACGGCAGTGATCTTAATGATCCCAATAAAATTAAAAAGCTTTGGGCTGATAAAAAAGACTGATAAAGGAGTATCAAAAAAATGAGGAAGTTTTTAATATTTACATTAATCCTGAGTATCGGCAGTTATCTTTTTGCCCAGAATCAAGGGGTAGGCGCACCTGATCCTGAAAGGCTTGGAATTGAAGCGGGTCAGCAGATGATACGGGAAGTATCCGTAGATAAATTTGAACATGACGGTTTCTGGAGATCTAAAATGTCAGGCGACGAAGGTTACACGACAAGCAGATTGTTTGTCGGCGCGCCGGCGGCAAAACAGAAAATTCCCGAAGAAGAAGGCATGGAAATTCCGGATAAGTACGTTCTTGGTACAAGAGTAGATTTCCTTCGCAGGGGATACAGTCAATTTTTTATTTATCCCGCGCGTCCGATTCCGATAGAGGGTATTACAAAAACCATCTCCGTGTGGGTTGCGGGTCGTAACTTTAATCATGAACTTTATGTGCTTATTCAGGATTTCTTCGGCAGAGATTATGAATTCAGCATGGGAAAATTAACTTTCATGGGTTGGCAGAAATTGACAGCAACCATTCCGCCGGCTCCTGAGGATGGAATGAGCGGCGTAGCTCAGAGAAGCTACCATTATCAGGGTAATTTTGGAATAAAAATAACCGGTTTCAGAATTGACTGCGATCCAATGGAAGCCAGAGGCAGTTACTATATCTATTTAGATGATCTTCGCGCATATACCGATTTATTTTCCGAAAACCACCGCGATCCGGACGACATGGTCGATGGCTGGTAGAAGCATGAGGCTGTTGATTGTTAATCAATCGACAGCCTTTTTTTATGTATCCACATGATTTTACATGGAAAAGGAACTGCCCGGGGATTTGCCGTAGGGCGTATATATATCTACAATGAAAAATTTAATATTCCCGCGGAAGGTACGGTTCCTTTAGGAAAAGAAAAGGCGCAGCTGGATCGTTATTATTCAATAAAAAAAGAGGCGCTTGAAGAGCTTGATAAAATCAAACATTCGTTAGAGGATATTGATCCATTAAAAGCTGAAATCTTTGACGCGCATAAAGAAATAGTAGAAGATATTATCATTAATGAAGAAATTCCGGCAAGAATACTGAATGATCGCTGGGCAGGCGATTGGGCGATTTATCATGTTTACGGAACGGTTATAGCCGTTTTAAAAAAGACGGCGGATCCCCTTATCGCGGAAAGAGCGGCGGATTTTGACGATGTGCGCGCCATGCTTTTGCGTTTATGGTACGGGCAGAAAACAAGTTCCCTTTCAGATTTAAAAGAACCTTGTATAATCGCCGCGCATGAAATTAAACCTTCCGGGGCGGCGGGAATAAACAACGGAAAAGTCCTCGCGATACTTACCGAAGAAGGCGGTACAACGTCTCACGCCGCCATTATCGCTAAGAGCTTTGGAATACCCGCGGTGTTGGGCATTGACGGGCTTTTGAGTTATGTGAAACATGGGCAGTATACCGCGGTTGACGCGCAGGAAGGAACCGTAATTCTTGATCCCGAAGAAGACATTATAAAGAGTTACCGTAAAAAAAGCGGCGATTTATCCCGCGACAAAAAAGACGCGGAAGTTTTTTTAAAGAAAGAGGGGAAAACAGCCTGCGGCGTAAAAATTGACATAGGGCTTAATATTTCAAGCGCAAGCGACGACGAACTTAACGCTCAAAGTTACACGGATTCCGTAGGTTTGTTCAGAACGGAATTTCTTTTTTTGGGACGCGACAAATTGCCCTCCGAAGAAGAGCAATTTATTTCTTACCGCAAGGTTGTAAAAAGTTTCGGTAAAAAACCGGTAATTTTGCGTATACTTGATATTGGCGGCGATAAGCAAATATCAAGCATAGAACAAAAAGAGGAAGATAATTCTTTTTTGGGGAATCGCGGCATAAGATTCTGTTTTAGTTATCCCGATATTTTTACAACTCAATTAAGAGCCGCTTTCCGCGCGTCTTATTACGGCAATCTTTGGATAATGCTTCCTATGATCGGCTCTCTTGATGATATAAAAAAAGCAAAGGAAATAATTGAGGAAACAAAGAATAAATTAATAAAAGAAAAAATTCAAATCGGCGATGTGAAAATAGGAATAATGATAGAAGTTCCCGGTATCGCGCTGATTGCGGATCTTGCGGCAAAAGAAGTGGATTTCGCGAGTATAGGATCAAACGATCTTTGCCAGTATTTATGCGCGGCGGACAGAATGAATAAAGCGGTGGAAGATTATTATCAAAGTTATCATCCTGCGGTTTTTAAGTTAATAAAGGAGACTGTATCGGCTTTTAAAACGGCTGAAAAGCCTATTTCCATCTGCGGGGAGATGGGAAGCGACCCGTTGACTGTTCTTGCGCTTATCGGCTGCGGGCTTAGAAAATTCAGTATGGGAGCCGCGTCTGTCGCGGCTGTAAAAAGAGCTATTGCCGGAATAACTGTGGCGCAGGCTGAGGAAACAGCTCAAAAAATGCTGGAATTGTCCACCGCGCAGGAAATTGAAAATTTTTTAAATACAGCATATAATATTATTTAATTATATATGACCAGAACAAAAGCCGGATACGTTGAAGGCGCTGTTTCAATAATTATCAATTTCTTGCTATTCATTCTTAAAATGTGGGCTAGCATAGTTTCCGGCTCTATCGCTCTTGCCGCCGACGCGTGGCATACGCTTTCCGACTCATTAAGCTCCATTGCGGTTGTTATTGCCGCAAAATTAGCGTCAAAAAAAGCGGACAAGGAACACCCGTTCGGGCACGGCAGATGGGAACAGATAGCGTCGTTTTTTATCGCGGCGATTTTAGCCGTAATCGCGTATGGGTTTTTGGAAAATTCAATCAGACATTTTTGGGAGAAAGAAAGAGTTGAGTACGGAAAAATAGCGATAATTGTTACCGCTGTCTCTATTGTTGTAAAAGAACTGTTGGCGCAATACGCGTTTTATATGGGGCGCAAAGCCGATAATTCCAGCGTAAAAGCCGACGGCTGGCATCACAGATCGGACGCGCTTTCATCTGTGGTTGTGCTTGCCGGTATTTTATTCGCAAAGCGCTTCTGGTGGATTGACAGCGTACTGGGAATCATTATCGCCCTGATGTTGTTTTACGCGGCTTTTGAGATTTTAAAGGAATCAATAAATAAAATATTGGGCGAAGAGCCGGGACAGGAGCTGATAAATAAATTAACAACTGAAATAAAAAATATATATTATGATGATTTAAAAATTCATCATTTGCATATTCATAATTATACTTCACATAAGGAATTAACTTTTCATATACGGCTTAATAAAGATTTAACAATAGAGAAGGGGCATAAGATAGCGTCGGATATTGAAGAGCTTGTTTTAGATAAATTCGGCATGTCCGCCACTATCCATGTGGAACCGGCGAATTTAGCGTAAAGACCTTAATAACGCTCTTAGTTCCGGGTTTGCCGCGCCTTCCAGCGCCGGTTTATTTGATTTATTAGCCTGTAGGATTATCTCGTCTCCCGGTTCAATACGGTCAAAGAAACCGTTTCTTACCAAGGTTCCAATGGCTATTTCCTCGTCTACATTGGTGATTGTCAGCTTTCCCACAAGCTCGTCGTTTGAATAGAGAACGGCGATTCCTTCGTTTGCCGTCTGAATACGACCGCGTTTTACAATGTCGTATACTGTGTCCTTTTGAATCCCGTCGGCTTTTCCCTTGTTAATGAGCGCCTCTCCCTGCTTTCGGATAAGCAGTCTGCCGCGAACCGGCATTGACGCTGAAAGCTGGGCTACTATGCCGCGGGAGGCGTCGCGCAGTCTGTCTACGCCTGTGCGGTAAGTGTAAAAAGTTCCCGCGGGGGAGCCTGTCCTTCCCACAAAGAGTTCGGCTTTTATTGAAATATCGCGCTCGCTTTCCGAAACCGAAACAAGCATAAAGTAATCGGCTCCGCCTTCCCTTGCCTGTTTAAACGCCTGTGAGAAGATTGCCTGCCGCTGTTCCAGATTCATGGGGTTAATGTTTCTGTCGTGTACAAGCAATTCCTTGATGACTCCGGCGGCGACAGAACCCGCGTCCGCGTGGTAAAAACTTGATTGTCCCGCGAGAGAAAAGACCGCTATTTTCCAATGCCGTTCGGCCAGATCAACGGGATTTACCTGCCATTGTTTAAAAAGCGCGTTGGAAAGCAGGGAAGCGTATGCTTCTACCGCGTCGTTTAGCGTTTTATCGGCAAAGCCCTGATCCTGCAGGAAGCGAAGTTCCTCAAGGTAGCGGGCAGGGTAGCCTAAAAGCCTTAAAATTTCGGCGTATTCGCGCCTGTCCTGCGCAAAGGGGTTCAGTCTTAATCCGCGGCGGTACTCAAAAAGCGCCTGTTCATTTAAATTGCGCTGGCGGAAACCCCGCGCTTTGTTAAAATGCCATGCCGCGAATTTTACGCGGCGCGGATCTTCCAAAGTTGTGGAAGAGATAAGAGTTTCTTCTAAAACAGCGCGGATAAACTCATCTTCTTCATTAACGGTAATAGCGTTTGAAAGAACGGTTATTGCGTCCTGATTGCGGTTCAATCGTATTAAAGACATGCCCTTTAAATACCACGCGCTCATATCCTGTCTGTTGCCGGCGATTAATATGTCGCATAGCCGCGCCGCTTCCTCATATTCGCCGTTACGGTAACGAAGGACGGACATTAAAGAGCGGCTTGGCAAGTGATCGGCTTTATAGTAAAGAGAACGCTCCGCGTAGCTTATTGCGTCCTTAATTTTGTTGTTCATGGAATAAATGTAAGCCGCGTAATAAAATACGCGGTAATCGTCGGGGTGCTGTGTAAGAGCGCTGTTTATGTAGGTAAGCGCGGTGTCGCCGTCTCCCAAAGAAAGGGTTACAAGGGCGAGTGAAATTAAAAGTCTGCGGTCGTCGGGGTAACGCCTTACGGCGTCGCGGTAGCGAATCATTGCCTCGGATGGTCTGTTTCGGGCGATATCAAGTTCTCCCGCGGCAAAGAGCGTTTCCCTGTTGTAGGGTTCTTTTGCCAGTATTTCGTTGACAAGGGAAGCGGCGCTTTCCAACTGCCCAAGCGCAATCAGGGTAAAGACTTCCAGATTTGCCACGGACATATTGGTGCGCGCAAGCTGTCTTGCCTTTCTTACCCATTTCAGCGCTTCGTCAAATTCCGCAAGCTCATAGTAACATTCCGCGAGAGAGGCGGTTCCTTCGGCATGGGCGGGGTTGAGCCTTGTACATTCAAGAAATGACTCAACCGCGGAATACCAGTTTTCTTCCGCCATTAGGCTTTTGCCGCGCTCGTAATAAACTGCGGAAGACTCCTGCTGTGCGGACAGCGCCGCGGGAAAGAACGATAAAACGTAAAAGAGACAAATTAAAATTCCGAAACGCCGCATCGAAATACCCCCTCCCCTTAAAAAATTAGTCCTTTTTATGGGTTACGATTTTTATCGAGTTGATTCTATGCCCGTCGATTTCCTGTATGATAAAATCATAATCCTTATATACTTTTTTTTCGTTTACCGCCGGTATCCTGCCGAAAAGATCAAAAACAAAACCGCCTAGCGTATCAAAGTCATCGACTGGAAACTCAATGTTTATTTCTTCGGATAGAAATTCAAGGTTTACCCTTGCGTCGCAAAGCCACATTCCCTCGCCTAGAACCATAACGTCTTCGGTTTCATGATCAAATTCATCCTGAATGTCGCCTATTATTTCTTCGATTATGTCTTCCATAGTAACAATGCCCGACACCCCGCCGTATTCGTCTACCACTACGGCGATATGGACTTTTTTTCTGCGTAACTCGCGCAAAAGGTCGTCGATATGTTTTGATACGGGGACAAAGAACGGCTTTCTTGCCAATGTGTTAATATTGAACGGCTTATCGTTTATAAGCGCTTTTAACACGTCTTTTACATGCAGAACGCCTGTTACGTTATCAACCGTATCTTTGTATACGGGGAAACGCGAGTGTTCGCTCTCGCTTATGAATTTAAGCAATTCCTCTTTTGAGGCGTCCGCCGAAAGAAAAACAGTGTCGGTTCTGGGAACCATTACCTCTTTTACCGTGGTGTCGGATAATTCCACAACGCCGCGGATCATCTGTCTTTGGTCTTCTTCCAGTTCTTTAATTGCCTGTGTATTTATCTTAAAAGGGGCTTTCAATTTTTATCCCCCTTTTTGGTAATAATTTGTTCGGTTTTCAATTTATTCAGTATTTTCTCCTGTAATTTGAGCATGGGCTCGTTTTTTTCCAATGTTTCATGGTCCATTCCGTCTAAGTGTAGAATACCATGAATCAGCAGTCTGCGTAACTCCTCATCTTCGGGCGTGTTGAAATATTGGGCGTTTTCCTTTAAAGAATCAAGGGAAATTACGATATCTCCCGGTAAAAACACGGTTTTTTCCTCATCTTTTACTGTTTCGCCAAGGTTAAAGGAAAGTATGTCCGTAGGCTCGTTTTTATTGCGGTATTGACGGTTTAAGTCCGTGATTGTTTTATCATCGCAAAAAAGAATGGAAAGTTCCCAATTATCGCGCTTTATTTCATCCAGGACTTTCAGGGCAAAATTACACGCGTCCCCGCTCCACGCGGGCAGATCGATTTCCTGCGCGTTTATAGTCACATTATTCATCCTTTTCCTCTTTTTGTTTGGGGTATTCAATTCTGGCGTGGTAATAGCCGGCAAGCACCCTGACAAAAGATTTCTTGATTATTTCCAAATCGCGGAAGGAAAGATCGGACTCGCTAAGCTGACCGTGATCTATTTTCGCTTCAAATAATTGCTGGACAAATTTATCAATTTTGCTCGCCGTCGGCTTGTTTAAGGTTCTTACCGCCGCTTCGGTAATGTCCGCGAGCATTACGATTGCCGATTCTTTTGAGCGGGGCGGGGAGCCGGGGTAGGCAAAGTCTTCGGAGTTAACGGTTATTTCCTGCTCCGTCGCCTTGTTGTAAAACCATTCGATTATCGAGTTTCCGTGATGTTCCGCTATTATGGCGACTACGTCTTTTGGGAGCCCAAGATTATTCGCTTTTTCCACGCCGAGTTTTACATGGCTTCGGATTATTGTCGCGGAAAGGCGCGGAGCTATTTCGTCATGTCTGTTATGATCGGTCTGGTTTTCCACAAAATAATCGGGGTTGTCCATTTTACCGATGTCATGGTAATAAGCGCCGACGCGGGCGAGAAGGGCGTTTGCCCCTATGTCCTGACAGGCTTGCTCGGCAAGGTTTGCCACCATCAATGAATGGGTGTAAGTGCCCGGAGCCGTTGTAAACAGTTTCCGCAGAATGGGAGCGTTTAAGTCCGATAATTCCATAAGACGGAAGGGCGTTACGGCGTTTAACGCGTGTTCAAGGGGCGGTAAAAAGCCTATGGTTAACATCCCGCAGATAATGCCGTTAAGAGCCGCCCAAAATAAAGGACCGGGGTATTCATACAAGTTCGCCTGACTTAAAAGCAGAACGACGACAACCGCAAAACAATTCGCGATAGCTATAACTATTCCGGCTTTTATAAGACTCATTCTGTTTTGCGCGTTTTGAAGAACCGTAGACGCCGCCGCGCCCGAAACAAGCGCGATAATGTACGAATTAAAATCAAAAGCGCCGGTAAAATACGCGCCTAACGGTATGGCAACAGCCATAATAACCGCGAGTCTTTTTCCCATAAAAACAGCCAACAGCATTATAAAAAGCCCCGTTGGAACAACAAGAGACAATGGGAACTCCTCAGGGATGGAAGCAAGATTTTTTATCAGCACCGAACCGATTATGTAAGAGCCGGCAAGAGAGGCAAGCAGATAACGTTCGCTGTTATTTAACTCTTTGCCGAGAATAGTGCGTCCCTGTAAAATTATAAACGTGGAGTAAACTAAAAACACAAGGAAAATATAACCGATAATTTTACGCGCTTGGTTAAAAAACCCAAGATTCTCGCATACAACAATAACCGCTATTGTGATAACGCATAACGCAAGAGTAAAAAGCGCCGGACCTGAACGAAGGCGTTTTAGTACCGAGTTAACGCCTTTTTTTTCTATTCCATTTTCATTTTTCGCTTTCATTGTACGCCTGTATTATTTTTTTTATTAAAGGATTCCGCGCCACATCGCAAGTATGCAAAAAAGAAAAACTCAATCCCTCGACGTTTCTTAATATTTCCAGAGCGTGCAACAGCCCTGAATCTGATTTACGGGGCAGGTCTATTTGCGTGTTGTCTCCCGTAATTACCGCCCGCGTGCCCGAGCCGATTCTTGTTAAAAACATTTTCATCTGCTCTTTGGTAGTGTTCTGAGCTTCGTCTAAGATTACCATGCAGTCGTTAAGGCTCCGCCCCCTCATGTAAGCAAGCGGGGCGATTTCTATTGAGCGTATTTCTTCCATTCTGTTTATTACGTCGTAGGGGACAAGCGATTCCATCGCGTCGTATAACGGTTTTAAATACGGGTCTATTTTTTGGGCGAGATCGCCGGGAAGGAAACCAAGGTTTTCGCCGGCTTCCACTACCGGGCGGGTAAGGACAAGTTTTCTTATTTTTTTTGAAAGAAGCAATTGCAGAGCGTGGGCTATCGCTAGATAGGTTTTGCCTGTTCCCGCCGGACCTATGCAGAAGCATATCTCATTGTCCCTCATACCTTGAATATAAGAAGCCTGATTTCTTGTGCGCGGGTAAACGCGGTTAAAGCCGTGGGGTATTTGAATCATTGAGTCGCGGAAAACGCTGCCGCCTTTTTCCTCAGTTTCGGAAAACGGCAAATCATCCGCAAGAGCGCGGATATATTCAGCAGACGGCTGTTCGCCTTCATTAACCGCTGTGATAAGATTATCCATCATTGTCCTAAAGCGTTTGATACCGGTTTCATCTTGGCTTTGAAAATGAATCTCATTTCCTCTTGCCGTGATAAAACCGCCCAGAGTACCCTCAATTACCTTGAGGTTTCCGTCATTTGCTCCGCAAATACCGGAAAGCAGTTCTCTGTCTTCAAAGGCGATAGTTATTCCGTCCTCCAAAAATACCTCTTTTTTATTTTATATCTTGATAAATAAGCTAGTCAAGACCCCTATTTGACAGTCCATTTGTCATTTCTGCCGTCATAGTTGATATCCGATTTAATTTCCGTAATTGGTTTCCACTGCACAAAGAAGGAAATATCTGAGACAATATCAATAGTCGGAATTTCTCCCGTCTTAGCTTGTTTCTGGTAAGGATACATACTGATCTTAAATGACGCCGTCCAATCGCCTAATAGATGGTCTAACTCAAGGTTGAACCTCTGCATTTTAAACCCTGATCTTTTACGTTTTTCTTCGTCAAAAAAATTAAACGAGTCAAATAAATCGGTAAAAAGATCATTTTGTTCGCCTTCGGTGTACATGGCGGTTAGCTCTTCCATTCCTTGAACGTCCTTGAAATACCTGAATATTACGGCGTTTTGCGACGTCGCCGATATTTTTAGTTCCATAAATTTGGTAATACCCATAGTAACGCCCGTTGTAAATTGAAAGTTGGAACTTGTGTATTCCTGCAAATCAAAATTTAACGACGTATTTATATTATATGAAAGACTAAAACGACTGTTAAAATATTTTGAACTTGGAAAAGAATGGCTATATGCAAATTTTAAATCTTTTGGAAGCAGGTCTTTTTCATCTTCCTTTTCCCATTTACCTCCCGCATAGGGACGATCGGGATTATCCGGTTTAAAAACTGATTTTTGAATCCATGTCATTGTATAACTTGTAGTAAAAGAACTCCATAACGATAAAGATGAGTTAAGATATGTTATTTTATTTTCTTCTTCGGGCTTAGTGGTATCATTGCGGGGGGTATATGTCATATTATGGGAAAATGATCCTACAGTTCCGAATTTTAAATTTTCCGTAAAGTAAAAAGGTTTAATTTGCCATTCCGTGTCCGTTTCCTTTTTTTCCATGCTGTATTTAAAAATAGTTTCAGTTATCCAGACTCTGAATGTGGCATTGGCGGAAACAAGACCGTCAAGAGGAGGCAGTTCCGCGCTGGCGGTAATACTTTGCTCTTTGTCCATTATACTTGCCGCAATATTTGTCGCAACTCTGTGGCTGTTAAGCCCCAGTATATCCTTACTAAGATCTTCCTTGACCCAATCTCCCCATTGCGGCGTAAGTTCAGGTCCGTCTCCTTCTGTAAATTTCTTTGATTTTACCAATGTGCCCCTGAATGAATATTGAAAATTTGTCTGGGCAAACACAGGATCCTCATAAAAAGGTTTTATAGTGCCGTTATAAGAGTAAGAAGTCGTGTAGTTTGTTTGGCTGTATTGCTGTCTGCGCATATCCTCCATACCTTTCTCATTTAAAATGCCATTCTTGTCTGTAAATAGTTCTTCATTCAGGTATGAATATTCACGCCATGTTCCGTTGCCGGAAAGAGTAACAGTGTTGTTGAAAAGTCCCGATGAATGATCAAGACGGAAATTTAAATTTGTATTTCCTCCGTAACTTGTAAGTATTGATTGCTTTTCATTCCAATCTACATCTTCATAAGTTTTCCAGTCTTTATTCATAAATTGCATTTCTGAAGAAGCTGTCGGAGCTATTGAGTAATCAACGATGAATTTTAAGTTTCCGTCCGACGGCAGGGTAAAGGTTTGAGACAGTATAGGAGGAACTAATATTTCCGTCGATGTCGATTTATCCATGTTTGTATCTTCTGCCGCCCACGGGGATATTGGAACGCCGACGCCGTTAAAAGGATCGTTAGTTGAATCATCAGACGTATTTGAAGAGGATTTCTTGCTCGATGTTGACGATGTTCCGCCCACCGTAACCGGAGTTCCCGAGATAGAGCTTGAAACGCTGTAAATTGTATATTTATCAGGCGCGTAGAAAAAACTGTTAGGATTGTCTTTGTTTGCGTTGTAAGCGACAGTGTCAGTCATAGTTTTAAAAGTTAATGTTGTAGAAATACTGGAAAAGGAAATGTTGGAAATGGCGGGGGAGAGTATTGGCAATGACGGAGTGAAGTTTCCCGACAACTGCCATTGATAAGAAGAAATAGAGCTTTCTGATGATTCTTCTTCAAATGCCGCTCCCTGCTGAATCATATTCATCCAATCCATATTTTCCGCGCGGGTAGAAAAGTCTCTGTCCATATACGGATCGGAATAATACGGGATATTCCATGAAAAACCGCCGTAATTCGTACTTATTCCGCTGTTAAATTTCATCTTGTAACGGAACGGAACGCTCTCTGAGAAAAGATTTGATTCGTTATTTTGAAAAGTACCGTCGTAATTCGGGTAATAGGGAGAATAGCCAAAATCTGTTTTTGAGACAGTTCTTGTAAAACCTAATCCTACTGATAAATCAATCTGATTTAAAACTCCTGTCCTTGGAGTGGTAAGATCAAGTCCGGTATATGTTCCAAGGTTAACATAATAATCAAAAAGAGCTTTTAGGCTGGCTGAATTCGGATTTGTTAACGGTCTGCTTGTATTGCGGAGAAACAATCCTTGAAGTTCTTTTTCATTATTATCTGAATTGCCGATAATTCTGGTTAACGAGCTTTTTTCGGAAGAGCTTGCCTTTGGCTGACCTATGAGATATGTTGTCGTCTGAACAAAGCCGCCTTCTCTGGTGCGGTATCCTATAACAGGATGAAAAACAACCTCGTCGCCGGGGAAATAAAAGAACGGAATATACAATACGGGAATTTCTCCGACTTTTAAAATAGCGTTAAAAATGGCAAAATCGGAACCCGGCAAAAGCCAGAGTTTTGACGATTTGATAGACCAATATTCATTATCATTTTCTCCGCTTGTGATTGTGGCTTTTCTGAGAACCGTTACATCCTGATCGCTTCTGTAAATTACAGATCCGGAAAAACGATATGAAGAGCCGTCGTCTTCCATCTCTGAATTACCGTCGATAAAAATACTTGACCAGTTATCAATGTTAACAGTTATAGCTCTTCCGCGAAAAGTTTCTGTTTTATTTGTTTCTATTCTTTCGTATCTTACATTACCGTTTGCGGTAATTATATTTCTTGTGCGGTTAAATAATATTTCATCCGCGCTTATTTTATGCACCTTATCGCCGTCTTTTAAACTTATTTTAACATCGCCTTTTAACCTCGCGTAATCTTCGTCAATAACGTCGATTGTAAAATATTCGGTTGCCTGAGCGGATTCTATCGTTATTATTTTTACTTTTTCATTTTCCTGTGTTTTTTGTTCAGCCAAATTAAAATGTTCTCTTAACCGTTTTGCCAGATCTTCCTTTGTGCCGCTCTCCGAAAGCCCCAGGGTACGGCACCAAAATGCAAGTTCGCTTATGGTTGATGTTTTAATTTCCATTCTTACTCTGTTGTTTGCGGGAGAATCAGTTTCATCTTCTTTATGTTCTTCCGCGGCAGGTTCTTCCAAAGCAGGTTCCGCCGGCGGCGGTGTTTCTTCCTGCGCGTATAACACGGAAATAAAAAGGGACATTAAAAAAAATAATAAAAAAAGCCTTTTTTTTATCATTGTCTCCTGTTTTTACGCGCCGCGTTCCTATTTAGTATTTCCGCAAGGAATGAGCCTGTGTAAGAGTCCTTGCACTCGGCTACTTGCTCAGGCGCGCCGGTGGTTATAATCTGACCGCCCTTTTCTCCTCCTTCCGGTCCAAGATCGATAATGTGATCCGCCTGCAAAAGTACGTCGAGGTTATGTTCTATCATTATAACCGTATTTCCCTGATCTACCAGCCTTTGAATTACGTCCATTAACTGTTTTACATCGGCAAAATGAAGCCCCGTCGTCGGTTCGTCCAAAATGTAGAGGGTTCTGCCCGTGGAGCGTTTTGAAAGTTCCAGCGCGAGTTTTACCCTTTGCGCCTCCCCGCCGGAAAGCGTAAGCGCCGATTGCCCCAGTTTCACATAACCCAGCCCCACCGAGAGCAAAGTCTGCATTTTCCGGGAAATCTGCGGAATTGCGGCAAAAAAATCCGCCGCTTCTTCTATGGTCATATCTAAAACTTCGGCTATATTTTTCCCTTTGTAATGGATTTCCAGAGTCTCCCTGTTAAATCTTTTGCCGTTGCAAACGTCGCAAGTTATGTAAACATCCGGCAGAAAGTTCATCTCTATCTGTATTGTTCCGTCTCCGTCGCAATTTTCGCACCTTCCGCCGCGCACGTTAAACGAAAAGCGTCCGGGTTTATAACCCCTCATTTTCGCTTCGGGCATATTAGCGAATAAATCGCGAATGGCGGTAAAGCCTTCCACATAGGTTATCGGGTTTGAGCGCGGCGTTCTGCCTATCGGGCTTTGGTCAATATCGATTACCTTGTCGATGTACTCAGCACCGTCCATTTTTTTGTAAGCGCCTTCCGCATGATTAGAGCCGTAAACTTTATTGGCGAGAGCGGGGTAGAGTACGTCGGAGAGCAGGGTAGATTTTCCCGAACCGGAAACGCCTGTAATACAGGTAAAAATACCAAGCGGAATTTCCACATTGATATTTTTTAAGTTATGCTCGCTTACGCCCTTTAATTTGATAAACGCTCCGTTTCCCTCGCGCCGTTTTTTTGGAATATCGATCTTTAACTCGCCGGCTAAATACTGCCCTGTAAGGCTCTCCTTAACTTTCATTACGTCTTCGGGACTTCCCTGCGCGACCACGCGCCCTCCGTGAACGCCCGCGCCCGGTCCCAAGTCTACGATGTGATCGGCAGTGCGCAGAGTTTGTTCGTCATGTTCGACAACAATCAACGTGTTGCCAAGGTTGCGCAGGTAGAGGAGAGTGTCTATCAGGCGCTGGTTGTCTCTTTGGTGAAGCCCGATAGAAGGTTCGTCCAATATGTAAAGAACGCCCACAAGGCTGGAGCCTATCTGCGTCGCAAGCCTTATCCGTTGGGCTTCACCGCCTGAGAGAGTGGCGGCTTTGCGCTCAAGGCTTAAGTAATCAAGACCGACGTTTTGCATAAAGCCCAAGCGGGCGTTTATTTCCTTCATTATTTGATGGGCTATTTTTTTTTCGTTTTCGTTTAATTTAATGTTCTCAAAAAATTTAAGCGAGTCCGTTACGGAAAACTGAGACAATTCCCAAATGTTTTTTCCAGCGACAGTTACAGCTAACGATTCTGGTTTTAATCTTTTGCCGCCGCAGTCTTCGCAAGGTTTTTGGCTCATAAATTTTTCAAGCCAGTCCTTGATACCCTGCGACTGGGTTTCAAGATAACGCCGTTTAAGCTCTTCCAAAATACCGGGAAATTTTGACTGGTATTCAAAATGTCCCGTCTTGTCGCGATTCACATAACGGACTTTTATATCGTCCTCGCTTCCGTAAAGAATCGCGTTTGTAATTTTTTTCGGCAATTTATTAAACGGCGTATCAAGGCTGAAGTTGTAATGTTTGGCGAGGCTTTGAAACCGGCTGCGGTTCCATGCGCTGTCCGGGTTGTATGGAATAACGCCGCCCTCGTTAAAGGACAGTGTGCGGTCGGGTATTACAAGATCGGGATCAAACTCCAGTTTCGCGCCAAGACCGGTACAGCCGGGACACGCGCCGAATGGATTGTTAAACGAAAAAAGCCTAGGCTGTAATTCCGGGATAGACACTCCGCAATCGGGACATGAATTTTTCTGCGAGAAAAAATGTTCCGTATTTTTTCCGTCCTCATTCACCAATGCCAGTAAAAGACCGTCCGCTGTTTGCAAGGCGGTTTCAACAGACTCCGCTAACCGCGAGCGGATATCCTTTCCAATCACAAGACGGTCAACGATAATTTCTATAGTGTGTTTTTTTTGTTTATCAAGCTTGATACTTTCGTCCAAGTTTACGGGAACGCCGTCTATTCTCGCTCTGGCAAATCCCGCCTTGCGGGCATCCTCGACTATTTTTTGATGTTCTCCCTTTTTCCCGCGAATAACGGGCGCGAGCAGTTGTAATTTCGCCCCCTCCTTAAATTGCAAAATTATCTCGATTATGGAATCCACAGGCTGTTCTCGTATCTCTTTTCCGCAGACAGGGCAGTGGGGGACGCCGATACGAGCGTAAAGCAGGCGGTAGTAATCGTAAATTTCCGTTACCGTGCCTACGGTAGAGCGCGGGTTGCGGTGAGTGGTTTTCTGCTCGATGGAAATTGCCGGGGAAAGCCCTTCGATGTAGTCCAAATCGGGCTTATCCATGCGCCCCAAGAACTGTCTTGCGTAGGCGGACAAACTTTCCACATACCGCCTTTGCCCTTCGGCGAAAATGGTATCAAACGCCAGAGAGCTTTTGCCCGACCCCGAGAGTCCTGAAATAACGATAAGTTTGTCTCGGGGAAGTTCAAGATCGATGTTTTTAAGGTTATGCTCGCGCGCTCCCTTGATGATTAATTTGTCCATATTATGGTAAGAATAGCGGTTTTTTGAAGGGTTTGGAATAGGGAGCGTTGCGTTGAAATAATAATCAATTTACTATAATATTAAGACAGGAGTAAAACCATGCTGCTTGCCGAACTGGGCGCGCCCATAACAGATTTAAACAAAAAAATAAACGAAACATGGAGGCGTCTTTGAAGACGCCGATTTCCCCCGTCGTATAGCCGAAATCGAGGCAAAAACCGCAGAGCCGGGCTTTTGGAACGATCAAGAAACAGTCGAAAAAACAATGGCTTCCCTTAAAAGCCTAAAAAACCGATATGAGCCCTGGAAAACCCTGCGAGATGAAGCCGCCGATTTGCAAACCCTGTTTGAACTGGCGACCGAGGCAAAAGATGAGAGCGAAGGCTCCGGCATAGAAAAAACAATCAAAGACTTAACCGTCCGCTATGAAAAACAGAATATGTTTGAACTCATGACGGGCGAAATGGATAAAAACGCATGCTTTCTTACCGTTCATTCGGGCGCCGGCGGCACGGAAGCTTGCGATTGGACGCAAATGCTCTACCGCATGTATCTTCGCTGGGCTGAGCAGAAGGGCTTTACCGTAGAGGAAGTTGATCAACAGGAAGCCGAAGGGGGACTGAAATCAGCCACCTGCCGTATTGAGGGCGATTACGCCTACGGTTTTTTAAAAGGAGAGTCGGGGATACACAGGCTTGTAAGGATCAGCCCGTTTGACGCGAACGCGCGCAGGCATACGTCCTTCGCCTCCGTTTACCTTTTTCCCGTTATTGATGATACAATCGAAGTAGACATAAAACCCGAAGATTTAAGGGTAGATACCTACCGCTCGGGAGGCGCGGGAGGGCAGCATGTAAACAAGACGGACAGCGCGGTTCGTTTTACGCACCTGCCGACCGGAATAGTTGTCGCCTGCCAGAACGAGCGCAGTCAGATAAAAAACCGCGCGATTGCCATGAGTATGCTTAAGGCGCGGCTTTACGAGTACTACAGAGAGGAGAAGGAAAAAGAAAACGAAAAATATTCGCAGGAGAAAAAAGATATTTCCTGGGGACACCAGATAAGATCGTATGTGTTCCAGCCGTATACAATGGTAAAAGATTACCGTACAAAAGTTGAAAAGGGAAATATTCAGGCTGTAATGGACGGCGATATTGACCCGTTTATCGAGGAATATTTAAGGTTTTCATGGCGTAACGGAGAGATGAATTGAAAAAAGCAAAGTGTGTTTTATTTTTAATTTTTCTCATTTCTTCTCTGCCGTTATTCGCGAAAGGCAAGACAGATGAAACTGAAATTAAAACGCAAAATGATGAATGGTTTCTTTGCATAACAAATTTTGATTCCAATTCTCTTGCCGCGGATAAAACAAATATTTCCGGCGTAATTTCAAGGGAATTGGTAGATAGATTAAGCTCAATAAATTACCGCACACGCATATCGCCTGAATACGCTTATTATGAAGAGTACGCATGGGCGCACGAGCGGGCAACAGCGGCAAAAAGTCTTTCCTCAAAGATGGAAGAAAGATCAAAACTTATTTTTCAGGGAGATGCCAACTGGAAATATCAGCAAGGCATTAAAAAAATAGATGTTGATATAAAAAAAATGAGAGAGAATCTTGATGAAATAGATAAAAACGCCCCGCTTATAAATAAAGAACCGGCTTTTAAATTAATTTCCGGCAATATTGATCTTTCATTTCCGGAACCTCCGGCAAAAGGCGGTGAAAGAAGGTTTTGCGTCGCTCAAAAAGCGGATGCCTTTTTAGCGGGACAAATTACGGATTTTTACGGCAGATATTCTTTAACGCTGAAACTATATATCCTCTATACAAAATCATTTGTCTGGGAAGAAAATTATATTTTTTCGTATAACGATATTAATGTTACAATCGATGAAATTACGCGAAAGTTAATGATAATCCTTTCAGGAAACGAACCTTCAGTGATAGCGGTAAAGACGGAACCTGAAACGGCGTTAGTGTTGATTAATCAATCATTTGCCGGCAGAGGCGAGATTTCGTCAATGGAATATCCTCCCGGAAAAATAACGGTAAACGCGTCCGCGCCGGATCATGAAAGCATTGTTCTGGAGACGGAGCTTATTTCAAGCGAGCTTACGCAAATTAATATTAGACTTAACCCCATAAAGTACGCAAATGCCGATATTTCGACTAAGACTCAGGGGCATGTATACAACGGCTCATTGTATGTCGGGGAATCGCCGTTAACTCTCAGGCTTCCCGCAAATAATCTGGAATATGTTGAAATAACAGATGATAGCGGAAAAAGAGGATCGGCGGTATTTAAAATAAAAGATAATGTTGATTATAACCAAACAATATCATTTAAATTGACCCAGCAAAATAAAAAAGGCGCGGTGGATAGGCAGCGCAGGGATTATTACTGGGCATGGGGCGGTCAGTGGCTTACAGGTATTGCCGCATGGATTGGTTATTATTCGGCTATGGGAGTAAGTCAAGCTGTTGCGGCGAATGGCGGAGTTACAACTCAGGAGTTTTATGATCATGGAACTAAATTTGTAAATTTCTATTATGGAGCCGCAATTGCTTTTGGAGTTACCTCCTTATATGGAATTATACGTATGATTACTTATATCTATATTTCCGGAAAGGATTCAACGCCTATTGTAAACACAGGCAGGTCCAAATGAAATTCAGCGAAAAGTTAAAGAATTTTTTCAGCGGAAAACCCGCAATTAATGAAGAATTATTTGACGAGCTTTGCGATTTATTAATAGAAGGAGATTTCGGCGCGAGTCAGGCGTATAAAACGGTTGAATTATTAAAAGAACAGTATAAAAAAGACAACTCCGCCGCGTTATCCGATAAATTGGCTCAATTACTTGAAGACGAGTTAAAAAAAGCGCCGGCTGTTACTTCTTCCGATGATTCCGAGAAACTAACGGCTATTTTGCTCCTTGGCGTAAACGGGGTTGGCAAAACAACTACCGCCGCAAAACTTTCCCACCTTTACAATACAAAGTTAAATAAAAAAACCATACTCGCCGCCGCCGACACGTTCAGAGCCGCGGCAATCGACCAATTAAAAATACACGGAGAAAAACTAAATACGCGGGTAGTGGCTCATAAACAGGGCGGAGACCCCGCGGCGGTAGTTTATGACGCGCTGGAAGCCGCGCAGTCGGGGGGAGCGGATGTCGTTATAGCGGACACCGCCGGAAGAATGCATACAAAATCCGCGTTAGTTGAAGAATTACGCAAGATTGACAGGGTAGTGGAGTCAAGAGCCGGCGGAGCGAATTATATTAAATATCTTGTGCTGGACGCGACTACGGGAAGAAACGCTTTCGCTCAGGCGGAAATATTTCACGGCGCGGTCGTTCTGGACGGAGTAATATTGACAAAATACGATTCTACGGCAAAGGGCGGAGTGGTTTTCTCTTTGGCGGACGAATTAAAACTGCCTGTGGCGTATATATGCACGGGCGAAAAATACGAGGATATCGAGTCATTTGATCCTCATAAATTTGCGAGGGAATTTGCGGGTATTTAACAAAAAGATAATACTTCTTATTTTTCTCGTTTTAATATTCTTTGCGGCTATAATAGCGCTGACTCAGGAAAATGATGAAACGCTGTTCTCTGATATAGATCCCAAATCGGCTGAATACTTAATGGATTTCTCTGTAAAAGATTTTGATCAAAATAAGGAAGATTGGATAAAACCCGCGCGGTGGTTCCGTTCAAATTCAGCCGGTATGGCGTTAGAGGAAATGCAATCGCGTTTTAAAGCTCTGCGCAGCCAATATGCGTTAGCCATAAACTATGTGTCAGATGGGGAAATACCCGAATATCTTTTGTCTCATTTCGATGAAAGTTATTTTGTGGAAGTTCGCAATTTGTATAAAAACGGAGAACAAACAAGAACGCAGTGGATATTCAGGGATGAAAAGGGCAATACAAGGTTAAACGCCGTTTTCTTTGAACCCGAACCTGAACCGGAGTCTGAACCCGGGGAAGAAAACTCCGGTAATGAACAAACGGCGCAAGTAACCGCGGAAGAAAAGACGGAAACGGCGCAGGCGGAAGCGAAAGAAGAAGATGAAGAGGAAGCCGGCGAAGAAAAAGTAGTTATAATAAAAGATATTAAAAGCAGAAAGGGATTTATAGAAATATTTGATGAAAAATATTTTTTACAGTCTGAATATAGATTTTTTGAAGACGGAAAAGTAGAAAAAACAGAATACGCGTTAAAAGATGATCTTTTAATAAACGCTGAATATTCCGTATCGGTTATAAATGATAATGATTTTAAAATATCTTACATAGATTATTACCGTTACAATCGTTCTCTTTCTTTAAGAAATATAGAGCGTATTTTTAAAGATGAAATGGCAGACGCTCCCGCTACGGTGTCTTTCCCAAGGCGTATTATGGATTCCGTGAAATCGGGACTCAAGATCGGCGAAAGAATCAATTTATATCCTGATTTCTTCGGAAATATAACCGTAGGCGACGGTTATAAAATGAATTTTAATATTGACGACAAAGGCAGAATATTAGGACAAACTCTTTATAATGAAGAAAATAAATTAGTATGGACTATACAAAACACATGGAAAGATAACCGTATTGTATCGACTGTAAAGACGGAAGGGGAAACTATTCTGGAGGCGGAATACAAATATAACAGGGATGGGGAAAGAATCAGCGAAAAAAATATTAAAAACGGCGTTTTGGAAAGAGTTGTTTCTATAGACGGGGATACGGAAATTGAAGAGCTTTATATGAATGACGCCGTAGTCCTCCGCGCCGTTTGGGAAGACGGAAGAAAAATATCTGAAACCAGGGTAAGAAATTGAAAAAGTCGTGGGTATTATTTGTAGCGTCGCGTTATATTTTTAAAGGACGAAGCAGTTCTCCCGTTCTTGCTGTTTTGGGAATAGCGATAGGAGTGCTTGCCCTGATAGTGATTATCGCCGTTATGAACGGGTTTCAATTGGGTTTTATAGAGAGTATTTTGGAAGTTTCATCGTTTCATTTACGCATAGAGTCTTTTGATCAGAAGAATATTAAGGAAATACAGGATATTATGCTTGGGATTCCCGGCGTAAGAGCGGCTGTTCCTTTTAAGGAATATCAGGCTATCGCTAGGGGGAAACGCTTAAACCAGCAGGCGGTGTTAATAAGAGGGTTAGGCGAAAACACTCTGGAAATAGATAAGGCAATGAACAGTAAACTGGATTTTGAAGAAGGCTCTTTTGATTTATCAAAAAACAAAAATATATTATTGGGTTCCGAACTTGCTTACAGGCTTGGTCTTTCCGCAGGAGACGAGGTAACTCTTTTTTCGCTGACAGGCATTCTTTCGCAGGAAGCCGGAAGCAGTTTTGACGGACAGGTTACGGGAATATTCAGAACCGGATACTATGAATATGACTGCAGTTGGGCTTTTATCAACATAGATAGCAATTCATTTTTACAAAACGAAAGCGATTTAATTCTGGGAATAAAACTTACAAACCGTTTTATGGACAAAACCGCTTTGGAACAGGCAAAAAAAAGGTTATCAGCCTATAAAGACATAAAAATAACCAGTTGGCGCGATTATAACCGTTCTTTCTTCGGCGCTCTAAGAACCGAAAAACTGTTTATGTTTATACTTGTCGGGCTTATTTTTATCGTAGTAGGTTTAAATATTTTTCAGGCGCAAAGAAGATCGGTTTTGCAAAGGAGAGAGGAAATCGGTCTGTTACGCGCCGTAGGCGGCTCGCGCAGGGCGGTGCGTTTTGTATTCGTCCTTGACGGAGCGATTATAGGACTTACAGGCGCGTCTATCGGCATGTTTTTCGGATTGACTATCGCTTTGCATATATCAGGCTTTTTTACGTTAGTAGAAAGAATAATAAATTGGTTTATAGATATGATGAATATATTGGCGGGTTTGCTTGGAGCGGGAATGGCGGGTAATTTTGCCGTGTTTTCACCGGCGGTATTCTACATAAAAGAAATACCGTCGCGGCTCCTTCCGTTTGAAGTAGTGTTAATATTTATGTTTGGATTTATATCCGCTTTTGCGGCGGCTTGGTTTGCGTCAAGAAAAGTATCTAATATACAACCGGCGGAGGTATTGCGTTATGAGTGATATGCAGGGAAATGTTTTACTTATAGTAAAAAACATCGTAAAAAATTATGTTTCGGGAAACGAGACGCTTCATATCCTTCAAGGCATTAACTTTGAAATTGAAGAGGGAAAATCCGTCGCGATAAGCGGGCAGAGCGGAAGCGGCAAAAGCACGCTTTTAAATATCATAGGCGGTCTTGATAAAGCGGATGAGGGAAACGTATTTTTAAACGGCGTCGATATTACAGCGCTTTCGGAAAAAGAGATTTCTTTGTATCGATCCACGCAAACAGGCTTTGTTTTTCAGTTTCACTATCTTTTAAAGGATTTTACGGCGCTGGAAAATATTATGCTTCCCGCTTACATCGCCGGTGTAAAGAAAAAAGAAGCGATTGACAGGGCAAGACAGTTGTTAGCCGACGTAAAATTGGAAAACAGAAGCGGGCATTTCCCGTCGCAGCTTTCAGGGGGGGAACGCCAAAGGGTAGCGGTGGCGCGTTCCATGGTAAATGATCCGGCGCTTATTCTCGCGGACGAGCCGACGGGAAATTTAGACCCGCAAAACAGCGAGATTGCGGCGGAATTGTTATACGAAAGCGCGCAAAAAAGAAAAAAAACATTGATAGTAGTTACGCATGATAAAAAAGTGGCGCAAAGAGCGTCCGTTAGATTTACATTGATAAACGGTCAATTATCAGAGGAAGAGATTTGAAAAAGCAAACGTCATTTTATATAGCTATAAGATATTTGTGGGGCAGAGCCAAAGAAGGAGTGCGTTATCTGCGAGGCGCGGCGGCCGGAATAGCCGTCAGTCTTGTTCCTATAATCGTAACATTAATTGTCGCTGACGGAATGATAAGGGGTATTACGGACAGGTATCTGGAACTTGGGACGGGTCATATACAGGTTCTTGATTATAATAATAGCGAAGGTTTAGAAAAAACAAAGAAAGAAATAGCCGAAATCGAAGGTGTAAAGGGAATATGGGCGGAACAGCGCGGAATGGGCGTTTTAGCCGGTAAAAAAGGTAAAACAGGCGTATCGGTGCGGGCGATTGAAACCTCATTCTGGGACGATCTCTCCACCGTCGCTTTATTAAAAATAATTGACGGCGACAGCAAGCCGCAGTCTGACAGGGATATTGTGTTAGGTGAAACTCTGGCGAACAGGGTAAACGTAAAAAAAGGGGATACCGTGCGCCTTATGACAATTACGCCCACGGAAAGCGGCGGAGCGTCTCCAAAAACGGCTTCGTTTACGGTTGCCGGGATAATATCCTGCGGGTATAACGAGCTTGACGCGATATGGTGCATAATCAGTTTAGAAGGCGCAAAGCGCGTTTTTTCGCAGGAGCCGTCTACAAATTATCTTGTTAAAATTGACGATCCGTATAAAAACGCCGGCGTTGTCGCGTGGCAAATGGATTTAAAATTGGTAAGTAATTACAGTATTTACACATGGAAAGATTTATTACGCTCGCAGTACAGTTCTTACCAGACAACCAGACAGCTTTTATTGTTTATTATGGCGTTGATAGTAATTGTCGCAGCGGTAAATGTTTCTTCCGCGACAAGCATGCTGGTACTGGAACGCCAAAAAGATATAGCCATATTAAAAATTTCAGGCTCAAGCATAAAAGGCATTACGGAAATATTTTTATGGGGCAGTTTTCTTACAGGTTTTATCGGCGGCGCTATCGGCATTACGTTCGGGCTGTTGATAGGAGTCAACATCAATATATTAATCCGCTCTTTAGAAAAATTCTTAACTTTTATTTCCGGTATTTTTCACGGAGGAGAGGTAAAAATACTGGATCCCGGTTTTTACCTTGAAACAATTCCCATTGTAATCGACTGGGGAGCGGTGTTTGTTATCTGGTTCTTCGCGATTTTCTGTTCTGTGCTTGCGTCATGGATACCGGCGCAGAAGGCGGGGAAACTTAAGCCGATGGAATTGTTGCGGAAAACTTGAGGTTTCCGCCTTTCATTTAATATTTGCTATTTATTAATTTTATTCCTTTTTTTCATTGACATCGTTAGGAGTTTGTGGTATATTATTCGTAGACAGTTGGTCTACGCCGAGGGTGGAAGTGGCATCTGCCGCCGGTTTATCCGGTGCAAAGCTGGGATTGCCTCCAGCGCGATGGAGACTAACTGTCTTTATTTTTGATAAATCGGTTTTTCCGTCTCCTGAAGCAATTTTCAGGAAAGTATTTTTATCATATATATCATCTTTTTTCCTGAATAAAGTCTTACTGCGGAGAGTTTTATTCTTTTTGCCTTTTAATACTTCTTCTAAGTAAATGGTCGACCCATCTTCCATTCTTTTTGCGTAAAATAAAACATCTTCTCCCTTTCTTTTTGCTCCAATAATCGCATAATCAGGATTTTTAACTATATCCGCAATGTTATTAAAATCATCCTCTTTTACTGCAATTTGCCTAAGTGATTCTTCCGTATCAGGATCACCATGTCTATTTAAAACATGGTTAATAAAATAGTTAGTTATTTCATGTTCAAATCCTTTTATGTCAATTCCGACTTCTTTGGCATTATTAATCAGCCATTTTGCGGCTTTGCCAATAGATTCTTTCTCAAAAGGTTTATTTTCACCTTTTTCAGCTATCCACTTTTTGAGATGTTTAAGTTTTCTGCGCCGTTCTTTTTTCATTGCTCCAAACCATCCTTTTAGTTTTTTCTTTGAGCCTTCAGACCACTCAAAAGTGGTTAGAAGGTTCAAGAATTATTTACCTATATATGGGTTGGAACTGGCGTTTTGCTTGACAGAATTTGAAAAATTTTTAAAGAATTTTAGGATTTTTACCACGAACCAGCACGAACAAGTAGCGAACCGAGAGAGCGGTGAGATTTACTACAAATATGCATTTAGTAGAAAGAGAGGGATCAGTGGGTGTTGTCCGAAAGGTCGCTGAGCCTATCGAAGCGACTTTAAAAGGCAGAAGGGGTATAGGGGATTTTACCGATGTTTTTGGCTGTATTATACATACGTTTTATATGTACGGTTTATTAGGAATGCAGTTAACATCTGCATATTGAAATATTGTCATAAATATTGTGTTTTGTAAAGGAAAATCTAAAGAAAATACAATAAATTTAGTAATTCATTCCGCAAAGTAAAACCATTTTTCACTTAAAAAGCTGTACATATAAAACGTACGTTTATTCTATTAAAATTTTAGGGGAAAACTATGATAAACACATTTAGAAAAATCGGATTTGCCGCAATTATCGCGGTAATAGGGTTAACGGCTCTGTTAATGACAGGTTGTCCGCCGGACGACGGTGGTGATGGAGATAACGGAAATAAAGAAAATAAAAACAGTGTTGCGGTTAGCATTGAAATGATTTTGATACCTGCCGGAACCTTTTCGATGGGTCAAACGGATATTGCGACACCAGTACATTCGGTAACGTTGAGCGCTTTTTCGATGAGCAAGTATCAGGTGACACAGGAGCAGTATCAGGCGGTTATGGGTACAAATCCGAGTTATTTTGACGGCAGTACAGGCAGAGAACCTGCTGACGGTGAAACACAAGGAAAACGACCTGTGGAGAGGGTAAGCTGGTATGACGCATTGGTATTCTGCAACAAGTTGAGCATGTTGGAAGGATTAAGCCCTGCGTACAGTATTAACGGTAAAACCAATCCTGCTGACTGGGGGACAGTACCAACAAGCAGTAACAACGCTACATGGGACGCAGTAGTAATAGTATCCGGTTCTACCGGATATCGTTTGCCGACCGAAGCGCAGTGGGAGTATGCGTGTCGAGCAGGAACAACAACAGCGTATAACACAGGAGATACGATTAGCGACAATACAGGGTGGTATTCAAGTAACAGCGGAAGTAAGACACATGAGGTGGGAAAAAAATCCGCCAATGCTTGGGGACTGTATGACATGCATGGGAACGTGTGGGAATGGTGCTGGGATTGGTACGGGAGTTATTTGAGTGAAGCGCAAACTGACCCTTTGGGCGCGTCCTCGGGGACTCACCGCGTGGATCGCGGCGGGAGTTGGGACACTTTGGCCGAGTACCTGCGTTCCGCGTACCGGGACTACGACTACCCGAGCGGCAGGGGCTACCTTCTTGGCTTCCGGCTTGTCCGCCCCTAGTTTAACAGGCTCAAGCAAGTTGCCAAAAAGCCTGCGGCTTTTTGGCTAAGCGAAATGCCCGTGCCGGAGCGACCTGAAAGGGAGCGAAGAACGTAGAGCACGGAATCTCACAAACAACTACAATTTATGTAGTAAAAATTCGTGCTGGTTCGTAGTAGAATTCGTTTAGTTTTTTAGGCGGTTTTTTTTATAGGAACGATTTTTTTAAGTTCCGCGTTAATTTTTTGTTTTATCAAAGTAGTTTCAATATGTTCTTGCAGACGTAAAAAATACCCTTCCGAAAGACCAAAAAGACGAGTTAGGCGTAAGTCGGTATCTACTGTGATACCTCTGCGTCCTTTCACTATATCTGTAATACGGCTGGGAGCCACGCCTATAGCTTTTGCAAGAGCGTTCTGAGACAATTCGTATGGTTCCATAAATTCCTCAAAAAGGATTTTACCAACATGATCCAATTTTATATATTTATTATTCATATTCTGTATTCTATACTACGGAATACAGATTGTCAAGAGGGGAATCTTACGGCGCTCCCGTACCGATGGCTATAGGGCTCGGTTGAGGTACAAGTATTATTTTTTAATGATAATCCACAATTTCAACTTCGTCGGCGATTCCGTTTTTCCATTTAAAACAAATACGGTATTTATCATTTATCCGTATGGAATATTGACCCAAACGGTCGCCTTTTAACTGTTCCAGATGATTTGAAGGAGGCGATTTTAAATCATCCAGTGTATTAGACACATGTATAGCGGCAAGTTTATTGAAAGAACGAGTTTGTATATCTGCCGGAAATTTTATGGAAATTTGTCCTTGAAAAATCTTTTCTGTTTCTTTGCATTTAAATGACTTAATCATATTACATCATCTTACCACGTAAATCTTAACCCCAGTCCGCCCTTGGTATCCATCAAATCCATGATACCGATAGAATATGAAACCTTTTTACCGGAAAGAACAGTCTTTGCGTTGGCTTGAGGGGGGATAACATTGCCTGCGCCGTCTGTAACAGTCAATGTCGAATCCTTGAGTCCGCTGAAAGTTATGGAAACGTTGTAGCCTTCCGCGAAAACCCGCATCAGGTTTATAAGTTCTTCGTCATAGCTTGAGTAATCTACGGGCTTATCAAGAAGAATAAGATCGAGTTTGCCGGATTGATCTTGTTTGCTTAACGACGTTCTTTTTCCAAAAGGATCAAGCAGAGCGAGAAGCGCCTGATCGTCTTTGTAATCAACTACTACTTTTATAACATTATCCTGTTTTTCCTCGACAGATGAATAAGACACAAGTCTCGCGCCGGGTACCCTGTTAACCGTTCTTTCCCAATCGGTTTTGCTGACGGGAATAGACGGCATTGATTCGTTGCCGTCAAGAGCGCCTAGGTTGTTTACCATTTTTGAAATACGGTAGTCCATAGCCAATCTGCCGGAGCCGTCTTTGTTCATTTGAATATTTAAGGATAACCCGATACATGAGTTAAACAACAGAAAAATGCTCAGTAATAACGAAACGCGCGCCGCTTTTTTGGTATTCATTAAAATTCCTCCGAATGTATTTTCATATCCTGAATACGGACATGAGTTTCTTTTTCAATCATGTCAAACGCTTTTTGAAGCACTGTTTCGCCGAAGGTTTTGGAATTGGAAACAATAGCGCCGCCGATTTGAGCGTAAGAAAGCGAGTCGTTAAGATCAACTTCCGCCGCGCTTAAATGATAGCGTTTCCTCATCTTTTCCAGCACAGATTTGATAACCCGCCGTTTTTCCTTGATATTGGCGACGCCGGGAATCTCAAAAATTATCTGTATCATCGAAACAATCATTAAAATATAGGTTATTATATCTTAAAATGAATTTTTTGCGAAGGGCTATTATCGTCATTCTCCTTTTTCTCCCCTTTGCCGTATTTGGTCAGGAA
>Ga0268262_10001359_pt1 | contig 30567 bp, 28 predicted proteins | sample TergutNc150P3_FD_190354 | JGI IMG/M metagenome (GOLD analysis project Ga0268262, IMG submission 190354) | Nasutitermes corniger P3 segment gut microbial community from laboratory colony in Florida, USA - Nc150 P3 (SPAdes) (version 2) | ecosystem: Host-associated > Arthropoda: Insects >... | reverse complement strand
CGATGGGTTTTAACTACAACGGCAAACTCCGCTGCGGCGAATTGCTTCTGCGCCAAGACGGTTCTGTTGTACAGATACGCAGACCTGAGACAGCGGACGATTATTTCGCTACACTGGATACTGCGGGTGTGAAGAATTTTAATTGATGAGGAAATAAATGATAACTAGAAATCAAAATATAGCTAACTTAAAGGCAGGCTACCTTTTCCCGGAAATCGCAAAGAGACGGCGTGAATTTGCCGCCGCTCACCCCGACGCAAAAATTATCAGTTTGGGAGTCGGCAACACTACTGAGCCTATTTTGCCGCACATAAACAAGGGGCTTGTTGACGGAGCGAAGAAACTCGGCACCGTGAAGGGTTACTCAGGCTATCAGGATGAAGGGATGGCGCAGTTGAGGGAAAAGATTTCTTCGGTTTTTTACAAGGGAAAATTCTCGATAGATGAAGTGTTTGTCTCCGACGGGGCAAAGTGCGACATCGGCAGATTGCAAACGCTCTTTGGAGCAGGAACAAAAATTGCCGTACAAGACCCGTCGTACCCCGTCTATGTTGACGGCTCCGTTCTTGTGGGGGCGGCAGGCGGCTGGGAAGGTTCAGGCTATGCGGGGATTACATATCTTCCCTGCACAACGGAAAATAATTTTTTCCCCAACTTGGACTTAATTCCGCAGAACAGCCTAATTTATTTTTGTTCGCCTAACAACCCGACAGGGGCGGTTTCAACTAAGGAACAACTTTCCGCATTGGTAAAAGCCGCTATCGAAAAAGGCTGTGTCATTATTTTTGACGCCGCCTACAGCGAATTTATCCGTGACCCATCGCTCCCAAAAACCATCTATGAAATAGACGGAGCTGACAAGTGCGCCATCGAAGTAAACTCATTCTCAAAGCCCGCGGGATTTACAGGAGTGCGTCTCGGCTGGTCGGTAGTTCCAAAGGCGATTAAATATTCAGGCGGCGAGAGCGTCAACTCAGACTGGGCTAGAATAGCCGGAACAATTTTTAACGGCGCATCAAACATTGCTCAGGCGGGAGGACTTGCGGCGTTAGACGACAAGGGACTGAAGGAAGTCCGCAAACTGACTGATTTTTATCTTGGAAACGCAAAGTTGATAAGAGCCGCTCTTGAAAAGTTGGGAATAAACTGCATAGGCGGCGATAATTCCCCGTACATCTGGGCGCACTTCCCCGGCAGGGACAGTTGGGAAGTATTTTCACAAATACTGGAAAAGTGCCACGTTGTAACCACCCCCGGAGCAGGCTTCGGTCCCGCCGGACAAAGTTTCATACGCTTCTCGGCTTTCGGTCACAGAGCGGACGTAGAAGAAGCATGCAGACGGCTTGGGTCTTTTGTTATTTAGAAAATACTTTTATTATTTCCAATACTCTTGTTTCCCTTTTTATCCATGGTGTTGAATCACATTTATCGTCTATTATTTTTTTATTTGCTTTATATGCTTTTTCAATTTCTATCCAACAAGGCTTAAATAACAATTCTTTTTCATAATTGTCAAGTTTTTGATCGGTTAGATTATTGTCAATATTTACAGAATAATATTCAGAAATCATTTTAAATATATTGTCCTTACCTTCCTTTGCAATTCCATATTCAGTTACTATTCCAATTTTATTAACAATTTTAATAACATTACATCCGACTTCTTCCAATACTTCCCTTTTTAAGGCTTCTTCTATTGTCTCGTTTTTTTCAACTCCTCCGCCTGGGAATTTGTATTCATTTGTTTTCCCCAAAAATACCATTAAAATATTATTTTCTTTTAATATTATTGCCCTAACTGCATTTCGTGATATTATTTTACCTTTATTAAAATCAAGTAATTTTTTATCATCTCGATAAAGTTCTTCATTAAATAACATAATATATATTACCATTAATATTTAATTTTGCCAAGTATTATTTATTAATTTGTTTTTCCAACCAATTTAGCCCATATTTCGCCTAACTACCTTTAAGCGCTAGTTTTGCCTGCACTACATTCAAATATTTATATTTTATATTCCATTCTATTTATTCTTATTTTCATTCCCATATTTTCATAAAATTTCCTAGTATTTTCATTAAATTCCCAAATCATTAATTCAATAAAATTTATTCCATTTTCTTTAGAATATGTTTTTACTTCTTCAAATAATTTTTTTCCAATTCCTTTTTTTCTGTATTTTTCTTTAAAAAAATATAAAGAAAATGAAAAACAAAAAATAAACTTTTTTGTCTAATTATCAAAATCTATAAAAAAAGGCATATTCGCTTTTAAAATCCTGTATGATCTGCGATAATTGCCGGGAGTCGATCCAAATTTTTGCTTAAAAGCCCTTATATATGATTGCTCATAATCAAAATCATACATAAGCGCAATGTCTATAATATTGACATCGCTTTCTAACAGATCTTCAAGACTTGCCGTTAACTTCCGAGAACGGATATAACTTGAGATTGTTTGCTTAAAAGCAAATTTAAATAACTTCCGCAAATGGCTTTCAGATAGGGCATATTTTTGGGCAAGAATATCCGTATTGATACCCTCCCTAATGCCTTTTTCTATCTCAAACAATACATTTTTGATTAAATCATTGTTTCTGCACATGTTGTACTCCATTACAACAAAAAAAAACGGTTCAAAGCGAAAAGCCTTGAACCGCAAAATATACATGATCTTATAATCATAATAAGAGCAACCCAAGCCTATGTCCCATGAGATAATGGGTATATGGTGTGAAAAAAACTTTACGTGTTGTCATATCGATTCCTCCTTCTGTTAATTTGCTAGTTTGTTTTTATACTAATTAAACAAAATAAAATGAACATTTTTGACTATTTTAAAAAAATTTATTTATTTTTCAAGTGTATTATTTTTCATACACTATTACTTTTTTATATATTTTTCAACAGCCCTAAAACCCTTTTTCGCATAACCCTTTTACAATATTCTTATATATACCAAGAATATTTACCCCTGATAATTTTCTCATGTTGTAATCGAGTATTTCGGCGTGGGATATACCGCCTTCTATTTTTGTAACATTATCTCCCCATTTTGCGGAGGACTCGCTTACAAAGCCGTCGTTATCGCCGTTTACTTTTTTTATGTAACGATAAGTGTGAAAAAACAACAAGTCATCAAAAGCGGTTTTCATTACGGAATAAATAACTTGATAGTATACTCTGTCGTCGGGTAATATTTCGCCGTTGAATATCTCCATATATTTGGTTGTTAATTGGTAATTTAATTTGAATAAAGATGGATTTTTATCGCCGTATAATTTCCCGAATATTTTTAGCGCTTTTTTCGCAATAGGCGAATGAATAAATCTTTGTTTGTAAATAAGATCAGATAATTCCGCTCCGTGATGAGGCGTCGATATTGTAGTTAAACTGGCTACCCTGTCTCCGTAATTGTGTTTATAAATAAAATAGCGGGAATCAAGTCCGCCTTTGGAGTGGGCTATTATATTTACTTTTTCGCTCTTTGTTTCGTCCAATATTTTATCTATCGAGTTTTTTAATATTTTTGCGTTTGATTTAATATCGCCCCATGCGTCAGTGCCTCCGAAAAACACCTTCGCTCCCGCTTCGCGTAATGTTTCAGGGATTCCGCCCCAATATTTAATAAGACTAGGTCTGTCATGAGCGATAATTCCATGCACAAGGACTATAGGGTATTTTAAATTTAATTCGTCTGTCATAAATACTCCGCTCTTATTATAGAATAATACCGTAAAATATTATATAATATTTGCAGGAGTAACCCCATGAACCGTGAAGCCAAAATAAAAGAATTAATTTCCCAAATGACATTGGAAGAAAAAGTTTCCCAATTGCTTTACAAAAGCCCCGCTATCGAACGACTTGGGATACCCGAATATAACTGGTGGAACGAATGTCTGCACGGCGTGGCAAGGGCAGGTATCGCCACTGTTTTTCCGCAGGCTATCGCTATGGCGGCGACTTTTGACGACGAGCTTGTCGAGCAGATAGCGACCGCTATTTCCGATGAAGCGAGAGCGAAACATAACGAGGCGGTTAAGCAAGGCAACAGAGGTCAGTACTGGGGACTTACTTTCTGGACGCCGAATATCAACATCTTCCGTGATCCTCGCTGGGGACGAGGGCAGGAAACTTACGGCGAAGACCCCTGCCTTACAAGCAGAATAGGTCTTGCGATGGTACGAGGCTTGCAGGGCAAGGATACCGAAAATTTAAAACTTGCCGCCTGCGCGAAACATTTCGCCGTTCATTCCGGTCCCGAAAAAGAACGCCATACTTTTAACGCCATTGTGAGCAAAAAAGATTTGTGGGAAACTTATCTGCCCGCTTTCAAAGCTCTTGTAGACGGCGGCGTTGAATCCGTGATGGGAGCGTACAACCGCACCTTAAACGAAGCGTGCTGTGCGAGTAATTTTCTTCTTAAAGATATTCTTCGCGGGCGATGGAAATTTAAAGGTCATGTTGTTTCAGACTGCTGGGCTATCCGCGACTTCCATGAATACCACAAAATAACAAATGCGCCCGAAGAATCGGCGGCTCTTGCGCTTAACGCCGGCTGTGATTTGAACTGCGGCTGTACTTACCCCATGCTGACTGTCGCTCATAAAAAAGGACTTGTTACCGATGAAGCGATTAATACGGCTCTTGAGCGGTTACTGCGAACCCGTTTTAAATTGGGAATGTTTGATCCGCCGGGCTCGGGTAAATACGGAAAACTAGGACGCAAAGTAATCAATTGCGAAAAACATAAAAAACTCGCCCTTAAAGCGGCGGAGAAGTCGATTGTTCTGTTAAAAAACGACAACGATCTTTTACCGCTCGACTCAAGCCCCAAAAATATTACGGTTGTCGGTCCCTCTTCGGCTAACGCTCACGCTCTTTTCGGCAACTATTACGGAGTCAGCCCGCGCTTTATTACCATACTTGAAGGGTTAGGTGACAAAGTAAAAGATAAGTTCGGTATCAATTTGGAATACCGTCAGGGCTGTCTTATGTACAGCGAAAACAGCAAAACGCTTGCCGCTTACGGAGAAGCGAATGTTGCCGATTTTATTATCGCTGTAATGGGATTGGACGGCGCTATCGAAGGAGAGGAGGGCGACGCAATCGCTTCGGACTCCAACGGCGACCGTGACACGATAGAGCTTCCGTCATGGCAGTTGAATTATCTGCGAAAAGTTCGTGAAGCTGGTAAAAAAATTATTCTCGTTTTAACAGGCGGAAGCCCAATCGCCTTCCCCGAAGATATAGCGGACGCTGTTATTTTTGCGTGGTATTCAGGCGAGTCGGGCGGCAAGGCGGTAGCAGATATTATTTTCGGCGATACAGTTCCGTCGGGAAAATTGCCTATAACGTTCCCTGCTTCCACAAGTCAGCTTCCGCCCTACAACGATTATTCCATGAAGGGGCGCACATATCGATACATGACGGAAAAGCCGTTGTACCCCTTTGGCTTCGGACTTTCCTATACAACTTTCCGCTTCGATTCAATTACGCTGTCATCGTCCTCGCTTTCCGCAGGCGGCTCTGTAAAAGCGATTGTTAGCGTAACCAACACAGGCAAAAGGGACGCTGACGAAGTGGTGCAAATTTATATTTCCAAAGAAGGTCGAGGCGAGGACGAACCGCTTTTATCGCTTAAAGATTTCCGCCGTATTTTTATACCTGCCGGAAAAACCAAAAAAGTCGAATTTGACCTGCCGTCTTCGGTGTTTGAAACGGTAAATTCGGACGGCGAATACAGGCTTATTTCAGGTTCTTACCATATAACAGCAGCCGACGCCGCCCATGCGGCGGTTGCTGTGGAAAAAGGCGCTGCAGCTCCTATATTTACAAAAATCAAGGTAGAATAAAAATATATTTACTATAAGAAGGAAAGAACATGAAAAAAAGGATTTTTGCGGTTTTAACAGTTTTGTTTATAGCGTCTGTATTTTCATGCCGAGGTAATCAGAAAAATGAAGAAATTGATGACAGACTGCTTTCTGTTGATAAACAGGGGCGTACGGTTGTGGAGCGCTTTGGTCAACTCAGGGTGGAAGGAACTAACCTTTTGGCGCAGGACGGCAGACCGGTTCAGCTTAGGGGGATGAGTTCCCACGGACTGCAATGGGCGGGGAAGTACGCCAATGAAAAAGTCATGCGCTGGCTTAGGGACGACTGGAATATCCAAATTTGGCGTTCCGCCCTGTACCTTAAAGAAGGCGGATATATTACCCAAAAAAGCCTTAAATTCACCCTTGAGGAATCGGTGGATGCGGCAATAAAACTGGGTATTTATGTCATAATCGACTGGCATGTCCACCATGACCGAGACCCCAATGTATATAAGGAAGAGGCTATCGAATTCTTTACTGAAATGTCTCAAAAATACGGCTCGTACCCCAATATATTGTATGAAATCTGCAATGAGCCGAACGGCGGCGATGTAACATGGAGTGGCTCTATAAAACCCTATGCGGAGGAAGTTATAGCCGAAATAAGGAAATATGACCCCGATAACATAATTATCGTAGGAACGCCTTCCTGGAGCCAAAGAGTGGACTCGGCTGCCCTTGATCCCATACAAAGCCCCAATATAATGTACACTTTGCACTTTTACGCCGGGTCGCACGGGCAGGAATTCATGGATAAGACCGAATTTGCCGTTAAAAAGGGGCTTCCCGTCTTTGTTACCGAGTGCGGTACTACCCAATCTTCGGGCAGCGGGGGGGTATATGAGAAGGAATTCATAAAATGGCTGGTTTTTCTTAAAAAATACGGAATTTCATGGGTAAATTGGTCTGTAACCAACAAAGGTGAGGATTCGGGGGTATTGTCTTATAATGCCGATCGTAACGCTGAGGGGGGCTGGACGGACGAAATTCTGTCCCCTTCGGGGCGTTTTGTAAGAAAAATCCTAAGGAACGAAATTCTTATAAAATAATGAAAAATAGTATTGACTTTTTTATTGACTATGGTAATATGTACTTTAAGTAAAAACCCCAATTAAGTTGGGAGAAATTATTTTGGAGGAAAAGAGATGAAAAAAGCGCTTATTATTTTAAGTGTACTCGTAATGCTGGTTTGCATAACTGGCTGTTCGGGTGGAAACAAAAATTCGGGCAAGCTTGTAATTTGGTCGTTTACCGATGAATTGGCTAACATGACCAATAACCCGAACTGGGGTTACAAAACAACTCACCCTGGGGTAGATGTTGAATATTCACAGACCCCGTCAGATCAGTTTCAGGCGAAATTAGATCCGGTATTACAGACCGGTCAGGGCGCGCCTGATATTATTGCTTTGGAATCAGCGTTCGTTCGCAAATACGTTGAATCCGGTAAACTGTTAGACATTACCGACATTTATAACGCAGCCAAGGATAAACTCCTTGCCTATCCGGTGGAAGTCGGAAGCTATAAAGGTAAAGTATATGGTATGTCATGGCAGGCATGTCCCGGCGCTTTATTCTATCGCCGCAGCCTCGCCAAAAAATATCTTGGCACAGATGATCCCAAAACTGTACAGACATACTTTACAGATTTTAACAAATTCCTTGAGACAGCCGAGTCACTTCAGAAAAAATCCAATGGTACATGCGTAGTCGTTTCTTCATTGGGCGACCTCAGAAACTCATTCCTGTCAGCCAGAAAAGATTCATGGGTAGTGAAAGGAAACGTTGTAGTTGATCCCGCAATGGAACAATACATGGATATTTGTAAGACACTCCATGACAACAAATGGGAAGGCAGAGTTGGTCAGTGGTCAGAAGGCTGGTTTGCCGGTATGAAAGGCGAACTCAAAAACGAAGCCGGAAAAGCTGTAGAAGTATTCTCATACTTCCTGCCCACATGGGGTCTCCACTATGTTCTTAAAACCAATGCTCCCGGTACATCAGGTGACTGGGCGATGGTTCAGGGTCCTTCAGCTTACCGCTGGGGCGGCACTTGGGTCGGCGCATACAAAGGAACAAAGAACAAAGAAGCGGCTAAAGAATTTATCCGTTACGTAACAACCGATGATTCTTTCCTTGAATCATGGGCGAAAGAGACCGGCGACGTTGTAAGCAACATCAATGTTATCAACAAAATTAAAGACACATACAGCGAACCCTATCTCGGCGGACAGAACCACTATGCCGAATTTGCCGAAATGGCAAAAAATGTTAATGGCAGACTTCTCCAGGGAAGCGATGAAGCCATTGAAGCCATGTTTGACGAAGCTACAGCAGCTTATGTAAACGGCGAAAAAACAAAAGCTCAGGCTATTGCTGATTTCAAATCACAGGCTCAAGCTCAGTTTGGAAACTAATTCAGGTTAGGCTTTAGGGCGTAATCTCAACAAGGGCGCGGGTTGTTTCGATCCGCGCCTTTTTTTATAGGAGGATCAATGTCAGACGTTATTATTGGTCAGGATACGGAAACAACTGAAGTATCTGAAAATAAACCGCAGAAAATTAAACACGCAAAAAAATCCATTGGTCATGAAGCAAGAACAAACCGCTGGGGGTATGTATTTGTTGCTCCTTTTATAATTGTGTTCTGTATATTTAACTTGTGGCCTACATTGTACACTTTCGTTTTAAGTTTTACAGATCTGCGTGGTTTTGCCAGCGAATTAAATTTTGTTGGTTTTGAAAATTTTGCCAAATTAGTTAAAGACCAGTATTTCTGGGGAGCCCTTGGAAATACAATGATAATTTGGATGTTAAACTTTATTCCGCAATTAGGTCTTGCCCTGATACTTTCCATCTGGCTTTCGGATATTCAACTTAACCTGATTGGAAAGAGTTTCTTTAGGGCAGTTATTTATATGCCTAACCTGCTTACTGCGGCATCTGTCGCTTTGCTCTTCCGCAGTGTTTTCGGCTATGCCGGGCATGTTACGGCTCCTGCTAATCAATTTTTATATTCATTGGGTATTCAAGCGACAAAGATTGATCCTATTACCGGTGAATCTGTAAGAGAAGCGATTGACTTCTTCCGCAATGTTGCGTTTACGCGAGGGTTGGTTGCGTTTATCCAGTGGTGGATGTGGTATGGTTATACTATGATCATACTTATGGCGGGTATTACAACTATCCCCATATCTCTGTATGAATCCGCGTCAATTGACGGCGCTAACAGCAGTCAAACAACTTGGTATATAACTTTACCTCTGCTTCGTCCAATAATGCTTTACATTCTTGTAACTTCTATGATCGGCGGTATGCAGATGTTTGATATTCCATTCCTGCTTACCGATATGTCCGGTGCGCCTAATTACAAGATTAGGACTACAACGGTGTATCAGTACAATACGGCATTCTTGAGGGGCGCTAATAACTATGCGTACGGCGCCGCTATTTCCATAGGTATATTTTTAATAACTATAATTCTTGCCCTCTTAATATTCTTCTTCTTGCAAGATCGCAGTGAATTAAAGAAAAAGAAAGGAGGTGCGGTATGAGCACGGGAAGGTCTGATGCGCAAACATTAATGAGATATTTTATACACGCGGTTATGGTTATTCTTGGACTTATAGCGGTAGTGCCTATTTATTTATTACTGCTTAATTCTACCCGCTCCACCGAACAAATTAACTCCGGTTTTGTTATTGTTCCCGGTAAAGATGCGTTTTTCTCGTCTACCAGCACATTAGTTGCCAAATGGGATTCCGATACTGAAAGCGGCACTGCAAAGTATCTTGACTTGAATATACCAAAAACATTAAAAGAAGAAGTTAATAAAAAAACCGGAATTAAAGAAAAAATAGTAGTTAAAGGTTTTACTGAAAGCCAGCAGCCTCGTATTTCTATTTTTAACGCTGAAGATGAAATAATTGCGACTTTTATTTTTGATAACAACACCGTTCTTTTTGTCAATGACGGGGATACGATAAAAAAAGGCGATGTAATCGCAAGACTTGTTAAATCACCTAATGTTATTTATAACTGGGGTTCTCTTACAGGACGAGGCTTCCAGATTTGGCAAGGATTCGGAAACAGCGCTTTTATTTCCATTTGTACTACGCTGTTAAGCATTTACTTTTCAGCGTTGACCGCTTACGGTTTACATGTCTACAAGTTTAAAGGTAGAGCGGTGCTGTGGACTATTATTCTGGTTATTATTATGCTTCCAAGTACGCTTTCAATTATCGGTTTCTATCAGTTTATGGCGACGTTAAGACTCCGTGACAGTTATATTCCGCTCATTATTCCGGCTATAGCCGCAGCGGGAACGGTTTTGTTCTTAAGACAGTATATGACATCTGTTTTAAGTATCGAGCTTATTGACGCGGCGAGAATTGACGGCGCAGGCGAGTATAGGATATTCAATGTTATTATTCTTCCTATTATGCTTCCCGCTCTTGCCGCTCAGTCTATTTTTACATTTGTAGGCACATGGAATAACTTTATTACTCCGTTCGTACTTATTAACAGCGAGAAAAAATTTACATTGCCGATGCTTGTACAAAGCTTGCGCGGTAATATTTATCGCGCTGAGTACGGAGCTATTTATCTTGGAATAGCCGTTTCTCTTATACCGATTTTATTATTCTATTCATTTATGTCCAGATTTATAATTTCCGGTATTACGATGGGCGGTATCAAAGAGTAGGTATGTATCTGCCATTAAAACGGCAGATACATACGCGATAAGCGACATTAAAACGTCGCTTATCGTAGCGGTTTACGGCTTTTGCGCCATAGCGCAAAAGCTTAACATTCCGCCTTCGGCGGAACGTCGTAAACCGCCATTGGGTGGGAGATGTCGTAAACTGCCATTAAAATGTAGCGCTTGCGGAACATTGTAAACTGCCATTGGGGGGAGTGTTTAGTTTACTGTTAGTTTGTTTTTCCATGGGAAGCGAAGACTCCTTAAGTTTCCGTTTTTTAGCATATAGCCGATGACTTGGGAGGCTTCTTTTTGCTCCCAGCGTATTGTTTCGCTCTGCGATAAAACTTCGGCGGCTTCGCTCTTTGTAAAACGTCTTTTGTTCTTACGGAAAAAATTCAAAATTGACGCTTCTTCCCGCAATCTGCCGTCCGCTTCTTTTTCACAGACATCACAGCATAATTTTTCAGGCGTTTCGCCGTCTGAATCGTAGTTAAGCATGGCAAGGAGTGAGTGCCTTCTGCAATGTTCGGTATCTTTTGCGTAATTGAATAACGCCAGCAGTCTTTTTTTATCCGCCTCATTTTTTGTCCTTGCAAGAGCGATTTCGTCTTCCGGTCCCCACAAGAGAATGGCTTTTGATTGCTCTCCGTCTCGTCCGGCTCTGCCCGATTCCTGCAAATACGCTTCTATAGACGGAGGGCAGTCTCTGTGTATCACGGTGCGTACGTCGGCTTTATCAACGCCCATGCCGAAAGCGCAAGTTGAACAAAGCACCGCTTTACTGTTTTTTAACAGCCATTTTTCAGTCTCGGCTTTTTCTTCCCTGCTTAACCCTGCATGGTAAAAACGGATTTCATTGTGCCAATCATAACCCATTTCTTTTATTTCACCCCGAAGGTAGTGGGCGAGTTTTTCCGTTCCCGGGCGTGAGGAGCAGAAAACGATTGCGGGGCGGCTGTTTTTAATTAATAAATCCCGAACCGCCAAATCGCGGTTAATGCAGCCTTTTGCGGAATAATAAATATTAGGTCTGTCGGGGTTGCCTGCAATTTGATTAACAGAAGTGCCGCCGAAAATATACCGTTTTATTTTTTCAAGTACGGGAGCGCTGGCGGTGGCGGTAAATGCGGTAACAAGCGGCGGATTAAGAGAGTTTATGATGGTGCCGATTTCCAAGTAACTGGGACGGAAGCTTTCTCCCCATTCGCTGACACAGTGCGCCTCGTCAATTACAGCGTGAATAATTTTTATTTTTTCAAGTCTTTCTTTTACTTGCGCAGTAAGCAAAACTTCGGGGTTGGCGATTATAAATTTGCTTTGCCCGCTTTCCAGTTTTTGCCAAATTTCGTCTCTTTCTTCCTTGCTTTGTCCGCCCCTGATCATTACGGGGGAAAAACCCCGCTCGGTTAGCCGCCTTTGTTGATCCGCCATAAGCGATAAAATGGGGTAAATTACCAAAGTAATCCCCTCTATCAGCATTGCGGGCAGTTGGAAACATAGGGATTTTCCAGCCCCTGTCGGCAGAATAACTATCTGTTTACCGCATGATTCCCTGTCGGAAGAATCGTCCGCCGAAGCCACCTCTAAAATGTTTGTTATTACCAGTCTTTGATAGGGGAACAGATATGACAGCCCGAACAGGTTTTTTACCGCGCTAGTTAAGGAGTCTTCCCCGCTTTGCAAAACCTCAATTTCAAGGTTCGTTTTTTCAATCATACATTTTTACCTCCGCCTATATATGCGTCGAAAGTGTCATTTTGCTTGACTGAAAAGAGAAAAATTTTAGAAATTTGTCGGGTTAGGCTTCTTCGATACCTAGGTCATCAACATGGTTCTCGTCTGAATCTGTTACTTCCGCGGGAGCGGCTGCGGCTGCGGCGGGCGCTTTGTCTTTCTTTTTAAATAGTTTCGGTTTTGACATTTTTGGGGCTCTGGGTCTGCCGCTGGAACCTCTTGCCGCGGCGGTGACTATAAAAAGATATATAATTATTCCTATGGTTACTGCAAGCACCTGCCATGATGTAATAACATTCTTTAATAATGCAACTAAGCTCATTTTTATAATTATCGGAATAGATGACAGACTCCTTTAAAATATGTACAATAAATCTTATGAATAAAGCGTTGAAATTATTAAAAACAAGAGGTTTTGTACAGCAATGCACCGATATTGAAACTCTGTCCAAATTGATGGATGCCGGTCCTATCACTTTTTACGAAGGCACTGACCCTACCGGGGGAAGTCTGCATATAGGGCACATGGTTCCCTATTTTGCGTTCCGCCATCTTAGGGACGCCGGGCATAACGGAATCGCCCTTCTCGGCGGAGGGACTGCAAGAATCGGGGACCCTTCGGGAAAGAGCGAAATTCGCAAAATGCTCGATTATGACCAGTTGGATAAAAATACCGAATCTATCCGCAAACAGCTTGATCGTTTTGTCGGTTTTGACGGCAAGACCGCTTTTACCGCTAACAATAAAGACTGGCTTGCGAACTTAAATTATATCGACTTTTTGCGCGACATAGGCAAGCATTTCTCCGTTAATCGTATGCTTAGTTTTGAAGCTTATAAAATGAGAATGGAAACAGGGCTTTCTTTTATCGAATTTAATTATCAGCTTTTACAGAGTTTTGACTTTCTGGAACTTTACCGCCGTCATAAATGCAATTTGCAAATCGGCGGCGACGATCAATGGGGGAATATTGTCGCAGGCGTGGAGCTTGTGCGCCGTGTTGAAGGCGCGGAAGTTTTCGGGCTGACATTCCCGCTTGTTACCACTGCGGACGGAAAGAAAATGGGCAAGACTGAAAAAGGCGCTCTCTTTCTTGACCCTGCCATTACCACGCCCTATGATTTTTTCCAGTACTGGCGCAATGTGCAGGATCAGGATATTCTTCGCTTCCTGCTTATGTTTACATTTTTGCCTGTTGATGAATGTAACATTCTTTGCGAATCGGGAAAAAATCCGAATGACGCAAAGGAACGGCTTGCGTGGGAAGTAACCGCGCTCATTCACGGTAAGGAAGAAGCCGACAAAGCTCTCTCCGGCGCAAAGGCGGCTTTTGGAAGTTTGTCAGGCGGCGATAAGTCGGCAATGCCGCACTCGGAAATTGTCCGCTCAAAACTGGAAGCAGGTTACAATGTTGTAGACCTTTTCACAGATACGGGGCTTGTTCCGACAAAGAGCGAAGGACGCCGCCTTGTTCAGCAGGGCGGAGCTTTTGTTTCCGACAGCGACGGCGAATTTACGGCGATAAACGATCCTGCCGCAGTTATTGGGACGGATAAATTAAACGATGAAGGCGAATTAATAATAAGAGCCGGAAAAAAACGGTATTTATTAGTGAAAGTAAAATAAGAGGTATTTATGTTGAAATTTGAAGATTACATTTCCAATATCCCTGATGTTCCTTTTGATAATTTCGCTAAAATGCTGGATAATCAATCTCGGCAATTCGCAAATATAGATTTTATACGGTATCGTTCCGGCAAGCAGAGAGAATTTACCCGCTGGACATATTCCCGCTTCGGCGAGGAATGCAGAAGGGTAGCGAGGGGTTTGCTTGCCGCAGGTCTTTCCAAAGGCGACCGTGTTGCGCTTTGGTCTGAAAACCGCCCCGAATGGATGTCTGTGTGGATGGGAACCGTTATCGCCGGTATTTGCATAGTGCCTGTTGATTTTCTTTGTACGGAAGAAGAGTGTATTAATATTTTAAAAATAACACGAGCCAAAGCGTTTTTTTACTCGGGGCGAAAAAAAGCATTTGCTGATTCCTTGCCGTCTAACGGCATTTCATTGCCGGTGTCTGTTTGTATCAGTCCTGAAAGCGAGGACGTTTCCGCCGAGCAAAAAAACGAATACGATTCTTTCGGCGTTAATGCGGGTAAACAAGTACTTCCGCCGATTGACAGTATAGCGGCAAATGATCCTTGTTCCATTGTATTTACTTCCGGTACTACAGGTTTCGCCAAGGGCGTTACTCTTTCGCATAAAAATATTATCGCCAATGCAAGCGCGGCGGTTCGTATTTTACGACCCGGCAGTAAAGATGTTTTTATGGACGTTCTGCCACTTCATCATACATACCCTACTACATGTTCTTTTATTACTCCGTTTGCGGTAGGCATCCCGACTGTAATCGCCGAAAAAATAGTCGGTAAAGTTGTTATAGACGATATAAAAGACGGAGGGGTTACGTTCCTTATCGCTGTTCCCCTGCTTTACGATAAAGTTATGGCGGGAATAGAAGCCGGTTATAAAAAGATTTCTCCGATTATCCGAGCGCCTTTGAATCTTCTGCGGAAGGTTGCTCTGGCAAAAGCAAGAAAGGGCAACGCCGATTGGGGGCGGAAGGTTTTTAGGTTTATCCGAAAAAAAGCGAATCTTGAATCAATTTATATAATGGTCGCGGGCGGCGGAGCGTTAAGTATAAAAACGGCGGATTTTTTTGATTCATTCGGTTTTAATATCGTTCATGGTTACGGCATGAGCGAAAACTCTCCGTTGATCAGCGTGAATACCCCGTTTCATAAACGCAATGAGTCCGTAGGGCTTCCTGTCAGTTACACGGAAGTAAAGATTGTTGATCCAAGACCGGACGGGATAGGCGAGATTGCCTGCAAGTCGCCCTCCGTAATGCTGGGGTATTTTGAAAATGATGAAGCGACAAAAGAAGTAATTACAGAGGACGGCTGGCTTTTAACAGGCGACCTAGGCTGTATAGATGAAGACGGATATATTTATATCAAGGGACGGAAGAAAAATCTTATTGTCGGTTCAGGCGGAAAGAATGTATATCCCGAAGAAGTGGAAGCGCATTTTTCAGGTTCGCGTATAATTTCAGAGATACTTGTCGTCGGAAGAAAGACTCAAGACGGCGAAATTATTTTTGCCGTAATAGTTCCTAATTATGAATCTATAAAAGAAGATTATCCCGGCAAAGATATTAACGATGAATTTGTTTTTTATTTAATAAAGAATGAAATTGACGAAGCAAACCGTACTATGCCTGTTTATAAAAAGGTAAGCGATTTTTGCATACGGAAAGAACCGTTTGAGAAAAACGCACAGCAAAAAATAAGACGCTTCATGTACAAGAGCTATGAGAATTAAAGTTCAGACCTGTTTGTTATTATTTTGCTGATCAATCCGTATTTTACAGCTTCCTCCGCATTCATCCAGTAATCGCGGTCTGTGTCTTTTTCAACCTGATTCGGGGAGTTGCCCGTTTCATCCGCTATTAAGCGGTTTATTTTCTCCCGCAGTTTTTCAAGTTCTTTTGCGTGGATTTCAATGTCGGTCGCAACGCCGCGAATTCCTGAGAGCGGCTGGTGGATAAGGTAGTGGCTGTTCGGCAGTCCCACGCGTCTTTCTTTCGGAGAAGCAAGCTGAATAATCGCCGCCGCGCTTGCGACAAGCCCCATGCCGATTGTCCAAACTTGCGGTTTTACAAAACGAATCATGTCAAAAATAGCATAGCCCGCATCGGCGTCTCCGCCGGGTGAATCTATAAAAATCCTTATCGGTTCATCGTTCATATCTTCCAACAGTAAAAGCTGGCGTATGGTTTTTTCAGCCAGCTCCTTATTTATTTCACCGGAAAGCAGAATAGTCCGTGTCTTTAACATCTTTCCCGCAAGAGGATCTAAAACCGGAGTTTTATCTTTTTCCTGCGTTTCTTCATCTTCGTATTCGCCTTCGCCTTCATCGTTATACTGATTCATTAATTTCCTCCAATATAATAATACTGATTTTTGAATTTATAAGCAATAATCCGTCATCGTTTATAAACTCTGGGTACTCGTTTGCTTACATTACAGGTAATTTCATAGGGAATAGTGGCTGTAATTTTTGCCAGCGCGGAAGCGTCATGATCGGGGTCGCCGAAAATGACGGCTTTGTCCCAGCGATTGACGTTTGTTTTTTTGCCTAAGTCCGCACAGCATTGATCCATACTGATACGCCCAATTAGCGGATAGTACTCTTTGCCGATAAGAACCTGCCATCTGTTGCTTGCAAGGCGGGGGAGTCCGTCGGCGTAACCTACCGAAATAACGCCGATTAATGTATCTTTTTCCGCCGTCCAAGTTCTGCCGTAGGAGACTGTTTCGCCTTTTTTTATTTTTTTTATTAAAACGACAGAGCTTTGCAATTCCATTACAGGTTCGGAAATTATTTTTTTAAATTTAGACAAACTTTTTAATTGGGCGACAGGAGCGGTATATTCTTCAAAAGATTTGTAGCCGTAAAGAAGAATACCCGGTCTTACCATGTCGAACCACGAGTTTGGGTGTAAAATTACAGCGCCTGAATTTGCCGCATGTACAATGCCGGGGTCAATTTTTGCCGCACGAATAGCGTTAACCGCTTTTGTAAATCGGGATATTTGATTTTTTGTGTAGTCGATGTCGTTCAGATTTGTTGAGTCGGATACAGCCAAGTGTGTGGCGGTTCCGGTTAAAACTAAATCTGATAATTTTTTAATATGACCGGCAAGTTCTTTCGCGTCCTTTGTATCACAGCCGATTCTTCCCATACCTGTATCGATTTTAAGATGAACGGATATTTTCTTTTTTGCTTTTGCCGCGTATTCGTTCAAGATGCCGGCAAATTCGGCGTCCGAAACAAATGGGGTAAGATCGGCCTTAATGATGTCCTTTATTTCATCGGGACATGGCTGGGAAAAAAGCAAAATTGGGGTTTTTATACCGCCTTTTCTGAGCGCCAGTCCTTCCGATACCGCTGCAACCCCGAAGCAGGAAGCTCCCGCCGTAAGGGCGGTCTTGGCAATTTGAATCGCGCCGTGACCGTAAGCATCGGCTTTTACCGGTACGCAAATTTGCCTGTTTTGCCCGATCCTCGTTTTTACGGAATTAATATTTTCCTTAAAACGATCAAGATGAATTATCGCCTTTGCCCGCATATCAGTATTTTATCATAAAAACTGAAAAAAAATATAGTTGATTTTTTCCTGTTTTGTTGATATATTTATATTGGGTATGTGCGGTCAAAAAACGGTTAAAATTTTCTATATACTCGCTTTTTCCGTCTTTATAGGCGTTTTTTGCGGCTGTGAGGCGATGGACAATATTTTAGCGTCGGCTGAAGCCTATAAAATTAATGCGCAGATAGACGGCGTTCCGCTGGAAGATTGTTCCTATGTCAAATCAACCGATAACATAAACCTGTCTTTTGAGGACTCCGTTTCAAACGATCCTGATGTTTCTTCTCTTGTTGTTTTTTTGAAAAATTCCGCAGGGGATGTCGCAGGCTGGAAAGTAATTTATACGATTGATCCGTCAGCCGCAAAAAAAGAAGCCGCGTTAAAAGATAACGAAGAAAAAACCAATGAAAAAAAGATAGAAAAAAAAGCGTTTGTATTTAATGAAAACGGCGATGAATTAAATATTCCTGTTGTTAATCTTGACGGTGAATTGCCGTCTTTCCCGATACCTGAAATTTTATCCACGGGTATTTACACCTTGAATTTGCAGGTTATGAACGGAAAAGAAACGCTGCAAAAGACTGAAAGAAATATTTATTATATTGGAAGAACGATTTTTTCCTATGAAGGTATTAACGTATATTTGCCCGGAGCCGTAGATACTCCGCATCTTGTGCCGAAAGAATCTGTTGTAATGCTGGAAGTAAATTTAAAATTTGACCCTCGTTTAAATCCGTATGTTATTTGGTATAATGGAAAAAATAAAATCAGCGAAGGTAAATTTTCCGATGGAGCGGGTTTTATATTCTGGAAATCACCGGAACAAAACGGTTTCTTTTCTTTATATGCGGAAGTATTTCCTACGGAAAAGCGCGATGGTTTAGCCGGTTATAAAAAAGAAATTTCCCTGCTTGTTTCATCTAATATAAATAATATACACCTTATTTCCTCAAATGTTGAACAGTTAAAACATTGGTATACAATGGAAGGCAATTTAAATGATTTAAAAAATATTACTTCAGATGTAAACGCTTTAAAACTCGGTTCAAAAAATAAACCAAAATGGATGGGAATAGACGGAACATACGGAGTTGCCACAGGTTATAATAATTTTCTTAAACTGCCCAAAATGGCGGTTTTACATAAGAACGCTGAAACATGGCAGACTTTGTTCCGTTTTAAACCGTTAAATAACGGCGTTATTCTTTCCGTAAATTTTGCTTCTGCCCCTGATACGGCAATGTTTCTATCTATAGAAGGAAAAGATCTTGTGTTGACATTAGCTTCGCCGCAAAAAACAGTTGTACAAACTGTTCGTTTGCCGCAGGGATCAGGCGGATTACCGGGTAATATCGATGAGGATTTAGCCTTTGTAACGGCGGGCATAAAATTTTCAATTAACTCAAATTTGTTGTCGGCGCAGATTAATGTTACAGGAAATTTAAGACCTGTTGAATTGGCGGCAAGACCGATTACGCTTGAAACAAAAATAAAAAATGAATTTATTATCACGCTTGGTTTTACTAATGATTCTTCGTTTGCCGAGTTTAAAAACGATGCTGATAAGCCGGAATCTTCGGCTGAACAAACAAATGTTAAAATATTTCCTGAGTATAATGTGCTTTGGGATGAATTTGCATTGTATTATATGCCGCCTATAAATATATTAGACACGGCTTTTAAGCCGGTAATAGGCGAAGATCAATCTATAATGATTGCTAAAAGATAATTTTTAATATGAAGAAAAAGTATTCTGCGGCAGTCTTATCAATCGCTTTAATATTTTTTTCATGCGCTGTTAAAAAGACAGTCAATACTTTTCCGGTTCCCGATTCCGGAATAAGCCCGAATGAAAATTCCGTTATAATAGAAATCGGCAGTATTCTTGAAACAAGGAATGGAACGGCGGCTCAAATGCCTCCGTGGCTGCGTTCGTATCTTGGCAGCGGAATAAACGCTGTTGAAAAACTGGACCCGTACGGCGGTAAATATACTTTTATAGTGAGTAACGAAGGGGATAATGATACAGTGCTGGAAAAATGGATTGAACACTATACAGTAGCGCATGATTTTCCCATGCTTGCCGCCGATAGAATAGAAAAAAGAATGTACCTTACGGCGTCTTTGTACCCCGATGACGAGTACGGCGCGTTTTTCGAGGCAATGATGCAGAATGTGTATAAAACGGAGTACCCTGAAGCCTTAAAAGAAGATTATTCATGGATAAAAATCAAGACAGAAAACGAGGATGGACCCGCTGTAAAGTATATTTTTTATCTGCTGATGACTATTGAAAAAAATGCAATGCAGGTTATTATTAAAAACATGATAGCAAAAACAAGCGAGACGGTTACTTTGACTAAAAATCAAAGTAACGCAGTTAAAAAGCTTCGCAATACGTTCTTTGAGGGGTTTTAAAATGGGAATAGATTTAATTTATTTATTTTTGTTAATACCTTTTTGTATTTACTGGTGTATTAATGAAAAAGCGGGATTACAGATTTGTATAACAACAATTCTTTGTATTTGGGCTGTTCTTGTGTACAGGCAATTTAAAGAAAATATTTTGATTGGTATCGATATTTCATGGATAATCGCTTTGGTTTTTTTCGGCATTGATTTGCTTGTCGGGAAAAAAATTGATGCACTCTTGGCAAAGGGCGGAATTAGGGCGTATATGATTACGGCTTCGGCGGTTTCTTTTTGTATGATCCTTTACCGTCCGTCTTATGAATATGTTTATCCGGGCGGAATATTACTTGGAGTATGCATAGGCTACTATTTGAATAAACGTTATATAGGTTTTAAAAGTTCCGATGTTTTGGAAAGGAAAGGAGTAAAGAAGGTTCTTACTTTAATTGCGCGTTTTGTACTTGGAGCGGCTCTTATTCCGGTTGTTTTATTAAGAGTGAATCAAATTATTGACGGTATTATACAGCGGAACGGCAATAATCATTATATACAGATTTACGCGTTTCTGTGTTTTGTTGTGATAGCTCTGTGGGTTTCCGTAGCCGCTCCGTGGGTTTTTATTAAAATAAAACTTGCCGGTATAAACACGGCTGAATCAGCGGAAAAAAATGACAACTAGCACTGTTAAGGCAAATTACGGCGATGAATCGCCCATTGCCGCTTTTGCGACTACTCCGGGTAACAGCGCGTTAACATTGATCCGCTGTTCCGGAAAGGAATCAATAGATTTAGCGTCATCGGTTTTTTCTAAAAGTACGCCGCCGCTTGCAGCCGCTCCCGGAAACACCGTTATTCACGGCTGGATTGTAAACGGCGAAAAAATTGACGATGTACTTGTTTCAGTTTTCCGCTCTCCAAAAAGTTATACAGGCGAGGACAGCCTTGACATCTGCTGTCACGGCGGCGCGGCGGCGGGGAAGGCAGTTATGGCGGCTTTAAAGAACGCGGGTTTCCGCGACGCTTTGCCCGGAGAGTTTACCTTCCGCGCTTTTATGAACGGCAAACTTGATCTTACAAAAGCCGAATCCGTTATGGAAATTGTCTCCGCAAAAACAGAAACAAGCCGCCGGCATGCGGTCTCTCGTTTGTCAGGTTCCCTGTACGAGGAAATTGACGGTATAAAGAAACTGCTTACAGATGTTCTTGCCGCCGCAGAAATTTATCTTGACTACTCTGAGGACGAAATAAGCGCTGATGCGGAAGAAGCGGAAGGCAGGCTGCCTAAAAAAGATATTGCGTTATCGGTGTTGGAACGGCTGAAAAAACTCTCAGACTCATGGCGGATTGAGCGGGTATATCAGGAAGGAATTACGCTTGTAATTGCTGGTTGTCCCAATTCGGGAAAGTCCAGTCTTTTTAACGCTCTGTTAAAAGAGGATCGTTCCATTGTAACAGAGATTCCCGGCACAACCCGCGACTGGATAGAGGCGTGGGTCAGCGTAGAAGGCATACCAATTCGATTAATTGACACTGCGGGGTTGCGCAAGACCGATGACTCGGTTGAAAAAATAGGAGTAGAGCGGAGCAGAAAAATTTTAGAGGAGAGTGATATTGTTCTGTATTTAATTGACGGCGCACAAGGCTTAACGGAAGAAGATAAAATTTTTAATTCGCAAAACGGCAAATCTATTTTTGTTTGGAATAAATGCGACATTGCTTTGCCGCCTGAATCTCTGCAAATAAGCGGACAAGCGCCAATCTGTGTAAGCGCAAAAACAGGCGAGGGCTTGCCCGGGCTGTATTCGGCGATAACATCGCAGGCGGGCATAAAAGATTTACAGCAAACAGAAACATCAACCGCCGCGCTAGGCACTGCCCGGCAGAAAACATTAGTAGATGCCGCTATTGCTTCACTGCAAGAAGCTCTATCACTGTCAGATAAAAATGAACCGCTGGACATAATTGCCCCTCTGATAAAAGACGCCGTTAACTCGCTGGGCGAAATCACAGGAGAGGTTTCTGCGTCAGATTTATTGGAAAAGATGTTCAGTAATTTCTGTGTCGGGAAATAAGAAGAATTATTATGGGAAGAATGAATAGTAAAAGTTTGCGGATTATTTTATACTAGAGATAACAATCATGGACTACGATACCATTGTAATCGGCGGCGGTCATGCCGGAATAGAAGCGTCTCTTGCTGCAAGCCGCCTTGGATTTTCCGCTCTCCTCGTTACGCAGAACCCCGATAGAATCGGGGCGCTTTCCTGCAACCCGGCAATCGGCGGACTTTCCAAAGGCAACCTTGTGCGCGAAGTGGACGCCTTAGGCGGCGAAATGGCAAAATTAACGGACGCGACCATGATTCAATACAGGGTGCTTAACCGCTCCCGAGGTCCCGCAGTACAAGCGCCGCGCGCTCAAGCTGATAAACAAATGTACCAGATGGCGGCTCGTTCTGTTTTGGAACAGCAAAAAAAACTGACAATTTTTATGGATACCGTTACGGATTTAATAATTGAGAACGCCGCAGTTTGCGGCATTGTTACGGCGAGGGGACACCGAATAACGGCGCGCACCGTGATACTCTGTGCGGGAACTTTCATGGAAGGAAAAATATTTATCGGCGAATATGACGCTCCCCACGGACGGCTTGGAGAAGAAGCGGCGGCAGGGCTTGGCGTGTCGCTCCGCCGTCTGGGATTTCCGGTAGGGCGTTTAAAAACAGGCACGCCGGCGCGGATAGCGGAGTCTTCCATCGATTTTTCAAAAATGGAAAAACAGGACGGCGACGAGATGCGCCCGTTTTCTTTTTGCGCGCAAACAGGAGCGGACGGCATTATTAAAGACCGCCCTTCCATGCCGTGCTGGATAACTTATACCAACTCAAAAACCCATGAAATTATTAGGGCGAATATACATCGATCCCCGTTGTTCGGCGGAAAAATAGTCGGAGTCGGAGCGCGGTATTGTCCGTCTATCGAGGATAAGGTTACGCGCTTTCCTCAGCGGGAAAGGCATCATATTTTTATTGAGCCGGAAGGACTTTCAACTGACGAAATGTATATGAACGGCGCATCCAGCTCTTTGCCCGAAGATGTTCAGCGCGATTTTATTCACAGCATTCCCGGTCTTGAGAATGCGCAAATTGTCCGCCCCGCCTATGCTGTCGAATATGACTACATCGATCCTCTGGATTTATATCCGTCTCTTGAATCAAAACGATTGTCGGGATTTTTTACTGCGGGGCAGACTAACGGCTCTTCCGGTTACGAGGAAGCCGCGGCACAGGGGCTGATGGCGGGAATAAACGCCGCTATGAAAATGCTGGGAAGGCCGCCGCTTGTGCTGAGCCGTGCGGAAGCGTACATCGGAGTTTTAGTTGATGATCTTACAACGCTTGGGACAAAGGAACCGTACCGAATGTTTACAAGCAGGGCGGAACACCGTCTTATGCTGCGTCATGACACGGCGGATACAAGACTTACTCCCAGGGGGCGTGATGCCGGGCTTGTGGATGATATTCGGTGGGAACGCTTTTTAGAAAAAACAAAAATGCTGGACGAGATAAACGAGTTGCTTGCGAAACGGAAGCAGAGCGATTATTCGCTTGATGAAAATGACGCGGAGCTGTCGCGTTATCCGGCTGAATTGGCGGAGAGGGCATTGCTCGATAAAAAGTACGCCGGTTATATTGAAAAAGAAATTCGCTTTGCCGCAAAAGCGGCTAAAATGGACGCTATTAAACTTGATCCGAATTTAGATTATACCGATATCATGGGGCTTTCAACTGAGGCAAAGGAAAAACTGACGGCAGTAAAACCGCTGAATGTGGGTCAGGCGGCGCGGATACCCGGCATAAGGCAGGGAGATATTGCCCTGCTGATTATTTTGGCTAACAAGAGAGGCGCAAAATGATTAAGTTAGCCGTATTCCTTGGTAATCCCGGCGCTGAACATATACGCAACAGGCACAATGCCGCTCGTATGCTTGCGGAAGCTCTTCCGTTTTACGGCTCTCTTTCATGGCAGAAAAAATACAAAGGGTTGTACGCATCGCAAGGGGATAAACATTTTCTTATGCCGGAAACATTCATGAACTTATCGGGCGAATCGGCGCAAGCTGCCGCAAAATTTTTTAAAATTAATGTTGAAGAAATTATCGTAATACATGATGAATTGGAATTGCCGCTCGGCGTTATTTCGTTAAAATATTCGGGCGGGCTCGGAGGACACAACGGACTTCGCTCCATGAAAAAATGTTTTAACAGCGCGGATTTTTGGCGTATACGAATAGGCATAGGCCGCCCCGACTCAAGGCTTCCCGGCGAGGGCGGGCACGAAGGAAGCGGGGAGGGTGTTTACGATTGGGTTCTGTCGGACTTTTCAAAGAACGAGCAAGAGACGCTTATGCCCGCCCTTGACGCAGGCGCGAATCTTTTAATGCAAGTTTTTGAAAAAGACCCGGAAACACTTTTAAAAGAATGGGCAAAAAAGAAAATAATAATTAATAAACCGGAAAGCGAGGAGCAAAAATGACGGCGGAATCAGCGTTTAAAGATTTATATGACATTATTGTAAAATTAAGGGCTCCGGGCGGCTGTCCGTGGGACATAGAACAAACTCCGTCCTCGCTTAGAGGGTCATTAGTCGAAGAAACTTACGAGTGTCTTGAAGCAATCGATGAAAAAGATCCCGCCCATATTGCGGAAGAACTTGGAGATTTATTTTTGCTTGCGACAATGATCAGTTATATGCACGAGCAGGAAGGAAAATTTTCCGTAGCCGACGCATTATCAAACGTGGGTAAGAAATTAATACGCCGTCATCCGCATGTATTCGGAGAGGTAAAAGTAAAAGACAGCGCGGAAGTTTTGGAAAATTGGGCGCAGATAAAAGTAGAGCAAGAAGGGCGTAAGCCGAAGGATTCCGTGCTTGATGAGGTAAGCGGCGGGCTTCCTCCGCTGGATCGCGCTTTTAAACTGCAAAAGAAAGCCGCCAAAAAAGGCTTTGATTGGCCTGATATAAAAGGAGTGACGGATAAAATTAAGGAGGAGCTTGACGAAACGCTTGCCGCTAAAAATGCCGAAGAAACCGAGGAAGAACTTGGCGACCTGCTTTTCTCCGTAATCAACCTTTGCCGTTATTTAAAAGTTGAGCCTTCAGCCGCCCTTAACCGAACAAACAACAAATTTATTGAAAGATTCAAATATGTTGAAAAAAAGATGAAAGAAACAGGGCAGGAAATGAAAAAAGAAAACCTTAATATTATGGATAAATATTGGAACGAAGCAAAAAAGTAATCTTGCAATTATTTTGATTTTTCTATATATTACTTCTATGGCTCATAGCGCAACAAAAAGATTTGGTATTTTAACGGCCGGCGGCGATTGTCCCGGACTGAACGCCGCTCTTCGCGGTGTATGCCGTGCGGCTTATGATCGTTACGGTATGGAAATTATCGGCATCGCGAAAGGTTTTCGCGGTTTAATTGAAGAGGATACAAGAGTCCTTCAGCCGGAAGATTTTTCCGGTATTCTGACACGCGGCGGAACAATCTTAGGCTCCAGCAGGGAAAAGCCGTTTAGCCGTGTCGATAAAGACGAAGTTGCTCTTGAAAAAGTTTCCGCAATAAAAGACACATACGCAAAACTTAAACTTGACTGCCTTGTTGTGCTTGGCGGAAACGGAACAAATACTACGGGATATAAACTTGCGTGGGAAGGTCTTAATGTAATCGGTCTTCCCAAAACAATAGACAATGATATTGTCGGAACCGATAAAACATTCGGCTTTGACTCGGCTCTTGCCATTTGCACGGAGGCAATTGATCGCCTTCACTCTACGGCGCAAAGCCATAGCCGTGTTATCGTGATTGAATTGATGGGACACAAAGCCGGATGGCTTTCACTTTACGCCGGAGTTGCCGGAGGCGGCGACATAGTTCTGATTCCTGAAATACCTTACGATATACGCGCAATCGGCAGCCACCTTGAACAAAGAGCGAGGTCAGGAAAAACATTTTCGATAGTTGTAGTAGCGGAAGGCGCGTTGTCTGTTAAAGAAGCGGAAATGGATAAAAAAGACAGAAAAAAATACAGAGCGGAAAACGGTCCTTCTGTGGCATATCGTCTCGCGCAGGAAATCGGCAAAGAGACGGGAATGGAAACCCGCGCTACCGTTTTAGGTTATGTGCAGCGCGGAGGCATTCCAAGCGCCACGGATCGTGTTCTTGCGACAAGCCTGGGAACCGCCGCTGTGGAACTTCTTGCGAAGGGCAGTTACGGCAGAATGGTCGCCTTAAACGGCACTGAAATTGATTCTGTCGATTTAAGTATTCCCGAAGGAAAAGTAAAAAATGTACCGCTTGATCATTATATGCTTGATACCGCTAAAGGCGTCGGTACTTGCCTGGGTATCTTTTAAATTATTTTAAACCTTCTTTTAATTTAAACGCAGGGCAATTCGCTCCCGTCGCGCGAAAAACCTCATGAGACGGTAAGTTAGTACATTTAATAGAGAACATATCACATGCCCGCGGAAATGTAGTGTCCCAAGTGATTCTAAAATGAGCGCACTTTAGGCAGTTTGGCGGTTTTGTCGGCGGTTTGCCGTAATTATCGCTCATAAATTATTATTTCATTCCCAATACCAGTTTCATTCCCACTTCTACTTGTTTCATTATAAATTTATCAAGCTTTGTTATTTTTTCTCTTAATCTTTTGCGGTCTATTGCGTATAAGTGGGAAACAATAATCACAGAATCATCTTTTAATCTTGACTCTCTTTTTCGTATCATTACATTGCCGGGAGCATCCAATAAATATAAATTAAGAGTCATGGGTAATACAAGAATAGTTTTGATAGTGCTTTTGTTAAAACTATTGTCTTGTACTATCAATACAGGACGAGTTAATCCTGATAGACTCTCGCTTGAGATGTCAAATTCCGCCATCCAAATTTCACCACGCATCATTTTTTGTTGTTTCCTTTATACTTTCAATAGCTGCGTTTGATATTGTTACATAATCTTCTTTGTAGTATTCAGCGCTGTATATTTCATTTAATTTTTGAGTGATATTTTTGCGGTTATTTTTTTTAAGATAATCCTTTATGGCGTTAAGGTATAACGCGCTCCTTGAAATTCCCATATTTTTTGCGGTCTCTTGAACATCATAAAAGACCGAATCAGGCAAAGAAAAAGCAGTTTTCATTTCCTTGAGTATACCAAAAGTATGCAAAAAGTCAATTTTTCCCCCTCTCCGGTTATACTAAAGTATGCAAAATCGTAAAAATTCGCGTTTTTGGTTATACTTTAGTATAACCATTTTCGATAACATCGAACATTTCTGATTAATATAGTACAAAAATCACCGTTTTTTCAGGGATTTCCCCTATGTTTGTGTAGAATTTAATAGTACCCCATACCCCGAATTCAGCCATTTTCTGACAAAATCTTTGCTTTTGTAAAAACGTCGAATTTAAACGACCCTTAAAATCAACCCTTCGTATGGGGGGGAAAAAGTTGTTCTGGGGAAAGATAACAAGTCCTTAGGGCAATCAACATTAGGAGGAGATTGTTATGAAAAAACTGATTGCGATTACAGTGATGATCGCGTTGTGTGTTGCTGCGGCATTTGCGGATACTACCATTTCCGGCGCTGTAGAAACAAGACTTAACGTGTACCAGATTACGCTTGGTAACCATGGCGAAGATTATGACGGCGGACACCCGAAAGCGCAGACAGGCGGATCTATCGGTACAGCTTACATTCAGCTTGCGAACACCAACAGTGAAGGTACAGCGGGCGGCACGCTCAGGCTTAGAGCTACGGATATTATTCCCACCACGGCAAGCAGTGACAACTTCCGCTGGCACAAAGTATTTGTGTGGTGGAAACCGATACCGCAAGTAAAGATTTTCCTTGGCCAGGACGCAGACGGTATGTTCGAGAGAGGACAGCTCACATCATGGGCTTTCCACCAAGGTACTGAACAATACTTAGTCGTTCATGACTGGGATTTCTGGCGCGCGATATTCCCCGGAAACTGGGATACGTTCGGACTGGCGCTCTCGTTCTATCTTGTAGACGGACTCGAGCTTAACCTCGTAGTTCCCACGGGAACCCCCGGCGGCTGGCCCAGACACCAGAATAGCGCTCTTACAAGAACATCAGACTGGGATAAGATTTACCCCGGCGCTCTCCAGCTTACATCAAGCTACCAGATCGGCGACATCGGAAAAGTCCACTTCGCTTGGATTGGCTCAGGCGAAAAATATGACAAAGATACGGTGAACTACGGAAAAATCGCTTTATCATTCTTTTCCAGCATGATACAGGGACTCCAGTTCCAGGTAGGCGCGTCAACAGATATTCAGACATCAAATAAAGATATCGTATCACCTGGCAAATTAGGTACTATTGCTACAGCTCCTATATACGCCGGCGCTGCGGTTCATTTCTCAGCGGGCGACTTCGGAGTTAAATGGAGATTAGGAACCAGAATTAATACAACAGAACTTGATCTCTTAAATGGTACATACGAGAAAGACGGAGGATACTTCCTTACAACCAACATAATGCCCACATACAAACTTGGTAATGTTGGAACCGTTTGTCTTGATATCGGCGTATCAATAGATCAGGGCGGTAAACAAATAGCGTACACCGATCCCAGCAATTCAGTAGCTGTTCCCGGCAAATCAAAAGCGCCCGACGCTAATATTGGTTTCTGGGTTAATCCTTACTTGAAGAAAAACATTAACAGCGGCGGATATTTCCAAACCGGTATAATGATCCTTTCAAGTATCGGCGGCGGACAGGGCGGAAGCCACAACGTAGACGCGCCGAGCAAACCGGTATTAAAAGCCGATGGTACTGTTATTACACCCGGCTCAGGTCTTAAACCCAGAGTTTATATACCTATAGTAATGGGAATTAGTTTCTAGTTTTAGAAAAAGAAAACGGTTTCCGTATGGGAACCCAGAAAATTATGGAGGATAAAAAATATGAAAAAGATTTCATGGATTGTAGCGTTATTAGTAGCGCTTTCATTCACGATTTTATTTAGCAGCTGCGGCGAAGACAAACTCGCGTTTCTCCCAAGCCAAGGATTTGAACTTGATCTTAGCGGAGCCGTCGGAGTCGGGGGCACAGTAAGCGGTAATACAGCAAAAAGCTTTACTTTTTGCGGCAATGGAACAGCGCAGTACGATGATTCCTTTGCGACATTTCAGGTTACTCTCCCTAAGGCTATAAAAAATTATTCAAAAATATCATATGATCTTGTGCCTTTACAAGGAGCCGTATCTTATAAGGCAGCCAGAGTATACGGATTTACCTCCCAGCCGGCAGGAGGATTTTCCGGTTGGGATCAGTATTCAACAACAAATACGGTGCTTCCTATTACAGCTGAAAAAGGGGTATCAACCGGTGACGGTAGTAAACCCATCGCCGCAACACAAGTTTTAACCCCTACTCGTACTGACAATGTAGGTACAGCTGCTGATGGCTCTGGTGGCTCTGGCACACCGCCTCTTACTGGAAACGAAACAAGTCTCTGGTTAGTAATCACTATTCGACCTGAAAAAGCTTCAGGTGGAAAGCCTACAGCGTACACAGTCAAAAATGTTAGGTTACTTAATTAGTATTTAACATTTGTCTGACCGCTTACAAACGGTCAGATTAAAGAACGAAAAAAGGCTGCCCGTTTGGGTAGCCTTTTTTTATGAGAGCGAGCGCACGTGCGCACAAATGGTTTTGGGGGGTATCGGGACTCCTACTGAGACGGGCGGTTTCTTATGGTAATTTTTTACAAAAACAACAAAAATTCTTGACATTTTCTCTGATTCCGGCTATATTACTTATAATTATAAATGGTAATTGACATTTTATATGTTTTTATAAGAATATTTATATTATGGAATATTTATTTCATTATACAAAACCTGAAAATGCTATAAAAATAATAAAGGATAAGACATTACTTTTTAATAATATTAATAATACTAATGATCCCTATGAGAATAAAATATTTGATATGCATGTAAAATCGCCGGATATGCTTAAAAACAACGAGAATAATGAATCTTTTGATAATTATGATGCCGATGAAGAAGAGCTGGAAAATGAAAAATCTGAACATGAAATATATGAGTATTTTTTCTCAACGGATGATAATTCATTTTATGAAAAAATAGAATATTCCGAAGAAAGAGAAGAAAAATTTAATAAAAATCTTGAGGAGTATATAGAAAACATACAAGATGATTATATGCCTAAATATTTTCAACAATTGAACGATTTAAAGAATGGGATTGTAAAAACGATTTCTTTTTCAACAGGAACATATTATCTAAAAGATATTTCTACAGCGATGTTTTAATTCCATTTTAGTCAAATCTCGATTTAGCAATTCAAAATAATATACCTTTAATTTAACCGAATTTTAACAATCCGCTCACCAATCGCTAACACGGCGGAAATAGCTTTAAGTTAATCTTTTTATCAAGGAGTATAAAATGAAAACTAAAGTAATTGCGTTTTTAATGACTTTTCTGGCTTTAACAGGCGCGTTTGCACAGGCTAGAAATTCCGCTTACACAATCGAAGTCGGCGGATC
>Ga0268262_10001358_pt1 | contig 30568 bp, 21 predicted proteins | sample TergutNc150P3_FD_190354 | JGI IMG/M metagenome (GOLD analysis project Ga0268262, IMG submission 190354) | Nasutitermes corniger P3 segment gut microbial community from laboratory colony in Florida, USA - Nc150 P3 (SPAdes) (version 2) | ecosystem: Host-associated > Arthropoda: Insects >... | reverse complement strand
CCGCCTTTTGAACCGAAGGTAGAGCGCGAACCTTCAGTTCGGCGGGGTATGTTGTTCTCATAAGGTATTGGTCTCGGATTTCATACCTTATGACCGCCCCAGAGGCTCGCGCGCGAAAGCGTGCAGAAGGTATGAAACCCTCGCCACGAATCAGCCACCCCGTTTATGGCATATTCCGCAATTTCGGCAGATTGTTGGAACCCCAATCCCAAATGTTGTCGAAATCCCATTTAACGGCGGGGGATGTTGTATTCCAATTGCCTGTTGTGGTCCACCAATCTTTATTATTATACTGCGTTGTAGCTGTACCGGAGGCCACATTCGCGCCGTCTTTATCAGTTAAGCTACCACTTGGGGTGGTTGTAGTTGGGCTGGTTCCGGTCGTAACTTGCATACCAGTCCTACCATAATTATTAGCCAATGGCCCAGGACTAGAATAATAACCAGCAACACGTCCACAACTCGTATTGACGCCCGTTATTGACTGGTTAAGAGCCACGCAGTTTTGTGTAGTACCACCACTGCAATCACCGACTATGCCGCCGGCATAATTGCCAGTCCCGGAGATAATGGCCAATGAATAACAGTTTTCAACTTTAGCACTATTACGAAGAGCCCCCGTTATACCGCCGATATTGTTGATGCCGGTTGCGGTAATAGTTCCATCAGAATAACAGTTTCTAATTGTACCTCCATCATTACTTCCAGCAATGCCTCCAACGGAGTATGAACTGCCTGTGTCTTGAACATTACCCTTATAGTAACATTTTTCTATTATGCCTGTAGAAGTGTTACCTCCGGCAATACCACCTACCATTGCAGAGGTACCGGTAACATCAACTGTCACAGAACAGTTACTAATATTACCATCGTTAATCCCGACCAGACCACCGATGTAATTGCCAGCAAAGGTACTCGTACTTGTGACAGTGCCGCTAAGGCCAAGGTTTTTTACAACGCCGCCAGTTCCGATTCGCTCGAACAATCCTATATCACCGTTAGTACTAACACTAAGGCCGCTGATTGTATGATAATCACCGTTAAAGGTTCCGGAGAATGAACTGATAGGCGTCCAAGAACCTGAAAGCATAACATTATCGTCAAGTTTATAGTATTTTACAGTGGACGTGGTTGGGGCGTAGGCGGCAAAAGCCGCAATGTTAGCCGAATTGATCGGTATCCAGCGGGCTGTTGCTTCTGCACCGGAATCCTGTCCATCTTTAATGTTAACTGTCTTTGTTACATCGCCGCCTGAGTAGGTATACTGGGTAGGTAAGCCGCTAAGGCCGGTAATTTTAATATCTGCTGTACCCGTTGAGAATGGCGTTGTCCCGTTGTAAGTTATTTTTACATAAAAAGTCTTGTCGGTAGTAGTTTGGACGTTTGTGGGGGCTGTGGCTGTGTGTCCGCTAAACGCACTAAAGCCGGTTACAGCTGGTATTGTAAGCGCTACATTGTCGGAGTCTGTTTGGCTTAAAAAGCCGCTTACAGTAACGATGAGTGTACCTTCCCGTTCAGTGTATGTGGGACTCGTTGCCTGAATCGGTGTAAACGCCGCTACCGACGCGGTACCAATAGAAAAGGTGCCAAGACCGATAGAAATATCTGTCACCGTTACAGTAACCGTAGCGCTGGTTTTGGTTTTAAATTTGTCCCCGCCGTCGCCGTTATTTTTAATATCGTTTCTAACAACCACGTAATAGTAAGTTGTCCCAGCCGTAGTTGTGAGAGGAGTATAGCTTGCGTTGGTTTGCGTGGATATCTGCGTCCAGGTTGTATTATCGGGACTGCTGTACCACTGGTAACTCAAACCGTTTGATCCGCCTCCTGTAGTTGTTGCGTACTGGGCCGTTATGTCGGTATTATTTGTAACATTTACGGTTAATGTTGGGGCTGTTCCTCCTTTACTACAATACTGGGTGGTACTGGGTAATCCGCCCAAAGTTGGCTCAATCGCGTCCACCTTATTCACTACTACCGTAGCTATATCGCTCGTAGCTGTTTGTTTCTTGAGTCCGCCGTCAAGGTTATCGTAAATCTCATTTGTAAAAACCACGTAATAGTATAATGTCCCGACCTCAGATACAGTTGTAGGCGGAGTATAGCTTATGTCTCCTGCACTGATTACCGTGCCACTTGCCACCACCGTGCTTGTTCCAGGATTAGTATCATTCGCGCTATTTTTATACCACTGGTAAGTAAGGCTGCTTCCTGTTCCTGCAGTCGTGTGCTGTGCTTGAATGGCGGAGAAATTTGAAACCGATGCTGTCAGGGGCGTTGCCGCTGCTCCTCCTACTGTACAGTTCTGTGTGGCAGTGTTCACATTGGTACCAAAATTCGGACCCAGCGCGACAACCTGGGCGGTAAGCGTTACCTCGACAGTCCCTTTCCTTACCGGGTTTGAGCCGTATTCCGCAATAACGGTCAGGGGACCTGCGCCTTCTGATACGTCAACGGTGAGATCGCCGAATGAGTCAATGCTTGTGCCAGTAATTCCGCCGACGACCGACCATGTAATGCTTGGAGATAATGGGTATGCACGAACTACGGCTGAAAAATTCTGGGAGGCTCCCCCTTTTGTCACCGTTATCGGATCAGGACTGACAGTGACGGACTTGTAAGCGTTTACCGGAATGGTGTTGGTTCCTTCCTTTATCGTTACGGGGTTGGTCGCGGCCTCGCCCTCCGCGAAAAGCGTATTAGGTGTATCCGTAGTCAGATATATTTCCAGTGTAACGTCGTAGGTTCCGAAGTCAATTGAGCCTTGAATATTACCGGAGGAGCCTTGCGCGGTAAACTTCTTTACGACAGTTCCGCCTTGAGAAAAAATTACCTCATATCTTAGGTCTGATAATGGAACACCGTAGCCTGGGACGACTGCGCGGCTTGTCCCTCCGAGGTTGATGGTGAATTTGCCCATTTCTCTTTGTTCTTCCGTTCCTGAGAAATCGGAACAGGCGGAAAATAAACAACAGGCAACTAGTACCAGTGAACAGGCAATAATGCCTTGCGCTTTGGCTTTATTCATGATTATCTCCATTATATAATATAATTCTACAAGAGATATTAACAAAATGCAAGCGTGGTCATTGCACATGATCCAAAAAAATATCACGCAGAGGCGCAGAGGACGCAAAGGACGGCGCTTAATTAGCTCATTGCGCGTTCTCCACTATTTTTTTTCTGATTTTTTAACGGAAATTAACATGAAAAATACGCTTAACTAACTAATTACCTAAGGCTCTCCGCGCCTTGGCGAGCTCTGCGTGAGTTTTTATTATAAAAATGGCCTGTAAAGCTGGGTTACCGCGCTGGAATCCTCAAAAAGATAGCGAAGGTAAAGCGTTTTTCCCGGTTTTAGCCTCTGCCAAAGCCCCTCCGCCTGAATCTCAACCGCCATATCAATAATTTCATCCCGATATAAAATCGCCCGCTTTTGGGCAAATAAGTAATTGCCCCCTGGCAATACCTGGCTAAGAACCAACTGCCCAAGTAGCGTCTCTCTGTCGGGTTCGAAATTATTGTACTCGTTTTCGTTCAATTGAAAGCAGTAGAGCTTATCCCCGTCTTGTTTTCTGTAATTAAAAGGGTCGCTTTCTGTAAATCGATCGCCTTCCGCGGAGGTATAGTAAATGGGGGAAAGCAGGGTAAGGGTTTGAATTTCCATTATGATATTTGTAATAAAAAAGCGGCAAAAATAGAAGGGTTATGCGTCTCCGCGCAGTAGGGGGACAGGAGGATTAAGTAATGAAAGATTACCGAGTTTTAGCCCTGCTTCTAACTTCAACGCTGTTTCTTTCGGCGTTTTCCTGCTCTACCGAAGGGGCCTTGCAACAGATTCTTGGAACCCGCGCCGAGCCGCCTGTTTTTCTTGAATGTCGTTCTGTTTCGTCTACTGAGATGGCGTTTAAGTTTTCCCAGTCGGTAAAGGTAGTATCCTGTTATTTTGACCCGCCGCTGGAAGTTAAATCCATCGAAGGGGGCGATGAAGTTACTGTTGTTTTCGCGAAAAAACTTGAAGAGGGAAAGAGGGTAACGGCTGACATAGTTGTTGAAGATTCCGGCATGAATACCCTCAATGTGATTGTTCCGTTCAGAACGAGGAATGACAGAATGCCGAGCCTTTTTTTTAACGAACTGCGGACAGAGAACAGCAAGCCCAAGGCGGAATTTGTGGAATTCGTTTCGCAGGGCGCGGGAAACCTCGGCGGCATGAGGCTTTTTATCGCGGGCCATTCGCTTACAACGCCTGTTTACGAGTTTGCCCCAACGGAGGTGAAAACAGGCGAGTACATTGTGCTTCATCTGCGGACAACAGAAGAAGGCTGTCAGGATGAAACCGGCGCCGATCTTGCCCTTTCACTTGGCACGGATTCCCAGAACGATGCCCGCGACTTGTGGGTGCCTGGGAACTCAAAGTTACTGCATAAAACCGACGCCCTTTGGCTGATGGATCAGGATGACAAGATCATTGACGCGATTTTGCTAAGCGAAAGCTCAGATGGCAAGTGGAATGATAAAATCGCCGAGGCGGCAAGCCTTCTTGGCAGGAAAAAAGCGTGGCTGCCTTCGAACGGCGATGTTGCTGAATGGTCGCCGGGCCCCTCCGACGCGGTAATAAGCGCGGGGACTACAAGCACCCGAACAATCTGCCGCGATAACGAAACTCTTGCCTCAAGGCCTTGCGCGGGAAACTGGTACATAACCGCCACAAGTTCCGCGACTCCGGGGAAGCCAAATAGTTCAAAGCGGTATACGAAATAAAAAACAGGCAGATGGAGCGGGCGCGGTCTCTAATCAATAAAATCCTTAAAAAGGGCCTCAATATTTTGTTTAGGGAAAGCGCCTACCGCCTGGTTTACAATTTTCCCGTCCTTGTAAACAACCAGTGTAGGGATTGAAACTATGCCGTGACGGCTTGAAATATCCCCTGCCTCATCGACATTCACTTTGCCAACCTTTATACGGCCTGAGTATTCGCCTGCCAGCTGTTCGATAAAAGGCCCAATCATTTTGCAGGGACCGCACCACGAAGCCCAAAAGTCAAGAAGAACCGGAATTTTGGACTTTAGCACTTCCACCTCAAAATTCGCGTCGTTAATGTCTATATGTTCGCTCACGATTTTCCCCTCCGCATACTAACACAATAATAAGAAAATATTGTATGGTATGTAAAGGAGATACCTATGGAAATAAAGGAATACAAATGTCCCAACTGCGGCGGGGCGGTTACCTTCGACAGCGGGCTCCAGAAGATGAAATGCCCCTACTGCGACGCTGAGTTCGAGGTCGCGGCCCTGGCCGAGTACGAAAAGCAAAAGGCAAAGCCGGAAACGGACAGTTTTTCGCTGGATACCAGCAAAGCCGGTACTGTCTGGAAAGAAAGCGATCTGGGGGATCTTTCAACCGGCTCCTGTCCGTCTTGCGGGGCGGAGCTAATCGGCGACAAGAACACAATAGCCACGGTCTGTCCCTGCTGCGGTAACACCCAGATCATGCAGAAACGGGTGCAGGGCCTTCTAAAGCCCGAATACGTTATTCCTTTCCAGCTTGATAAAAAGGCCGCGAAAGAAGCTCTGGCGCAATTTTACAAGGGGAAAAAACTTCTTCCGAATTTATTCAAGAGCGAAAACCACATAGACACCATACAGGGTTTGTATGTTCCTTTCTGGCTTTTTGACGCCAAGGCTCAGGGCAGCGTAAGTTACAAGGCAACCAAAGTTTCAGGTTGGAGCGATAGCAAATACAACTATACCAAAACCGATTTTTACTCGGTACAAAGAGAAGGCAGTTTGGGTTTTGAGAAAATATCGGTAGACGGCTCGGAAAGAATGGATGACGACTACATGGACTCCATTGAGCCCTTTGATTACGGCAAACTGACGGATTTTCAAACGGCGTACCTTTCCGGCTACATCGCGGAAAAGTACGATGTCAGCATTGATGCCAGCAAAGAAAGGGCAATAAAAAGAATCAAGAATTCCGTGGAGTCCCAATTCAGGTCATCCGTAACGGGTTATTCTACGGTTACAAAGGAACGCTCCAGCATTAACGTTGAAGACGGCAAAGTGGCATACTCGCTCTTTCCGGTCTGGGTTCTAAATACCAAGTATAAAAACCAAAACTACCAGTTCATCATGAACGGCCAGTCAGGGCAGATGGTAGGCAAGCTTCCTGCCGATAAAGGCAAGGTTCTTAAATACAGTTTGCTTTATTTGTTTGGATTTGGCATTCCCCTTTCCATAATTATCACGTTACTGCAGATGTTTTTATAAGGAGGGATGAGAATGAAAAAGACGCTGTTTACATTTTTACTGGCTGTTTTGTTCCTGTCTTTTCCCCTCTTCGCGCAGAAGCGTATTGTGGACAACGCGGGGCTTTTAAAAGTCGGTGAAGCTTCTGAACTCGAAAGCCTCGTGGCGCAAATAGCTTCAACCTACAACTTCGACCTGGTAATTGTTACCGAAACAAACATTGGCAGTAAAAGTCCAATGGACTATGCGGATGACTATTTCGATTACAACGGCTTTATGGGCCGCGACGGCTGTCTCCTTCTGCAAGTTACGGAAACCCGCGACTACTGGTTCAGCACGTCAGGGCGGGGCATCAGAATGTTGAACTCTTACGCCTATAATAAACTGGAAAGCGATGTTGTTGATTTTCTAAGGAAAGATGATCCGGCGGGAGCTTACCGGGTTTATATCAGCGACTGGGAAAAATTTCTTGCCCTGGACGCGGGCGGCAGGAACTTTAATTTTGTTACCGAGAACGCTGTAAAATTTTATCTTGGGGCATGGGTTATTTCTTTGATAATTGCGTTAGTGGCAGTCAACATAATGAAGGCAAAGCTGGATAATGTCCATCCCAAAACGGAAGCGAATCGTTTTATTATCCCCGGCAGTCTGGCCTTTTCATTACGACAGGACAGTTTCCTTTACAGTACGGTATCAAAAACAGAGAGGTCAGACTCTTCTTCGTCCGGTGGTGGGGGCTCCGGCGTCCACACGAGTTCGTCAGGTAGCAGTCACGGCGGCGGCGGCGGAAAGTATTGATGGATAAACCCAAAATCGGTTCGCGCAGAATAGTTAGGGGAGAGCAAAAGATCTCCCTGCGCTTCCGTTTTATGAATATCGCGCTTTTCCTGTTCGCTTCTGTGGTTATGGGCGCGGTAATGCTCAGCGCGCTTCAAAATGTTACAAGACAGGTGTCTGTGGATTATGCCGGGTACTTTGCTTCCAACACAGCGGGAACTTTGGGCGCCTATTTGTCCAGGGAGCTCGCGCTTGTGTCAAATACGGTCCATTCACACGCTATTATTGACTGGTATGCCGATGAAGACAATTACGAAAAAAAGCTCAGGGCTTATGACGAAATGATGGGCGTTATAAGCGAGTTATACAGTAATAATTTGTATCTAGGCATAGATAAATCATTGCACGAATTCACTGTTGAGGATTATTACGGTGTTGACGACATAAAGGCGTTCGGGACGCTTGACCCGAATTATTTTGATGACGCCTGGTATTTTGACTGTATCGCTTCTGACGCGGATTATGTATTCAATGTAGATATAGATAAAATACTCCACAGAAAGCTTGTGTGGCTTAATCACAAGGTTGTCCAGAACGGTGTCACGCTGGGAGCTTTTTGCACGGGCCTGAATTTTTCCCAGGTGGTTGAGGAACTGTTTTCCCACTATGACAATACGACAATACGCGGCCTAATTATTGACGCGGACGGCATAATTCAAATGGACAGCTCCCTGTTAAGAGATGTTTTTTTTCTTCATTACGCGGTTGAAACCAAAATTGAAGAAGAATTTACCGATCCGAAATTTCTAACGGCTATTAATGCCTACCTTGATGGTATTAACGGTTATTTCGAAATGGGGATAGAACCCGCGATAATCGAATTATCTGGCGGTATTAGCCGCACCGGTATTAACCGCACAGGTATTGGTCGAAGCGGCCAATACCGTTACGCGACAATAGCCCCGATTGGTTTTACAGATTGGTCGGTAGTCACTTTGTATGACTCTTCGTCTTTGTTCAGCATGGTAAAGCTCATACCTTTATTTGTATTAATGGCCGTTTTGTTTATTGCCTTCGCGATTGCCACCAGCGTTATGGGTTACCGCTTTCTTTATATGCCGGCTGTAGAATTGGCGCGTTCCAAAAGCGACTTCCTGGCGAAGATGAGCCACGAGATACGCACGCCCATGAACGCCATAATAGGCATGGCGGAACTTGCCTTGCGGGATAACATACCGGAGCCGGGGCGCGAACATATCATGACCATCAAGCAGGCCGGCGCGAACCTTCTGTCAATCATAAACGAAATACTGGACTTCTCAAAAATCGAAAGCGGGAAGCTGGAAATCATCCCGGCGGACTATCGGTTTTCATCGGTAATAAACGACGTAGTCAGCATTATCAGGACAAGGGTCATCGATTCGGAAATTTCGTTTGTGGTCAATGTAGACAGCAAAATACCAAACGAGCTTTTTGGGGACGAAATGCGGATCCGCCAGGCTTTGCTGAACATACTGAACAACGCGGTTAAATATACGGAAAAAGGCTTTGTATCCCTTACTGTTACAGGCGAAACAACAGGCGAAAACGCTGTTGGCCTTACCATAGAGGTTGCTGACAGCGGGAAAGGAATAAAGAAAGAAGACATTGAAAAATTGTTCGGGGAGTTTATCCAGATTGATTTAAAAAGCAACAAGGGCATTGAAGGGACTGGCCTTGGGCTTGCCATAACGCGAAGCGTCATAAACGCGATGGGCGGGGATATTTCCGTCAGCTCGGAATTTGGCAAGGGCAGCGCGTTTACCATCAAACTGCCGCAAAAGGCGCGCGGCGATAAAAAGTTTGCCTCTGTCGAAAACCCCGAGACCAAGGGCGTACTCCTGTACGAACAGCGCGAGATATACTCTTCTTCCATTCTCCGCTCTCTGGAAAATCTTGGCGTAAAGTGCAAGCGTGTCGATAGCGATTCTGAGTTTGCTTTGGAATTGGAAAGTAAGAGTTGGCCGTTTGTATTTATTTCATCAAGCCTGCTTGAAAAGACCGTAAAAACAATCGAAAAAAGCGGAGCGGGCGCCAAGATCGTTACGATTACGAAGTTCGGCGAGGCGCTTGCCGGCAAGGTGCTGGATGTCCTTCCCATGCCGGCGTATTCAACAACAGTCGCCAATATATTAAACGGCGTCGCTGGTCCCGCTTTCAGCGTAAGCAGGGGAGTCGAGGTCAAGTTTATAGCGCCTGGCGCGAGAGTGCTTGTCGTTGACGACATCAACACGAATTTGAAAGTGGCCGAAGGCCTGATGCGCCCATATAAGACGCAGGTAGAATTGTGCGGTAGCGGCCCCAAGGCAATCGAGGCGGTAAAGCAAAAGAGCTACGATTTGGTGTTCATGGACCACATGATGCCGGAAATGGACGGCATAGAGGCAACGTCGATTATTCGGGCGTTGGAGGGCGAGCGGTTTAAAACCATGCCGATTGTCGCGCTGACAGCCAACGTAGTTTCGGGCATGAGGGAATTGTTTCTTAGCAGAGGGTTTAGCGATTTGCTTGCCAAGCCCATAGACATTTCCAGGCTTGACGAAATTCTTGACCGCTGGATACCCAAAGAAAAAAAGGAATGGGGGGTAATAAAGAGGGACAGCGTTCCAAAAGACAATTCCCCAATCCCCAATATCTCAGGCGTAGATATATGGCACGGCATTACAATGACCGGCGGTACGATTGAAGGTTATCGCATGGTTTTATCCATATTCAGCGAAGATATGGCATACAGACTGCCAATGCTGCAAAAAACGCCGGAAACAGCCGCCTTGCCCTCGTTTACCACGCAGGTTCACGCCCTGAAAAGCGCGTCTGCCGCGATAGGGGCGGCGGTTATATCGAAACAAGCGGCGGCCCTTGAGGCGGCGGGCGATGCCGGGGATTTGGGCTTTATCGAGAAAAAGCTGCCTGCTTTCGCCGAATGTCTTGCGGAGCTGGCAGGGAATATCCGTACAGCCCTGAAGGCTTCCGAGCCCTCAGATGAAGCCGCCCCTGATGAATCATTCGTTATCCCTGCCGATTTGCTGAAAGAACTGGAGGCGGCCCTAAGCTCGCAAAACGCCGGTGATATTGACCGCATTCTGGCCGAGCTCAACGATAAGCCGCTGGATTCAAAAGCAAAAAAGATCCTGGAACAAATTTCCGACGCTGTGCTGATGGCGGAATTCGAAGAAGCGACAACAGCCCTTAAAAGCCTGCAAGAATTTTATCGGACTTAAGAATTATCCCTAAATAACCCTCACGGAGGCACGAAGGCACGGAGGACTATAGCTAATTAGTAGACTATGTATTTTTCATCCTTATTTTTTTTGAAAAGAATAGTTGGGGCGCATGATTTGGTAATAACGAGTTGTTCTCTGTGTCTTTGTGAGATAAATTTTTGATGTTAATTTTTTTAAGAGAAAACTCTAATTCGGCTATAGCAGATTCCAATTACTTTTTCATACTGCCCAGCAAGCCGCGTATTAGGGCTTTGCCCACTTCCCGGCCAACTGTGTTCATAGCGCTTGAGGCGGCTTTGTTTACCAGGCTTTTGCTTTTCGCGCTGGTCTTTGGCTTGCCGGCCTGCGGCGCTTTTGACGCGTTTGGCGAATTCGGAGAATTCGCAGGCTGTTTTTGCACAGGGGCGGACTGCTTCTTCTGTTTTTGCAATGTTTCGTAAGCCGATTCACGGTCAATCGCCTGGGCGTATTTTGAGTACAGCGGGCAGTTACGCGTCAGCTCGTTTATGCGTTCCGGCTCGACAGCGCCCATATAACTCCTTGGCGGCAGTATAAAAGCGCGCTGTACAATTTCCGGCGCGCCTTTTTCGTCAAGAACGGAAATAAGAGCCTCGCCGGTGGCAAGCTCGCCCAAAACGGTTTCGCTTGAAAATTCGGGGTTGGGGCGGAAAGAGGCCGCCGCGGACTTCACCGCCTTTTGATCCTTGGGCGTGTACGCCCGGAGCGCGTGCTGGATTTTGTTGCCGAGCTGGGACAAAACGGTATCGGGAATATCCGACGGCGACTGGGTGATAAAGTAAATGCCCACGCCCTTGGAGCGTATAAGCCTTACCACCTGTTCAATTTTTTGTATCAGCGCCTTGGGCGCGTCGGTGAACAGGAGGTGCGCCTCGTCAAAGAAGAACACCATTTTGGGTTTGTCAAGATCGCCGACTTCCGGCATCATTTCGTATAACGCCGACAGCATCCACAAAAGGAAGGTTGAATAGAGCAGGGGACTTTGAAAGAGGGTAACGCAGTCCAGAATGTTAATAAAGCCTCGCCCCTTCTCGTCAAAGGCCAGCCAGTCGTGTATATCAAGCGCGGGTTCGCCAAAGAAAAGTTCCCCTCCGCCAGTGGAAAGCGTCAGAAGGCCGCGCTGTATCGCGCCAACGCTTTGCGTGGTGATGTTGCCGTAGTTGGTCGTGTACTCCTTGGCGTTGTCGCCCACAAACTGCGTCAGCGCGCGCAGGTCTTTCAGGTCAATCAGCAAAAGTCCGTCGTCGTCCGCGATCTTGAATATAATTTGAAGAATACCGGCTTGCGTCTCGTTCAGCCCCAGAATACGCGCCATGAGGATGGGCCCCATTTCGGATATGGTCGTGCGTACAGGGAGCCCTTTTTTGCCGTAAACATCGAAAAAGCGCACAGGATAAGCTCTGTACGCAAAATCAGTTATGTTCATGCTCTTTACGCGCTCGTCAACGCGGCTGTTCGGCTCGCCCGCCTTGCAAAGCCCCGAAACGTCGCCTTTGATGTCCGCCATAAAAACCGGCACGCCCATATCGCTGAAGGTTTCCGCCAGAACTTTTATGGACACGGTTTTCCCTGTTCCGGTGGCTCCGGCCACAAGCCCGTGCCGGTTCACCATTTTGGAATTCATGTAGACAGGCGTCTTTCCGGTCGCGATCCATATTTTATCCATAGGTCCTTCTCCTTGTGGGCCTAACTCGCTCTCTCCATCCTTACTGCCAAGCGCTGGATCAAAACCACAGCCGCCAGCGCAGCCAGGCCCATAACATCAGTGTAAAGGCCTGGATCGATCAAAGCAAGAGCGCCAGCGCCCGCGAGAATACGCACAGGCAGTTTGGCGTTTGTGAAGAGGTATCCCTCGACAGCTACGCCAATCAGGGCGACGCCTACGCAAGCGGACGCGGTTACCTGCAAGCCGCCCCAGAAAGTAGTGTTGATAAGCATTAGCGCGGGAGCGTAAACAAACATGTAAGGAACGATAAAACCGGCGATTGACAGTTTGACCGACTGAAAGCCCGTCTTCATCGGATCGCCGCCTGACAAACCAGCCGCGGCGAAGGCGGCAAGAGCGACAGGGGGCGTAAGGTTCGCGAACATGGCGAAGTAAAACGAGAACATGTGAGCCGCCGCCGCCTGAATCCCCAGCTTGGCAAGCGCGGGGGCCGCGATAGTCGCGGTAATGATGTACGCCGGGATCGAGGGAACGCCCATCCCAAGAATCATGCAGGTTACCATGGTGAAGATCAGCGTTAATATCAGGCTCCTGTTGCCAAGTCTAATAATGGCGTTGCCCATGTTAAGGCCGAACCCTGTCTTGGCAAACACGCCAACAATAATGCCGACGCAGGCGCAGGCCACCGCAACCGCGACAGTCTGCTTCGCGCCGTCAGCCAGCGCGTCAAGAATGTCCTTGACGCTCATGCGCGTTGAAGGCCGTATCCACGATACAACGATGGTTACGATAATGGTCCAGAAGGCCGAGTAAATAACCGTCGTGCCTGAGAAGAACAGCATATAAAGCAGGAACAGAATAGGCAGAAGCAGATGGCCTTTTTGGCGCATGACCTCGCGGACTTTAGGAAGCTGATCCCTTGATACGCCGACAAGGCCGGTTTTTTCGGCTCGGAGCTGAACCTGTATAATAATGCCCAGATAGTAAAGCAGAGCGGGAATCACCGCCCATATAACAATTTTTGAGTAGCTTACGCCTAACATTTCAGCCATGATAAACGCGGCGGCGCCCATTACAGGGGGCAGTATCTGTCCGCCGACCGAAGCGGATGACTCAACCGCGCCGGCGAATTCCTTGCTATAGCCGCACTTCTTCATCAGCGGGATTGTGAAAGCGCCGGTGGTAACCACGTTGGCGACTGCCGAGCCGTTGATTGATCCTAAAAGCCCCGAAGCGATGACAGACACTTTCGCGGGGCCGCCTTTGGAAGAACCGGCCAGGGCCATGGCAAGGTCGTTAAAAAACTGACCCATGCCCGATTTCGTCATGACCGCGCCGAACACAATAAAAAGAAATATGTAGCTCGCCGCGACGCTCACCGAGGTGCCGAGTATGCCCTCGGTATTAAGCAGGGTATCGGCAAGCTGAGGCCATGTGTACCCCCGGTGCGCGAACATGCCCGGCAATTTACGTCCGAACAAGGCGTAAGCTATAAATACAAGGGCGAGTGTGGGCAGAGCCCATCCGGTAAGGCGGCGGGCGGCTTCAATTGTCAGGATAACCAGCGCCGTCGTAATAATCGTGTCCATCTGGCTGGGCCTGCCGAAACGCTGGATAAGTTCGCCGTAATTAATCCAGATATAGACAGGAATGGCGATTGAAATGGCGCAAAGAATCCAGTCGTAAAACGCCACTTTCTTTCGGCTCGCTTTCTTGCTTATGGGGTACATGATAAACCCCAGCGCCAGCATCATGCCCACATGGAGCGAACGGTGCATATGGACAGGCGGCGTACCTCTAAAGGCCGTGTAAAGATGGTAGAACGATACGACTACGCACGCCCAGTAAAAAACCTGTTTTACAATACCGGTTAAATTACGGGTCTGGGATTCCTTGTCAACTTCCTCAAGGTAAGCCATAGCCTGCGCTTCGCTCATGGGTTCAAAATTATCGTCCTTGTTAGCCACAAGTTCTGTGGCTGTAGATTTAAGCTTGTCTTTCATAGAAATGCCTCTTTTTGATATTTAAAACCAGCCGTCTGTTATGAGGTAGCTCGCTACCCCTCGCAACATACTCGCCCGCGACGCGGATTTCCCGCGTCGCCGTTGGCGAGTTCATCCAAACAAACTCCGTAAACTTCTCATTGATTTCCGACATATAGATAAATCCGTCCTTGACATAACAAACGGCGCCTTTGTCATGCGGTATCCCGGCGCCGAACGCGGGAAAACGTATCGTATCGAGAATCAGGTTAAGATCCTCGTCAATATGGTAGAACTCATCCCACGGAATTTTTTCAAGCGAATGAATCCAGCCAAAGCAAAGCTCGTCTCCGGGCGAAACCGGACGCGCAATATACACCTCGCCTGTTTCCCAGTCAGAAATGCGCAGCACTGGACGCGAAACAGGGCTGAACGCAGCGCCCGCCATCAGTAACGCCAGCGCCGCGCAAGTGGAAAACAGGGCGACGCGCTTCCCTGTTTTCCGTTTCGTTCTCATGATTTACATCATGCCTTTTTCTTTATAGAACTGAATCGCGCCGTCATGAAAAGGAATCTGCGTGCCGGCAATTCCCCGCAAAGCGGTGCTGAGCTTGATGTTCTCAGCCGCGGTCGCGTGCGAAGCGCCGATGGCCGCGATGCCCTCGTCTGAATAAAAGTTCTTGAGCATGTCGTAAACCACTTCATTGGGCAGTTTCTCGTCAACCAGCATAATGTTCATCACAGCGGCTGTTGTGGTATCGACAGCGGTTCCATAAACATCCTTGGGAATAATGGCTTCGATATAGAAGGGGTGAAGGCTGAGAAGCCTACTGAGTGCGGCTCCTTCAACAGGGACGAAGTAAATGGTTTTTGTAACGCCAAGTTCGCGAATGGTGGCGTTACCCAGGCCGGATGTAACAAACGCTACGTCGCACAGGCCGTTCTTCATCTGCTCAATTGCCTCGCCGTAAGAAAGGTAGTCAACCCTGCAATCCGCGTAAGTCATCCCGTGCGCCTCAAACATCATGCGGGCGTTAAGCTCCACGCCGGAGTTTGGCGCGCCTACGCCTACGCGCTTGCCTTTCATGTCAGCAAAACTCTTGATGCCCGAATCCGCGGTTGTAACAATCTGGCAGTAATTTGGCCAGAGACCCATCAGGGCGCGGAGATCTTTCGCGGGAGTCTTCCCATCAAAAGCGCCGCTTCCGTCATAAGCCTGAATAACCGCGTCAGCCATAGCTATCGCCAGTTCACCCTGACCGGTGAGAATATAATTGATATTTTCAGCCGAAGCGCCGGTAGCGGTGGCGGAAGATTTGTAGCCGATCTGGCCAAGGTAGCTGTTAAACGCGCCCCCGATAGGGTAGTAAATACCGCTGGTGGGCCCTGTAAGCACAGTGATAAAATAGTCACTACGTTTTAGTTGACTGCCGGCTGGGGCGGCATCACTTTTCTTGTTACAGGCCGCGAGGGTAACAAGTAAAACCGCCGCCATAAGAATCGCAAAACACTTTTTTTTCATAATACCTCCAAACTCCGGTAACGCCGGAGTAGGCGCAAAGCGCCTGTAAAACAAAATATACGACAAAAAAATGCCGCCTATTTCAGATTAAAACCATCGTCCGAATTCTTTTCCAAAAAAAGTGCTACAAATCAAAATTAATGGACATAAATCCACGGCTGTTGGTTTATGGCGTCTTAGGCGTAAAAAGTTGATAAGAATTTTTTTTTAAATACATGGTCTTTTTTTAAGCATAATTAGGTTGCAATATTATTGTCAAATTTCTTTGCTGTGTTCAGTCATTGCTTCATTATTCACCTGGATAAGGCGTTAGAGTCTTACTGTCTCCTGCGCCGCTTTTTATGTTCTTTTTTATCGAGATAAAGCATATAAATTATTCCAATTATGCCTACTATTATTAGTGGTCCCATAAAGCCATACATAACGTATAAAGTTTGCATTTTACTCCTGCCTGCCGAATGTTAAAAGAATAATCCCGACAAATGCTCCAACTCCTGAAACGATTATTCCCAAAATTATCAAAGTGGACTGTGAAAAGTCCCCTTTGATAATTGTACCAAGCACAAGGCTTCCAAAACTTAACTTCACAGCCTCAAGAACAATTTTGCCAAGATTAAAAAAAAGAAACGTAGCTTGCTCTTTTTTGCTGGTTTCTTGTGTCTTATCTTCATCTTATAATATACCTTCCGCAATGTAAATATTCTGGAAATTAAGTGCCTGCCTTTCCTCATGGCAATTTTCCCTCAAACCTCCAGCTCAGATTGAAGTTCCACTTGTTCGGGAAATCCGTTGAGGCGATTTTCAAACCGATTCTGCCCCATTTTCCCGGCTTTATAGAGCCGTTAAGCGAAAGATCCCAGAGAGGATTTTTCCCTGCCCTTATGGCGCAGCCTACCCGGGTCTTTAAATCGATAGTACCGATACTGAGTTTTGGTGGCTTCCAGCCAAGTTCCCCTGAAACTTTGAATGAATCGAAATTTTCAAAGGCGGGGAATTTGAACAGATTTTCCTCTGCAAGATATGAAAGGCTGTGAAATGAAAAAGAAAAGGCGCTGGTAAGCGGGCCCAGGTTAAAGCCGGCAAGGGCGCTTATTGAGTCGGCTGTTTTTTCAGGTTTCCTTGCGTCTCTGGCAACGCTTAAGGAGGCTCGCGTGAAACGGAAAATTGAAGGGGCGTTTCTTTTTTCCGCGGCGGTTGGAGCGGATGGCCTGAAATAAATTGAGGCATTGCCCCGGCTAAAACTTTCTCCGATGCCCGCGGAGCGTATGTCGCCTGAAAAACGCAGAAGGCCCGAGCGGGGCCAGAAACGTTCGCCTTTGGCGGCGAGCCTGAAGCCTCTACCGGCTGTCGCGCCGTTCCGGTCGGCAAAACGGCCTTCCGCCCCGTCGCCTGCCAGGGAAAAGCGCCAGGGCTTATTTCCCAGGCGGAGGGCAAAGTTCCCGTAGAGCCCTTCTCCCCAGGCGTATGTTTGCGACCAGGCCCAGTCGCTGGCAAACGCCGCGATAGGCGAATTGAAAATTAAGCCCAGCGCGTAAATGCTAAAATCTCGTTCGGGCAGGGGAGGGGCGGTAGAAAACCAGCTTGAGGCTTTTCTTAGCGGGAGCTTCTTTCCGGTATAAAACCCCTCAAGCCGGATTTCCTTTTCGTTTTTTTCCATGCCAAGCCCGCCTGAAAAAGCGAGATTTAGCTCGCTGTCCATGACCGCGGCGGCAAAGGCGTCAAAACCCGGCAGGATGTTGCGGGGCAGGCCCAGATACAAGTAGGCTTCGCTTTCGTCTCTGGCGGAAGGCTCGACTTTTAGGTCCCTGGTTGACTGGCTGCGCGATTCCATAAACGGGATGCCCCTAAGCCAGACGTTGTTTATTCGCGCAGGAAGCCCGTATTCGCTTTGAACACCGTAAAGGAACCTGGAACCGCTTTCAAGATGATAAATTCCAAAGCCTGGGTTAAAGCCCGCTTTTTGATCGTCGTCGACAAAGGGCACAAGTCTCTTGTCTGTCGCCAGAAGGCGAAGCGACAGGTCAAGCCTTGATATGCCGACATTAAGGTTAAGCCGGTTATAAAGGGTTCCACCGGAAAAAATGTCCTCTGCCGAGGAAAAATCCTCGTCCGCGTTTTTTATCCCGCTGTAGTAATAGCCGGTATATAGCAGATCCCAAGTGAACATGGGTGTTTTGGGGATGTCTTTTCCGAAACCCGGAAAAGCCGCCAGCGCAAGGAGAAGAAAAGAGAAATGAGTTTTCACACCTCTCTACTGCACGGGGATGCAGGACGCTTCGATTTTATAGCAATTTCAAAAAATATAATTTATACGAATAAACCATACTAAGTTCGAAGCCGTGGCGCAGAGCCTTGCCGCGAGCTTGACGGTCGTGGCTTTTTCTGACGCAGGCTTTGGCCTGGCCATTTTTATCACACGCCGTAGGCTACCTTCGGTTCTTAGCACGGCAAGGCTCTGCGCCACGACTTCAGACAAGCCAAGATTTATTAGGATAAAATAGGTTATATGTTCGGCAGTGTTTTGCCCGGTCTCTTTACATGTTTTAGCTTGTTTTAAGCGCCAGGATTCTGCTATAAATTAGGGTTTTCAGGGGTTCCCTTATACCAAAGTTCTTGCTATACGCACTATGTCCGCGAAAACACCCCCGGCGGTAACCTGGGCGCCAGCGCCCGGGCCCTTTATTACCATTGGAAGAGTGGAGTAGCGATCGGTGGTTATAACGACAATATTGTCCGCGTCTGTCAGGGTTAGGAAAGGACTGCCCGCCTGTTCCTTGCGAAGGGACAATTTGGCGCAGCCGTTTTCAATTACCGCGACATAACGCAGGACTTTTCCCTCGGAGGCGGCTTCACGGCGGCGCTTCTCGAAATCGGCGTCGGATTTTTCCAGCTCTTTGAAGAAGGCCTCCACCCCGTCCGCTTCAAAACAGGCGCGAGGCAGAATGGGCTCAATTTCAACCGCTGAAAATTCCATGTCCAGGCCGCATTCCCGCGCCAAAATGACAGCCTTTCGCGCCGCGTCCACGGCGTTTAGATCGTCCCTGGGATCAGGCTCGGTAAAGCCTTTGTCTTTTGCTTCCCGCAGAAGGGCGGAGAAAGATTTTGAGCCGTCAAAATTGTTGAAGATATAGCTTAGGGTTCCTGAAAGCACCGCCTCAATGCGCCTCACCTTGTCTCCTGAAAGGAAGAGATCCCTCAACGTTGAAATTACCGGAAGGCCGGCGCAGACTGTGGTTTCGTACAGATATGGGATGCCCCTTGTTCTGGAAAATCCCGTGAGGGTTTTATAATAATCCAGAGAGCCAGCGTTGGCCCGTTTATTGGGAGTTACTACAGGAATGGAAGATTGCAGTATTTCCGCGTACAAGCCGGCCACCTCTTCGCTTGCCGTACAATCGCAAAAACAGATGTTGGGAAGATTCATAGTTTTCATTGCCGATACAAAAGCAGAAAGATTAAGAACAGAGGCGCTGTCTTTTTTTTCGGCTTCGCTCTTTAAAAGGGCCTTTGCGGTTTTTGGGTCCAGCCCTTCAGGCCGCAGAATCATCCGGCCAAAATCCCCAACGCCGGCAAGATTGATTTTTATCTTGTATTCTTCCGCGAGAATTTCCTTGTGCGCAGCTATTTGATCCAGCAGGGTTCCGCCTATTAAGCCGGTTCCCAACAGGAAGAGGTTTACCGAACGGACGCCTGAAAGGAAAAAGACTTCGTGGATCGCGTTAAGGGCTTTCGTCTCGTCCTGCTGCGGTATTACCGTGGAAATATTCATTTCCGAAGAGCCCTGGGCAATAGCCACCACGTTGATGCCGTTTCTCCCCAACGCGTGAAAAAACTTGCCCGAAATGCCGGAGATCTTTTTCATTTTCGCGCCCACCACGGCGACAATGGAAAGGTTTTTTTCGATAGTAGGCTCTTCAATTGTTCCCGCGGCTATTTCCTGGGCATATTCTTCCTTAATGGCATCGCTTGCGGCTTCGGTGTCAGAAGGCAGTACGGCAAAGCAGATTGAGTATTCGCTGGAGCTTTGGGAAATCAAAATGATGTTGATCCCCCGCCTGGCCAACGCGCCGAATAACCTGGCTGAAAAACCCGTAACCCCCGCCATGCCGGAGCCTTCGATGCAAACCAGGGCGATGCCGCTTATGGAACTAATGCCCCGGATAGGGAAAGCGCTTTCCTCCGCGTCCCTTATGACAGCGGTTCCGGGGCTGGAAGGATTAAAGGTGTTTTTGATCCTGATGGGTATTCCCTTTTCCAGAGCCGGCCTTATGGTGGGAGGATATATGACCTTGGCCCCGAAATGCGACAACTCAATGGCTTCGACATAAGAGATGCTGTCAATCCTAAACGCGTTTTTAACCTGCCTTGGATCCGCCGTTAAAATTCCGTCAACGTCTGTCCAAATCTCCAGCTCTTCCGCTTCCAGCGCCGCGGCAAAAATGGCGGCGCTAAGATCCGAGCCGCCCCTGCCCAGAGTGGTAACCGAATTGTCCCTTGCGCTTCCTATAAAACCTGTGGCAATCTGTACGGGCCTTGCGCCTCCGCCAGCGGAAATATTTGTTTCCGGCGAGTTAAAAAAGGCGCGGATGGCCGGGTAAGTTTCGTCAGGAATAAAGCGGGCGTTTCCAAATTTGTTATCCGTTTTAACAAGAGGCCGCGCGTCAAGATAGGCGGCAGGAATTCCGCGCTCTGTAAGTATTTGCGCGAATAGAAAGGCCGAAAGCCTTTCGCCAAAACTCATCACTAAATCAAGTGTCCGCCTGGATGATTCACGGAGAACCGCGGCGCCGTCGAGTATCCTTAGAAGTTCCGAAATCATCGCGGAAAGGGTTTCTTTGGTTTTTTCCAGTTTATTTCCGCTCAGGAAAGCCGCCGCTATTTCTTCGTGCCTTTTCTTTATGTTTGCGACAATATCTTTATAGCCTTCATCTCCTGAGCCTGCCAAACGGCTTGTCTCGATCAAGGTGTCGGTTATTTTTGAAAGCGCCGAAACAACCGCTACGCCGGTTTTCCCCTTGTGTTTTTCATCTTTAAGAATACCGATTGCCTGACTAATCCCTTCGGGGGATCCGACTGAGGTGCCGCCAAATTTTACGATTAACATTCCATACTCCGTTGTGATTCGTGGCGAGGATTTCACACCCTGCCGTACCGCAGGTACACGCCCTACCTTAGGTTCAAAGGGCGGCTGGGTATGTTGATTATATGTAAATTATGCTATCGTATCAATATAATTAATATAGGTAAGATTGAATGCCAAAAACAACGGAGATGCTATAGATTGTCTAACGCCAACCGCCTGTACGAAGGACTTGAAAAAAACGAGCGCCGCGAGCTTTATACCAACGCCTTAAACAGATCGCTTGAAATATTTGTTTCCTATACCGAGAAAGATGTTGACGATATAATGTCAAACGGCCTATGGCCGATTGCGACTGCGGCCGGCCTGGACAGGATTATTGTATTCCGCATCTTAAATAGAGACGCCATGCTCTGCGGAGAACAATACCGCTGGGACAGGATTATAGGCGGGACAGCTCCAATTGACCCTGCTCTTAAAGAATTGTCCGTAACCACGGCGATAAAGCGCTGGTTCTCAATGATGTCAGATGACTCCTGCGTAAGCCTGAAGCGTAGCGAGTTCAAAGAAGACGAAGATGAGTTTTTAAGCCCGCGCGGCGTTATGTCGATTTTGATTGTGCCGGTTTTTACCGAAAGCAAATTCTGGGGCGTTGTCACTTGCCAGGACAATACCGAAGAACGGGATTTCGACAAGGATTGTATCGCCATGCTGCGCTCAACCGCGCGCATGTGCGTCAGCACGATTATCAGAGCCGAAAAAACCAGGAACGCCAAGCAGGCTGTGGAAGCGCTCAAGCGGCGCGAAAAGATGTCGGACACGCTAAACCAGGTTTCCCTGATCTTTTTATCAGAAAACGAGGAGAAAGAAGATACGATGGCGGCAGGCGTGCGCCTGATTGCCGACATGGCTGAAATTGACAGGCTGATTCTTTATCGCAACCACATTTCCGGCAACAATTTGCTTGTTTCCCAGGTCTACCGCTGGGACAGGGGTTCCGGGGGCAGTACCAAAGTGACCGACGTTTTTACTAACGTGCCTTATGCGAAGGTTATGCCGGATTGGGAGGAACCGTTGTCTAGCGGAAACCACATAAACAGCCCGTCAAGACTGCTTTCTAAAGGCGCGGCCTACGCGCTTTTATCGTTTGGGGTACTGACAACCGCCGCCATACCCATACATATCAACAATAGTTTTTGGGGCTTCGCGCTTTTCGGCGATACCAAACGCGAGCGTTATTTTGAGGACGATATCATTGAGATGATGCGCCCTGCGGCGTTTTTGTTTGCCAACGCTTTCATTCGCGCCGAAGTTGAGTATGACGCGCTTACAGGCATTCATAACAGGCGGTTTTTTGATGAAAGCATGAAGCGCGCCATAAGCTCCTTGTCCCGATCAGGCAGTTTATTGAGCCTGCTGATGATTGACATTGATTTTTTTAAGCGGTACAACGATACGTACGGCCATGTTGAAGGTGACAAATGTCTTCAAATTGTCGCCCAAACGCTTTCTGAAAGCATAACAAGAACAGACGATTTTGTTGTCAGGTATGGCGGAGAAGAATTTGTCCTTGTCCTGCCAAATACCGACGAGCAGGGCGCGCGATTGATAGCGGAAAAACTGCTTGAAAATATACGGAATTGCGATATACCGCACGAGCAGAACGACGCGGCGAATTGCCTTACCATTTCCATCGGGGCTACAACCGGCAAAGTAACGCATACACATAGCGCTGACGATTTTGTAAAAAAAGCTGACGAGATGCTGTATAAATCAAAGCAGAATGGGCGTAACAGGTATTACTTTGAAAAACTTTAAAAAGCAATCCCCGGATTATGGCGAGGGTTTTGTTATTTACATTAAGGTTCGTACAAATTGGGCTCTATTGCCGACAATTGCAAATATAGGTAAATTCTAACAACAACGGAGATGCAGCAAATTGAACAACGATAATCGGCTTTATGAGGGGCTTGATACAAACGAACGTTGCGAGCTTTATGCCAACGCGTTAAATAAATCGCTTGAAATATTTGTTTCCTATACCGAGAAAGAGATTGACGATATACTGTCAAACGGCCTATGGCCTATTGCTACCGCGGCGGGCTTGGATCGGGTTATAGTGTTCCGTATCTCAAATAAAGACGCCATGCTATGCGGAGAAAAATACCGCTGGGACAGGATTATAGGCGGAACCGCTCCAATTGACGAGGTTTTAAGGGAATTGCCTGTAACGTCAGCGATTAGGCGCTGGGTTTCATTGATATTGGATGACTCCTGCATAAGCCTAAGGCGCAGTGAGTTCAAAGATGACGAAGCCGTTTTTTTGGCCCCTCGCGGCGTTATGTCGATTTTGATTGTTCCGGTTTTCACTGAAGGCGAGTTTTGGGGCGTTGTCACTTGCCATGACAATACCAAAGAGCGGGATTTCGACAAGGAATGCGTCGCCATGCTGCATTCGGCTGCGCGTATGTGCGCCAGCACGATTATCAGGGCGGAAAAAACCAAAAGCGCCGAACAGGCGGCGGAAGCGCTCATGCGGCGCGAAAAGATGTCGGACACGCTAAACAAGGTTTCCTTGATCTTTTTATCCGAAGACGAGAAAAAAGTCGAAGATACAATGGCGGCAGGCGTGCGCCTGATTGCCGATATTGCTGAAATTGACAGGCTGGTTCTCTGCCGCAACCACATAGTAGACAACATTTTGCACGCGTCAGAAGTCTACCGTTGGGACAGAAAATCCGGTGGCAGCACTGAATTGACTGACGCTTTGATTAACGTGCCTTACGGACATTTGATACCGGATTGGGAAGAAATTTTGTCCGGTGGAAATCTCATAAACAGCCCGTCAAGACTGCTGTCTAAAGCCGCCGCCACGACTCTTAAATCGTTTGGGGTACTGTCAACCGCGGTTATACCAATACATATCAACAATAATTTTTGGGGTTTCGCGATTTTCGGCGATGCCAAAAACGAACATTATTTTAAAGACGATATCATTGATATGTTGCGCTCGGCGACGTTTTTGTTTGCCAATCTTTTCATTCGCGCCGAAGTGGATTATGACGCGCTTACAGGCATACATAACAGGCGGTTCTTCGACAGAAATATGAAGCATACCATAAGCTCCCTGTCCCGATCAGGCAGTTTATTGAGCCTGCTGATGATAGATATTGATTTCTTTAAACTATACAACGATACGTACGGTCATGTCGAAGGCGACAAATGCCTTAAAATTGTAGCCCAGACGCTTTCCCAGAGCATAACAAGGGCTGACGATTTTGTTGCCAGGTATGGCGGAGAAGAATTTGTCCTCGTCCTTCCCAATACCGACGAGCACGGCGCGCGATTAATCGCGGAAAAACTGCTTGACAATATACGGAACCGCGATATACCGCATGAACAAAACGACGCGGCGAATTGCCTTACTATATCCATCGGGGCCACAACAGGTAAAGTGGCGCGTACACATACCGTGGATGATTTTGTAAAAAAAGCTGACGAGATGCTTTATAAATCAAAACATAATGGGCGTAACAGGTATTTCTTTGAGCGGCTTTGAAAAGCAAACGGAGATGATACAAATTGAATAACTCTAAACGGCTGTACGAGGGGCTTGACGCAAACGAGCGCCGCGAGCTTTATGCCAACGCCTTGGATAAGTCGCTTGAAATTTTTGTTTCCTATACCGAAAAAGATGTTGACGATATACTGTCAAACGGCCTATGGCCGATTGCGGCTGTGGCGGGTTTGGATCAGATTATAGTATTCAATGTATCGAATAAAGATGCCATGTTCTGCGGAGAAAAATACCGCTGGGACAGGATTGCGGGCGGAACGGCTCCAATTGACCCTGCCCTTAGGGAATTGCCCGTAACATCAGTGATTAGGCGCTGGGTTTCAATTATATCAAATGGATCCTGCATAAGCCTAAAGCGCGGCGAGTTCAAAGAAGACGAAGCCGAATTTTTAGGCCCGCGCGGAGTTATGTCGATTTTGATTGTGCCGGTTTTTACCGAAGGCAAGTTCTGGGGTATTGTTATTTGCCAGGACAATACCGAAGAACGGGATTTCGACAAGGATTGTATCGCTATGCTTCGCTCAACCGCGCGTATGTGCGCCAATACGATTATAAAAGCGGAAAAAACCAAAAGCGCCGAACAGGCGGTGGAAGCTCTCAGGCGGCGCGAAAAGATGTTTGACACGCTAAACAAGGTTTCCTTGATCTTTTTATCCGAAAACGAGGATAAAAATGATACGATGGCGGAAGGCGTGCGTCTGATTGCCGACATGGCTGAAATTGACAGGCTGGTTCTTTACCGTAATCACATAGAGCCCGATGGTTTCCATATATCTCAAGTCTACCGTTGGGGCAGGGATTCCGGAGGCAGCGCAGATTTGCTTGAATTGATGTTTACTGGTGTGCCTTACTTGAAGCTCATGCCGAATTGGGAAGGCCATTTGGCGGCTGGGAACTCCTTAAACGGCCCGTCAAGGTTGATGTTTTTACCCGAAGCCTCCGTACTCCAATCGTTTGGCATTCTTTCGGTCGCCGTTATACCGATACATATCAACAATATTTTTTGGGGGTTCGCGCTTTTCGCCGATACCAGAAAAGAACGTTCTTTTAAGGAAGATGCCATTGAAATGCTGCGTTCGGCGGCGTTTTTGTTCGCAAACGCTTTCATTCGCGCCGAAGTTGAGTATGATTCGCTTACCGGCATTTATAACAGGCGCTTCTTTGATAAAAACATGAAGCGCGTTATAAGCTCCTTGTCCCGCTCAGGCAGTTTATTAAGCCAACTGATGATCGACATAGACTTCTTTAAACGGTACAACGACACTTACGGTCATGTCGAAGGCGACAAATGCCTTAGAACTGTAGCAAAGACACTTTCCAAAAGCATAACAAGAGTGGATGATTTTGTTGCCAGATATGGCGGAGAAGAATTTGTCGTCGTCCTGCCCAATACCGACAAACATGGCGTACGATTGATCGCGGAAAAAATGCTTGAAAACATACGGAACTGCAATATATTGCATGAACAGAACGACGCGGCGAATTGCCTCACCATTTCTATCGGGGCCACAACAGGTAAAGTGGCGCGTACACATACCGTGGATGATTTTGTAAAAAAAGCTGACGAGATGCTCTATAAATCAAAGCAGAATGGGCGTAACAGATATTCCTTTGGGCGGCTTTGAAAAGCAATCCCTCATCCGCCAAAAATAAAGACTTTACGAATGAGGCTGACACGATTCGAACGTGCGACCTGCAGATCCGCAATCTGCTGCTCTATCCAGCTGAGCTACAACCTCAATGCGCTAAAGTTAACACAAGAGCTTAGCTTTAGCAAGTTTACTTCCAAGTTCAAAAGCCCAGAGGGTTTTTGAGCAACGGAGCAGGGGGGATTCGAACCCCCGGTACCTTACGGCACAACGGTTTTCAAGACCGCCTCCTTCAACCACTCGGACACCGCTCCATGTAAGCGACCGCAAGGTCGTTTTACAAACAAAAGTAACACGAGCCAGCGCAGGGAAACCTATCGTCGACCATAAATCGAGGCTACCTTTAGGTAGCCGTATGCGCCGCTCCAAATTTAATTATAATGACAGAACTATGTTTTCAACGGAGCAGGGGGGATTCGAACCCCCGGTACCCTTTCGGGGCACAACTCCTTAGCAGGGAGCCCGATTCGGCCGCTCTCGCACCGCTCCAAGGAGACAGCCTGTTAGTGGCTGTTTCTTTAAAATGTAACATGAGCCGACGCAGGAAAGAGCGTCGGTTCGGGGTAGAATTAGACTAATGAATAGCCGTTTTGATGTCAATAGGGCTGTCAAATGGTATCGCATTTAGTAAATTTGTTGCCCCATATATCAAATTTTCGTATGTTTTATATATTAAGCATATTTAAAAACATTTTTCGGGAGGAATCATGGCTCAATTTAAGGGATCAGAGACTGTCTTAGGTAACGTTGTGTCAGCATCGGATGATATAGCGCCAGAAACCATAATCGGTACTAAATGGATTGCAACCGGAACCATTTCAAAAAACAAGGATACTATTGAGTTTGTTGATATGACATATTGTATTTATACCTCAATTAACAGACTAGAGCCTTATACCTATAGAATCAGGGGGAACCGGGTTATCCTTGGTGAACATATTTCATACGTTATAATAGACAATATCCTATTTCTTAACGGTTATCCCCTCTTTACCAGAGATACCAGGGAGTAGTTTCTTGTCATCCGGAATATTTTAGATTCTCCGGTATTATCTTTAGAAATTTGGTGTCCAAAGTCCATATTTTTGAATTGCTTTTTATCCCGCGCGTCAGGATTATTGCGTCTATTAAACCAACGCCGTTATCCAATAGTTTGTTTTTAGATGAATAAACGCCTGCTTCTATTATTAGATCCTCATCATGTTCTTTTGGCAGATACTTCCAAAAGTTCAGTATTATTTCTTGTTCATAGCTGTTTTTTACGCCCTGCAACAATTCACCAAAAACACAATCTACCGCCAGTATTTCCCAACTTTCCAATAACTTGCTGACTTTTGGGAAAAATTTTTGGTTGTTCCGTAAATGCTCAATCCAAATGCTTGTATCAAGAATTATCATTTTGACCGGTTTATTTCCCGAATTTGTTTTCCCCTGGTTATTTCTATCGGGTTTTCGGCGATTTTTTTGTTCAATTCCTTTATTTTGTAAAGGTCGATCCAATCCTTTAGGGCAACGGTTATTGCCTCGGTAACCGTTGAAGAATGGGTGTGTTCCTTTACTTCATAAATTAGCTCATCGGCGATTATTGCGGTTACTTTCATACGATACATTATACGATAAGCCATCGTATCTGTCAAGGGTTGAGCTTCTTGTTTTTTTTACTGAATCACGCTATTATTTTTAATTAATGACTGTAAGTACCTTTAAACGAGGGTTAAAGCTCAATACCCGTAAAAATGCCACAGAGGGTAAACCGGTAGAACAAGCGCCTTTGCCCAAGCAGGTTGTAATTCCAATAAACCAGCATTTTGGCGCGCCAAATAAAGCCCTGGTAAGTGTTGGGGATAAGGTCAGGCGGGGGCAGGTTATCGCGGACGGAATGGCCCCCGGGCCCATGACAGTGCCAGTACACGCTTCAATAAACGGAGTGGTAAAGAAAATTGAGCCCAGGCCTCAATCCAACAATAGTGAGGGGCTCTGCGTGATAATAGAAGCCGACCCGGCGGATGTTCATCCTGAGGCCGCTCAAGAAGCAGATTTGTTCATGCCGCCTCTGGATCCCTTTAGCTGCACAAAGGAAGAGGCCTTCCGGCGTATTCGTGAAGCGGGGATAGTCGGCATGGGGGGAGCTGGTTTCCCGGCGCACGTAAAACTGTCGCCTCCGCCCAATAAAAAGATTGATATCGTGATCGCCAACGCGGCGGAATGCGAGCCTTACCTTACCACTGATGAGGCGGTAATTTCCGAAAAGCCCGATGTTCTTGTAAAGGGTCTGGCCATCGTCATGAAGGTTCTTGGGGTAAACAGGGCAATTATTGGAATGGAAGATAACAAGGCAAGCCTTATCCCCATGATAGAAGAGGAAGTACGCAAGCTTAATTACCCAGGGGAGATAAAGGTAGGGCTTTGCAGAACGCTTTACCCGCAGGGCGGCGAGAAGATGCTCATCACTGCGCTGACCGGCAGAGAAGTGCCTTCAGGCGGCCTCCCCATGGATTCAGGGTGCGTGGTGTCAAACGCGGGCACCCTTGTCGCCGTTGCCGAAGCTTTTATCCTTGGCAAACCCCTTATCGACAGGGAGCTTACGGTGAGCGGCGGGGCCTGCAAAAACCCCAAAAACATCAGAGTTCCGGTCGGAACTATATTGACGGATCTGCCAAAGGAATTTATTGACATCGATTATGAGCGCCTAAAAAAGGTGATTTTTGGCGGGCCAATGATGGGATTCGCGGTTCCCGCCCCTGACGCGCCGATTCAAAAGAACACCTCCGGCATTATTCTGATGACCCAGGAGGAAATTTCCGTCCATGAGGAGAGGGTATGCATACGCTGCGGGCGGTGCATTCGCAACTGCGCCATGCGGCTTTCGCCTGTGGTGGTGAATACCGCTTTGAACGCGGGCGATTTGGACGAGGCGGTAAATACCGGCCTTTTGGATTGCATCGAGTGCGGAAGCTGTTCTTATGTGTGCCCCGCCTCGATTAAACTTACCCAGCGCTTCAGGGCAGGCAAGCAGGCGCTGAGAAATTTACAGCAGTTGACCAAAGAAGCGCACGAGAAGGCGAAGAAAGCCGCCGAGGCCAAAGCAGCGCTTTTCCAGCCTGCGCCGCCGTCATCTTAAGGAGGATTTTGTGCCAGACAGCGCTGGAGCCCAACAGGCTCCTAAGGGGAAGCCCCTGATTTACATCTCTTCCAGCCCGCATATTGGTACTCCTGTAAATACCAGAATTATAATGGGCATGGTTCTTTTAGCCCTTGCGCCGGTTTCTGTTTTTGGCGTTGTCCTCTTCGGCCTTCCAGCGCTTTTGACCATCCTTGTTTCTGTGGCGTCCGCGGAAATCGCAGAAGCCCTGTTCAGAAAAGCCACCCGCCAGGACATACGCAATTCCGATCTTTCCGCGGCGGTAACGGGACTGCTTGTCGCCCTGGTTTTGCCGCCAGGTATGCCCCTGTGGATGCCGGCCATTGGAGCTGTTTTTGGCATCATCGTAGCCAAGGAATTTTTTGGCGGCCTTGGGGCAAACGTCTTTAATCCGGCATTGGTAGGCAGGGCGTTTTTGGTTTTGAGTTTTCCGGCGTCTGCGACAACCTGGTCAGTGCCACGGGCGTTCTTCAGCACTGCAAATGTTGCCGATGCCGTAACCGGCGCTACCCCGCTTGGCATTATCAAACTTGGCGGTTCCATTGCGGATGTGGGCGCGGGCCTTGCTTCCGCGGGCCTAGCAAGGGCCAGCGATTATTGGTCAACTATCCAAAGCCTTTTCCTTGGTACGCGCGCGGGATGTATAGGAGAAACTTCCATACTGCTTATCTTGGTTGGATTTGTTTTTCTTCTTGTAACGAAAACAATTGACTGGCGCGCCCCTGTTTCCATGACCGCTTCGCTCTTTATCTTTTCTTTCCTGTTTGGCAGAGACCCGCTTTTTGCGGTCTTGTCAGGGGGGGTGCTTTTCGGCGCGGTCTTCATGGCCACCGATTATGTTACCGCCCCCTTAACCGCCAGTGGAAAGCTAATCTTTGGTTTTGGCGCGGGACTGATAACTGCCCTTATAAGGCAATGGGGGAATTACCCTGAAGGCGTTACATACAGCATCCTTATAATGAACGCCGTTACTCCTTTCCTTAATAAGTTGATCCAAAAAAAGTACGGTTATGTGAAACCCCAAAAAGCAAAAAAACCTGAAGCTGGAGGGGAAAAATGAGCGGGAAAAAAGGCGGTTTCGCGGGGATGCTGAAACTCGGCGTTGTTCTTGCCCTTTACGCCGTCGCGGCCTGCGTAGGCCTTGCCTTTGTTTATGACGGAACGGTGAAGATCATTGCCCAGCGGCAGCGCGCCGATCTAGAAGAGTCGTTAAGCGAGTTGTTTCATGAAGCGGATGATTTCAAGGCAATCTCCGGTATAAAAAGCGGCGACCCGACAGTAACCATCGAAGACGACGGAGCCTTTGCGGCTTATAAAAACGGGGAAGTAATTGGCGCGATCTTGAGAACTTCCAGGGCCAGTTACAACGGGGCGATCAAAATACTGGTGGGTGTCGGCGTTAACGGCAAAATCAGCGGGGTAAAAATTCTGGAACACAGCGATACTCCGGGGCTTGGGGCAAACGCGGCTTCAAGCACATACTATGTGGATCGGGCAAAGGGAATTCATTTTTACGATCAATTCGCGGGAAAAGCCGTGAGCGATCCCTTTGTGCCAAAAAGCGATGTGATCGCGATTACCGCCGCCACCATAACAAGCCGGGCTGTGGCGGCGTCGGTCAAGGCGGCGGGCGAAGCC
>Ga0268262_10001357_pt1 | contig 30577 bp, 18 predicted proteins | sample TergutNc150P3_FD_190354 | JGI IMG/M metagenome (GOLD analysis project Ga0268262, IMG submission 190354) | Nasutitermes corniger P3 segment gut microbial community from laboratory colony in Florida, USA - Nc150 P3 (SPAdes) (version 2) | ecosystem: Host-associated > Arthropoda: Insects >... | reverse complement strand
GCAATGTATAAATTCATACCCGCATTATCCTGCCCAAAAGTACTGATCTCTTTTATATAAAAATAAAACAAGTTTTTTGCCATGTGCTGCTTATATATTTGAATTTGTCCCAGGTCATTAATGTAATTTTTTCCGTTATAAGAAAATTCATCATTCAAATAAACATCCTTATTATCCGCAAATATACTGCGAATCTCAAATAAATTCAGAATATTGCCATTCGCATCACTGAAATAACTGCACCATGTAGGATCAAGCATAATCCACTTGCCAATACCCTTGATATACACATGAGTAACAACATGACTGTCCGTATCTTCATACGAAAATGGCAATATCCTGACGGTATGAGCCGGTAATCCAATGCTAAGTAAACATTCTGTTAATATAAAAGACAGATTAAGGCAATTAATACCGCCATCAACCCCTTTATTAAACGAATATTCAAGTAAATCCAAAGAATTCATCGGGACATGATTGTCATAATCACTTTTATGATATGTATGTTCACAAAGCCAAAAAAGAATATTTAAAGCCCTTGATAATTCGCCGCCATTTCCGGAAATTTTATTAAGTTCATATTTGTTTTTCAAAATAGATATATTCTTATTAGAAAAATCAAATTGTAATTTTATGCTATTATCACTTGTTTCTCTAAAATTATTATACTTCCGCAGTAGCATATTATAATGAGCTTGTTCTTCAATAGTGTAAACAAAACTCTTTTCCTGCGTCGATTCCGGTATTTTTACGGTATTACCAGTCGAACAAGCAGAAAAAACAATTTTTGTTAAAATAAGCGTAACCAATGCGGTTTTTAATGTGGCTTTGCCTTTCATAAAATTCTCCTAAATATAACGTATAATCAATGTATAACATTTTCATAATTTTTAAATATAAATTTAACTAAGATGCATAATTTTGAGACTAATATACATTTCATTTAAAAATTATTTAAAAGGAAGTGAATACTGCATCTTAGTAATTAATTCAGGCGTGTTGGTACAATATTTATTGCCAAGATAAAAAACAATTACTACAAATTAAAACATGCGGAACAGATGGAGGCTATTCTATGAAAAAGTCAAGTGTTGTTTTTTTAATTTTTGTCATGGGTATTTCTATCGGTTATATATCATGTAATGATTCCGAAAAGAAAAAAGATGATACTCTGATAAGTATTGATATTGAAAAAATTGATAATCAGATAAAAATATTATCAGAGAATGATAAATTTTCAGGGTGTATACTTTTAACCGATGAAAACAGAAATACGATTTATTCATATTGTTATGGATATGCTTCAAGAGATTATGATGTTAAAATTAATCTGGATACAATATTCAATATCATGTCTATTACTAAACCAATGACAGGGGTTGCGATGGCAAAATTGATTGAATCCGGTAAAATTAATCAGTCTGATTATGTTTCAAAATATATAGACTTAAAAAACAGTATTTTCGATAAAATAACTGTTGAACAATTATTAACACATACATCGGGATTAGGCGATTATTTTGATGACCCGGAAAATAAAGATTATATTATGGCTTATCTTAAGTCGTATGAAGATATTAATGAATATACTGATTCAGTTGAACTGGCTTCTTTACACTTCACGCCGGGAGAAAAATGGAAATATAGCAATCTTGGATACCATGTTTTAGGTTTGTTAATAGAAAAAACTGCGGAAATGTCATATTATTCTTATGTCAATGAAAATATTTTTATACCAATTGATATGAAGAATTCAGGATTTTGGTCTTATATTGAAACCGTAAAAAACCGCGCTACTCGTTATCATTATAATGAAAAATACAAACAATGGAGAAGAATAACTGAAGGACCTATGCTTCGTGGAACATCAGCTATGGGCGCATTTTCAACAGTTGATGATCTTTCTAAATTTATGTTTGCCCTGGTACATAATAACCTATTAAGCGATTCATTTACAAATAAAGTTATAACTCCAAAACCTGAATTGAATTCGCCTTCTTATGGATATGGCTTTCATGTTAACGATGATAAAATAGATCATAGCGGCGATGGAGGCGGAGTCGGCGCGCAATTGACTTATTATAAAAATACCGGTTATATTCTTGTAATTTTAAGCAATTATTCAAACGGAGCTGAAGAGGTTGCGGGTATCTTTGATAAGGAATTGATTAAAAAATAAAATTTTAAGAGGCAGATATGAATGAAAATGTTTCCCGTAAGTATTTCATTGACAACATACGGTCTATTACGGTACTCATTGTTATTGTATACCACGTTGCGTATTTATTTAACAGCGCAGGTGTTATATCAAATATCGGAGAAATTGGCATTCCGGCTTTTAATACCCTGTGTTATTTTGTATATCCCTGGTTAATGACTATTATGTTCCTGGTGGCCGGCATAAGCGCCAGATATGCATTGCAAAAACGAACGGTAAAACAATTTTTAAAAGAAAGAGCGCAAAAATTATTGATACCTTTTATTGGCGGTATTCTTTTACTTGGCTGGATAATCGGGTGGATAACAGATAAATATTATAATATTTTTTCAGGTAATGATGTACCTGTTTTTATAAAGTATTTTGTATTTTGTTCTATAGGAATGGGACCATTATGGTTTAACTTTGAATTATTAATTGTTTCAATGGTTTTATTAATATTCTATAAAATTGATAAAAACGACCGATTAACGGTATTAGCCGGAAGGGTAAATATTTTTGTACTGCTTGTTCTTTTCCTGCCGTTTTGGGGTTCATCGTTTTTATTAAATACGCCGTTCATAACGGTATTCAGGAACGGTATATATTTATTTGCCTTTCTGACCGGATATTATTTCTTTTCGCAGGAAAAAATTATTGAAACACTGGCAAAATACAGCGTTCCTTTATTTGTAGCTGGAATAATACTTGGCGTTATAGAGGTTTATTACTTTTACGGAAAAGATTTTGCCGATAACAGTTTTTTGCAACATCCGTTAACAAACATTTATTCATGGATTATGATGATGGCGATATTGGGCTGTTCACAAAAATATTTTAACAAAACAAATAAATTAATGGATTATATAAAAAGCCGCAGTTTCTTTTGGTATTTATGCCATTACCCAATAATGGTATTTATAGCGTATATTTTATGTTCTGTTTTCAAACTGCCCATGATTTATAATTATATTTTATCATTGGTATTAGCGTTTGGAGTAACAATAATATTTTGTGAAATTATACGGTTAATACCCGTGTTAAGGTACTTATTATTTGGAATAAAAAAGCGGAGTTAACATGAATGTTTTATTAAGACTGGAAGAAGAAAAAGATTATAGCCTTGTATGATGATATATTGTATAATTATTTTACCAAGTTATGACTTTTAAGTATCCGTTTCAAAATCCCGCTCTCCCCCTGAAGGAACGTATTCAGGACATTATTTCGCGGCTTACTATTGAAGAAAAAGCAGGTTTTATTCCGTCACGTAATCAGGCGGTTGAAAGGCTTGGTATTGCCGCATGGTCTATCGGGGCGGAAGGCGCCCACGGTTTTGTGGATCGGGAGGGAAAAAATACCACCTTTCCGCAGACAATTGGTCTTGCGGCTGGTTGGGATAGGGAACTTTTGCGAAAGATAGGGGAGATAAGCGCGATTGAAGCCCGCGTTTACTGCAAAACCCATGAGCATAATGGGGGGCTTGCAATCTGGTCGCCCACCATTGACATGGAACGGGATCCGCGTTGGGGACGTACCGAGGAAGGATACGGAGAAGATCCTTTTTTGACTTGTGAACTTTCATCTTCCTATATTCGTGGAGCGCAGGGAGACGATCCCTTTTATCTGCGGGTAAGTTGCGGACCTAAACATTTTTTTGCAAATAACAACGAAAAGAACCGTGACGCCTGTTCCTGTTCTATTCCTCCCCGCTGTTTGCATGAATACTACCTTGCGCCTTTTAAAGCTGCGATTCAAAAAGCAAAAGCGGTTTCTCTGATGACTTCTTATAACGAGGTAAACGGTATTCCAATGATGCTTCATCCAATGTTAAACGATACTGTAAAAAATCAATGGGGACTTGAAGGCCATATCGTTACAGACGGAAATGATTTTCTTCAAACCGTTAATGTCCATCACTATTTTGAAACTCATGCCGAAACTCTTGCCGCCGCGTTAAAGAATGGCGCGGACAATATGACCGATGAACCTTCCGAAGTAATTCCCATAGTCATGGAAGCGATTAAAAAAAATCTTCTTAGCGAAGATGAATTAAATAAACATCTGGGACGAATTCTAGCCATCCGTTTCCGTCTTGGTTTATTTGATCCGCCGGGTATTTGTCCTTATGACGCAATCGGCGAAGAAGATTTAATGAAAGACGAGTACCGCAGCGTGTCGCGTGAAGCGGTAAGAAAATCCGCGGTACTGCTTAAAAACGACGGAAACTTTCTCCCCCTGCCAGCTGGCGCGGTTGAAGGTTCAATCGCTGTAATGGGACCGCTTGCCTCTGAATTACATTTGGACTGGTATACAGGTCATCCTGTTTATATGAATACGCCGCTTGACGGTTTACGAGAATTGTACGGCAAAGATAAGGTTGTATATACCGACTGCCGTGACATTGTGTCTTTTACCACTGAAGACGGCAGGCCCCTGGTGTTGGCTGGTAGTCTTTTTTCCGTTGGAAAACTAGGTGAAACTCCTGCCCGTTTTTATATGGAAGATTGGGGCTGGGGCGCGTATACGTTTACCGATACGCAGAGCGACCTCATGCTGGAAATCCCATACTACAATCCGAAACCCGGCGAAAAAGTTGACAAGCCTCAGATTATTAATGCGACGGCAAAAAGTTCCCTTATATGGTTTAACAAAATTTTATTTAATGCCATTCCACAGGGAAACGGTCTGTTTCTCCTGCGTACCTATGACAACCGCCGCGCCGCATATACTTGCGAGCCGGGTCCGGTGGAATTGCGGGTAGATACCTTTGAGGGTACTGGAGAATTGTTCAGGATGACTATTGAGCGGGATGGTCTTTCAGATATGGTAAAAGCTGCGGCGCAGGCGGGGCAGGTTATTTTTGTCGGTGGTAACGATCCAATGATCAATGGAAGGGAAGGAGTTGACAGGCCAAGTCTTTCTTTGCCGCCGCGTCAGGAAGAGATGATCCGCCGTATCTGCGCGGTTAATCCAAAAATAGTGTTAGCTCTGCTTTCCGGCTATCCATTTACCTGTAAGGATATCGCGTTAAAAGTTCCGGCAATCTTGTGGATGGCGCACGGTATTCAGGAGACGGGCGCAGGGTTAGCTGACATCATAGGCGGTATTTGCTCTCCTGCGGGAAGGCTTCCTCTTACATGGTATGAAGATGAAAAGCAGCTTCCACCCATGATGGAATACGATATAATTTCTTCCGCTTCTACTTATCAGTATTTTGCAGGTCAGGTATTGTTTCCTTTTGGGCATGGACTAAGCTACAGTAATTTTGAATATTCGCTTCTTACCATCGACAAAACTGAGGCTGGGGCTGACGATACGGTTAATGTCTCCTTTAAAATAAAAAATGTTGGTTCTGTTGAAGCGGAAGAAGTCCCCCAAATGTATGTCGCATTTTCAGGCTCCATGTTCCGCCGTCCGTTGAAAACGCTGAAAGGGTTTACCCGCTTTTCGTTAAAGCCAGGTGAAGAACAAGTTATTCACTTTACTTTGCCTGTTGAAGAATTGGCGGTTTGGGACAGTTTTCAAAACCGTTTCCGCGTGGAAACAGGCGATTGCATGGTTATGATTGGCGCGTCTTCGGCGGACATACGGCTATCAGGCAGTTTTAATGTTCAAGGTGAAAATATTTTTCCCCGAATAATTTCCGGCTCCGTCTATGCGCAACAATTTGACGATTATTCAAATTGCTTTCTGCACGAAAAACGTGGCAGTGCCATTCCCGCCGTATTCAACAATTCTGACGGCGGCTGGATACGTTTTGCCACATTGGATTTTACCGATGGCCGCAAATTTTGCTCCGCTGTAGTACAAGGCGCTGCCGGCAGCCGTATTGAAATACGTCTGGACGCGCCGGACGGCGTATTGGCGGGAACACTCGTTGTTCCAAACACCGGAGACATATCATTTTACCCGCTGGCAGAAAGAAACAGTCCCCGTTGCCGTCCTGTTTGGGCATACACCGAAACTCCCACAGAAAAAATATACGGCATCCACGATCTGTATCTTGTGTTTTACGGAAAAACCGGCCTCTGGCGGATTGAGATACGATAATCAAATTTTTCTGCTCTTATTTCCACATCCAAAAATACGGTAAAAGATATACAATTTAACGGGTATTAAGTCCACGAAATTGATTGTAAGTTGTATAATATAAAAAACATCTTTATATGGAGTATACGTATGAGATTTACAGACGGTTACTGGCGTATCAGGGAAGGGGTGGAGCCGCATTTTGCGGCTTGCGCTATTGAAGCGGAACAGCAGGGAAACGAGCTGACGGTGTACGCGCCCGGAAGGCAGATCCGTCATAGGACGGATACTCTTAATATGCCGCTTCTTACGGTGCGTTATTCCAGCCCCATGCGTAATGTCATCAGAGTGCGTATTTCCCATTTTGAAGGGGGAGTTGACAGGGGGCCGCGATTTCTGTTGGAAAACAATCCCGCAGGTTCGGCGTTTAAGCCTGACATTCGCATAACGGAGAAAGAAGCCGTTTTGGAAAGCGGGGAGCTTTCGGTAAGTGTTGAACAGGAGCGGAATTGGAATAATGTTTTTCACGGTAGCGGCAAAGTTTTAACTAGAAACTCCAGTAAGTCCACAGGGTACATGGTCGATAGTGATAAAGAACCTTATATTAAAGAAGAACTTTCCCTTTCTGTGGGGGAATTGGTGTACGGGCTTGGCGAGCATTTTGGACCTCTTGTAAAAAACGGACAGACTGTTGACGTTTGGAATGCCGACAGCGGAACCGCTAGCGAGCAGGCGTATAAAAATATTCCTTTTTACATGACCAACCGTGGATACGGCGTGTTTATCAATGATACGGGAAAAGTTTCTCTTGAGATTGGCAGTGAAAAAACTTCTAGGGTACAATTTTGTGTCAGAGGGGAAGAGTTGGAATACTTTATCATTTATGGGCCACAGCCAAAAATTATTCTGGAACTTTACACCGCCCTTACCGGAAGACCGGCAATGCCGCCTGAATGGAGTTTTGGACTGTGGCTCTCTACTTCTTTCACCACTTCCTATGATGAAAAAACAGTGATGAGTTTTATCAATGGTATGGAAGAGAGAAAGATACCTCTGTCGGTTTTTCACTTTGACTGTTTCTGGATGAAAGGTTTTAACTGGTGCGATTTTACATGGGACTCGTCAACCTTTCCCGATCCCAAAGGAATGTTGTCGCGGATAAAAGCAAAGGGTATTAAAATCTGCGTGTGGATCAATCCCTACATCGCGCAACGCTCGGCGCTTTTCGCTGAGGGGAAAAAAGGCGACTATTTTTTAAAACGCGCTGACGGCTCGGTATACCAGACCGACCAATGGCAGGCAGGAATGGCCTTTGTTGATTTTACCAACCCAGCCGCGGTAAAGTGGTATACGGGTCACTTAAAAAAACTTCTTGACATGGGAGTTGACTGTTTTAAAACCGACTTTGGGGAGCGTATTCCCGAAGACGCGGTATATTTTGACGGCGGTGATCCGCATCGTCATCATAATTTTTACGCATTTCTCTACAATAAAGCCGTATTTGAATTGTTGGAAGAAAATAGAGGCAAGGGCGAAGCTTGCGTCTTTGCCCGCTCCGCTACGACAGGCGGACAACGCTTCCCACTGCACTGGGGCGGAGACTGCGAATCCACCTTTGAGGCAATGGCGGAAACTTTACGGGGCGGTCTTTCTTTGAGTTTGTCCGGATTTGGTTTTTGGAGCCACGACATTGGCGGATTTGAAGGAACCCCCAACGCCGCCCTATTCAAACGATGGCTTGCCTTTGGCTTATTTTCTTCTCATTCGCGGCTTCACGGCAGTACGTCCTACCGCGTTCCGTGGAGCGTGGACGAAGAATCCGCCGATGTCTGCCGTTTCTTTACCGAATTGAAAACCAGCCTAAAATCCTATATTCTGCAATCCGCCCGCGAAGCCTGCAAAAGTGGCATTCCAGTATTACGCGCAATGTTTCTGGAATTCCCGGATGATCCCGCCTGCGCGTACTTGGATCGCCAATATATGCTAGGACCGGATCTTCTGGTCGCTCCAGTGTTCAGCGAAGACGGGGAAGTTTCGTATTATCTACCCGAAGGCGAATGGACAAGGCTTTTAACAGGGGAGAAGGTAAAAGGTGGTGGCTGGATAACCGAACAACACGGTTTTTTAAGTTTGCCGCTTTTGGTACGTGGCGGAAAAAAGATAATTGCGGATTAATTTGAATAAAGTTGCCTCATCATTTTTGATCACTAAAAAACAAGGTAAAAGTCCTCTAATTTTCAGGGTATCTTGCTTGGAAAGCAGGGGTATATTCTTATTTAAGGAGAAATTCCGATGCGTAGATTTTCTGTAATAGTCGTCGTTTTATCGGCGTTTTTGATAATAACCTGCGCTACTGCAGGCAGCTCTGGTAAAAAAGCCGCAGATAGGCCTCTTCCCCAGTACTCACAGAAAGGTTGGAAAAACGTCAAGATTGTCGGCGGGGGTATGATACCCGGCATTATTTTTAATACCACTCAGAAAGGTTTGGCTTACGTCAGGACTGATATGGGCGGCGCTTACCGATGGAATTCTGAAAACGAGTCATGGATACCTTTGACCGATTTTGCCGGTGTTGAGGATTACGGGCGGTTGGGCATCTCCAGCATCGCCACCGATCCGGTGGAACCAAACCGGGTAATTATCGCTTCGGGGACATACACCAACAGTTGGGATGGAACAATGTCGCAGATGCTTGTTTCCGAGGATTACGGCGATACCTTTACCCGCATCAATATGCCTTTCAAAATGGGCGGCAATATGCCCGGACGCGGGGCGGGTGAGAGGCTTTGCATCGATCCCAATAACAACAAGATTGTATACTACGGCTCTTACGGCGACGGTCTTTGGAGAAGCCGCGATTATGGTCATACATGGGAAGAGGTCAAGTCTTTCCCAACCAAGGGCAATGTTTACGACAATGATTTTACTTTCTATGTTGACAAGAGCTTTAAACATTTCCACGGCATTATGTGGGTGCTTTTTGATCCCGCTTCGGGAACCAAGGGCGCGGGCTCCAAGAACATTTATGTCGGCGTTGCCGATACGCGGTATACAATTTACGAATCCACCGACTCAGGCGTGACATGGCATCCGCTGGCTGGGCAACCTACGCGAAAAATGCTTGATGAAAAAGAGCACGCCCACCTTGTAGAAAATTGCCCATGCGACAAATATTACCCAATCAGGGCAATCTATTCGCCGGACGGCAGTTTGATAACTGCATGGAACCACGGTTTCGGTCCTTTCAGCGCAAGTCTCCAGGGCGGCAAAATCTATAAATATATTTTCGAGTCAAAAAAATGGGAAGACATAAGTCTGCCTACAAGCCCGTTCTACAATGCCGCCGAACATAAAACTCCGGATCTGGGCGTTGGCTGCGTATCGGTTGACTGGCAGAATCCTAATAATCTTGTCGCTGTCACTCTTAATAACTGGTGGCCTGATGAATTTATTTTCCGGTCAACGGACGGCGGCAAAAATTGGGATGCAATCTGGTACATGGACGGCTGGCCTACGCGGGTTAATAAGTACACTCTGGATATCAATATCGCCCCTTGGCTGGATTGGGGCGAGCAGAAAGAACTGCCTGAACAAAACCCCAAACTCGGCTGGTGTATCTCCACTATCGCCATCGATCCGTTTAATTCAAACCGGATGATGTACGGTACCGGCGCTACTGTTTATGGGACTAATAACCTTACCGAATGGGACAAGAACAGGCGAATTAAAATTGAGGTAATGGCTGAAGGCATTGAAGAATGCGCCATTCTCGATCTGGTTTGTCCCACGGAGGGACCGCAGCTTATAAGCGGCATGGGAGACATCGGCGGTTTTATCCACAACAACTTAAACCGCGCCCCCAACATGATTGTTAATCCAAAAATAAACGGAGTCAACAGCGTTGATTACGCGGCGAACAAGCCTTCATATATTATCCGAATGGGCGGGGACGAATTATGGACGCCTGAAGGAACTTTACAGTTCAGCGTTTTGGGGATCAGTTCAGACAGGGGAAGAACATGGAAGCCGGCGGAAAAGTATCTTGAAGGGGCTCAGGCGGGCTGGAGCGGCTGTGTCGCCGTATCCGCTGACGCGAGGGTTATTATTTGGGCGCCGGAAAATATGCCACCCCATTTGTCAAGTAACGAGGGTAGGACGTGGACGGCGTGTGCCGGTTTGCCCGCAAAAACCAAAGTTGTGTCCGATAGGGTGAATCCGTCGAAGTTCTACGCCTTCGGTATTGACGCGAAAACCGCATACATGAGTACCGATGCCGGTAAAACTTTTACGTTAATGAACAATTCTTTTATTAAGGGCAATGTAAGCAAATGCAACTTTAAAGCCGCTGTCGGTCTTGAAGGGCATCTCTGGCTTGCCGCCGGGGACGCGGGACTCTATCATTCCATGGATGGCGGAAAATCATGGCAGCAGTTTGAAGGCTTTGACACAATACCGATCATCGGTCTGGGCAAGGCCGCGCCCGGCGCGGATTATCAGGCGTTGTACACAAACGCGAAATACAAGGGTAAGTGGGGCGTTTACCGCAGTGACGACAAGGGGGCGACATGGATACGCATCAACGATGATATGCACCAGTTCGGCGCCGCCGATACCGCCATCACGGGAGATCCGCGTGTTTATGGCAGGGTGTTTCTTGCTACCAATGGACGAGGTATACAGTATAGGGATTTGGAGTAGGGAAGGGAAGGGAAGAGGGAGAAGGGAGAAGGGAGAAGGGAAGAGGGAAGAGGGAGTTAGTTTACGTCCGTTGGGCGGGTTGCAGATAAGATTTATTGTTTTTTAGGAGGATTGCTATGAAAAAGAAATTGCTATGGATTGCGGCGCTTTTTGCGGTGTCGGCGTTAATTGTGGTTGGGTGTCCTACGGGTGGCGGTGATGATCCTGTCCCTAGTGAAGATGTAGCGGCTACTAATGTGTATTTTGGAAAAGAGGCTAGCGGCGTTTTTACAAAAATACAGGATGCTAGCCTTCCTCTTACCCTAACCGAAAATTATGTACGCATTATATTTGATCCTCTTGGTAAAGATTTTCAAAAAATCAGGGTAAAATTTTCGCTGGATCAAGAGCACGATGTTATGCAGCAATGTGCTTTTGAAAACGATGGAGAAAAGGGATATACATGGGGAGGGACTGAAAGTCCAGATATGTACCTTGACTTTGCCAGTGACTTTACTTATGAGAGAGATCCTACTGTTGAATTTACAAGTAACTGGAGCAATAAGTCAGGAAAATTCGATAAAACACAGATGATAGGCATTTGTTTTTCTCTTGGAGATGGGGGAGCAGGGATTAAATTCACCCTTAATGAACTTTCCTTTGTTGGCGCCGGAAAGCCTTCGGAGCCTTCTGCTCCTCCCGGTTCGATAGATGTAGAATTTAAGGGAACTAAGAAGACTGCTACTTTACAATCAAGTAACTTTGCGAAAATTGAAGATGGTAAAATGATTGTTACTTGGAATCCAAAAGATGAGAGTGGGGCATTCCGGGCTAAGGTTCAGTTTGCTACTGATTCACAAGTTGATCTATCCACGGGGTATTCCAAATTCAAAATGAACTGGTCAGCCTCGACCGGTACTAGTGGCAGTTTTAATATCTCGCTTTTCTTCTCCGGTAATAGAATGTTAAGTAAAACAGTGAATTCCGGTACTGCCGAATTTAACTTTGTTGACGACCATCCTGATTGGGCAGCCGGTACCTCTTGGGGAGGCGCGGCAGTCGGTACCATAACAGGATTTGAAATTTACTCTAGTGATGGCACCAGTCTTGGAGCAGGTCCGTTGGTTATTACTAATATATCGTTTGAATAGGAGGCATCCAAAAAGCTTTATAGGGGGAATTTATCGTGAAAAAACTGTTTGTATTGTTTATTATTCTGGCTCTGGGTGGCGGCTATGCGGTTGCGGATATGCAACTGACCGCCGGAAAGGCGGCGACTCTTGGAGTGGAGGCTACAACTATATTTGGCTGGGATATTAACAATAATTCCACCGGGCTTGAAACTAAAGTGGGGATGGAGCTTATCTTCCCCCTGTTCCCAACCGCTAATATGGGCGTTTATCCGGAAGACATGGACTCTCCTGCCGTAAGGTTGGCGCTCAATAACGCTTCCTTTAGCTGGTGGAATACTTTTTATGTATCAGGTGGAAATTACGAGCAGGACAACTTTAACAAATGGAATGCCAGGCCGTTGATTTTAACCTTTGATGATTTTATGGCGGATGTGGTGTGGAAAAATTATTTTTTCCGTATTGCCAGTACTACCACTATTATGCGTACCAATGTAATCACCCTGCGTTCAATTTTTGATGATGTAATGGACGCGGGAGACAGGTTTTACTATAAACGCAACCAGGCCCTTTGGCGTACAGATCGCTATAATATTCAAGACTTCCCCTTGCTGAAAAACAGAATTGTTAGGGATATGCTGGATGTTGATTACCGAAATGATATATCGGGTATCCTTGCAGGGGGCGCCGAGTTTGAGCACTTTGCCTTTGCCCTGAAAGCCGCCTCCCGTTTTCCGGCAAGGGGCGTTTCCGAAGCCGTTTCAAATACGGAAAACGCTTGGCTCTTTGGCGCCGATGCGGAAATTGTTCCAACTGAAAATTTTAGGATCGGCTTAACCGGTTTTGCGGGAATAAATTATGACAAAGTTTCTACCTCTGAGGCAAACAATAAAAAGAACCCGTTGAACTTTGGGGTTGACGGTGAATACCGAATCCCCTTGTCCGATGAAGTTATCCTCGCCCCGTTTTTGGGTTTTGACTTTAGTTATGAAACGGTGTCTGGTGATACGGAGTGGGAATTTGGCGTGGGGACCATGCTCTACACCCGTGGCTATGATACCCGTGAATCAAGCAGGATACTGGATTATGATAATGTGATTCCCGTCGGAGCGTCCGTTGGAATGAGCATGAACCATAATTCCCGGTTAGACATTATGTTCTCCTGGTTTGATCCCGCCGGACGCGATTCCCTAATAGAAAATTTCGGCGGCTTCCTCCAACTTGAATTGGGTAATCTGTTGGATGCTGATGATGACGTATTTGATTACGCCTTGCTTGCCCAGCTTGAATACAGCATAAACGGTAAAGTAACTCCTTACTTGCGCGGCGGTTATGGGCCACAATTTATAGGAACAGGTTCCAGCGTAAATAAAGTAAAAGATACGGCGATTATTAAAGCGGTAGTGGGCTGTTATATTACGCCGATTCATTTTTTCTCGATTGATTTTCGTTATGAAATGAGGAATGTCATTACAACAACGGATATTGAAATGGAAAGTGGATTGTTCTCCGTCGCGTTCACTATCAGAATGTAAGAGGCGGCCATGAAAAAATCAATATACGTGGCGTTGCTCTTTATAAACTGTGTCCTTGTAAACCAAAAACTCCATGCAGAGCTGTCACTTCCGTATTTTGGCAATAACAATTTTGACATAACTACGGAAACTACTTTTTCCGCGGACATGAATAACGGTTCTACCGGGCTTTTGACAAATATCGGAATCGGTCTTTGGTTTGAATTTGTCCCCTATCAGGACAGGAACATTACCCCACAACGGGATATTTTTTCGGTCTCCCTTAAATTGGCCAATTCCGCCATTTACGCGTGGCGCGGTTATGATTTTCAATTTATGGACGAGGACTCAAGCGGAAAATATATCCCCAAGCCGAATGACGTTCAAGTTGATCAGGCGACAAGCATATGGTTTGACACCTTCATCGCCCAAATGGAGTACAACCAGTTTTGGGTACGGATAGCGGGAATAGAGCCGGAGGTAACCCTTTCTCAGGCTTCAATTAGATCTGTCTTTGATCCCCTCATCAACAACAGAACTGCCATAGATAAGAATGAAATGTACCTGCCCCTGTTCAGTACGGGCGGACATTATAATCCGTACAACGTGGGAGTTACCTCAGTTATTAGCCCCGATCTGGTTCACCTGAACCGACGCGAAGTGGAAATTGCCGGAAACTTGAGCGCGGGAATAAAGTCGGAGATTTTTGATCTAACGGTTAAGCTCGGTTCATGGAAGACCGCGTCCGCCAATGATAAAAATTCATGGATTGTTGGGGCGGATTTTTCCGTGCGGCCTGATCTGACAAATACAATTAATCTTTCCTTTTTAACGGCATGGAATTATGACACCGTAACTATTAAAAACAAAACCGATGATTCAGTCTTAAATGATCCTAACCCTGATCCGAATGCCCTTATTGAAAATCCTCTAGCCTTCGGTTTGGGTTATGAGTATCGGATCAATCTGCCCAAACGCATGGTGATCAAACCGTATGCGGGTTTTGACTTTATCTATGAGTCTAATTCCGGCGAGTACGATTGGGAAATAGGCGGCGGCCTTCAATGGTTTTTCCGTGGCACCGGCACGCGGTTCAAGCGGAATACCAAAATCGGAGGAGTCAGACTGGGAGACGTGGAGATTCCAGCGGCGCTTATTATCGGAATGAATATTGATAAGAGCGGGATTGTAAACGCTATTATAAGTTTTAACGAAAATCCGCGCACTTCCCCCATACCCAAGTTTGGCGGTTTCTTTGATATTGAATTGATGAATATTACCGGAAAGGAATATACATCCGTCTATTATAACGGCGCGACCTCGACCTTTTCTCCAAAAAATTACAATGACTTTCTCTGGGCGGCGGTGATACAACTTGAATATCTGGTCCATGATAAAATTATGCCGTACATTTTTTTCCGGTACATGCCGGCCATTATGCCGGCGGACAGACGCGGCGAGAGTCCGGTGTTTGGCAAGGACTATATGACTATTACATCCAAACTGGGTTTCCGGTTTATGCCGATTAAATACTTTGCCTTTGATCTGTGGTATGAACGGACCGACTTCTCAGACAAGGATGACTGGAAACTTGATAAAGGTTTGCTGTCGGCTATGTTTGGCATCAGCCTGTCATATTAATGGAAGAAAGTATATGGGAGCTTTGAAATTTTTAGGGATTGTTATGGCGGCGCTTGCGGTATTTAATTTTTCAACCTGTAAGATGGTATCGGACAATGATCCTTTTACGGAGCCGGAACGGGTTATTACCGCCAAAGCTTTTGTTAAAGATATGAAACTTGGTTTTAATATAGGTAACAGTCTGGACAGTTGGGGCGGGGAAACGGCGTGGGGGAATGTGGCAATAAGTCAGGACTTAATCAAGGCGTTAAAAAACTACGGTTATAAAACCATAAGGCTTCCAATTACCTGGGCTGATAATATTGGGCCAGCGCCGGATTACACAATTAACGCGGCATGGCTTGATCGCGTAGAAACAATTGTAAACTGGTGTTTTGATGAGAAATTGTATGTTATCATAAATATCCACCACGATGGTCATGGTAGCTCGAAGTCATGGATACAAAACGCCCAAAAAAATTATCCGGATAACGGGGCAAATGTTACGGCAGTGGCGAACCAATTAGCCGCAGTCTGGAAACAAATAGCGTCCCGTTTTTATTATTACTCCGATTACCTTGTTTTTGAAGCCATGAATGAAATTGGTTTTGACAATATTTGGAACCGTTACCAGAGCGGGCAGGCTGAGCAAAAAGCGGAAGCGTACCGTATACTTAATCTGCTTAACCAAACCTTTGTTAATACGGTTCGTAATTCCGGTTACAACAATAAATTCCGCTTCCTGCTCATTCCAGGTTACTGGACGGACATTGACAACACCTGCGATGCCGCTTTTATTATGCCAACCGATAATATTGAAGACCGCCTGATTCTTTCGGTTCATTACTATACGCCATGGAATTTTGCCGGCGACATTAAACAGGCTACTTGGGGAACAACCTCGGATATTAATACGCTTAACAACCTATTTAATAAACTGAAGACCAACTTTATTGACAGGGGGATTCCCGTTATTTTGGGCGAGTACAATGTTATAAATAAAAAAGGTACTACTATAAAAGCCAAAGAAGAACGCGTTAAATGGCTGACGGCGGTTACCCGCAAATGTATTGAATTGGGTATTTGTCCCGCACTCTGGGATAACGGCGGTAAGACATCATCTGGTTTTCACGACATGGGCGATATTTACCGCGATGATCCTTCTGTTATAAGTGAAGCCCTAAGGGAAGTTTTAAATACGGTAAGGCCCCTGCTGTGAGGCGTTTGAGTTTTATGAAAGTGTGAATGTAAGGAGAATATTTTGTGAAAACATTTAAAACTTTTTTTACGGCATTTTTTATTCTGGCGCTTGTTTCATGCCAGACCGATACCGGTAAACCTACGGTACTTAATTCTTCCGGCACGTCTTTGGAAATGGTTCAGGGCATGGGTATCGGGATAAACATCGGCAATACCTTAGACTGCATCGGTACCAATACATGGATCGCCGGAGAGACGGGCTGGGGTAATCCTAAAATAACCAGGGAATTTATTGCCGCCCTTAAAAATTACGGTTATAAGACAATCCGTCTTCCGGTTACATGGGCAGAAAACATGGGGCCTGGTCCTAATTATACTATTACTGAAACATGGATGAGCCGTGTTGAAGAAGTGGTAAACTGGATCTTGGAAGAAGATTTATTTTGCATCCTCAACCTGCACCATGACGGCGGTGAAAGCGATAAGAGCTGGATACTGAAAGCCGGAGATGATCCTGCCGGGGTAACCAAACAGTTTGCCGCAGTATGGAAACAGATAGCCGCGCGTTTTTCCGGCGCTTCTGAAAAATTGATCTTCGAAGCGATGAACGAAGTTGGTTTTAAAATGTGGAATCAATGGAACGCTTCCACCAATGGCAAGAAGCCTGAGGCCTACCGTATATTGAACAACCTTAACCAGACCTTTATTAATACGGTTCGCGCTACCGGTTCCAAAAACAAGTCCCGCTTTTTGCTCGTTTCCGGTTACTACACTGACATTGATTTAACCTGCGATCCCCTGTTTAAAATGCCATCGGATACTATTGATGACCGTTTGATTCTTTCTGTGCATTACTACACTCCAGCGACTTTTTGCATTCTGGATAAGGACGAATCATGGGGTAAGAATCAAACCGATTGGGGCAGTGATGCGGATTATGCGGAACTGAACAGACAGTTTGACAAACTGAAAATTAATTTTTTAAGCAAAGGTATACCCGTTATTATGGGCGAATACGGGGTTAACTTTAACAATAAGGTCGAGGCTGCCCGTACCAGATGGATAACTGCGGTTACGCAAGCTTGTCTTGATAATGGGATTTGCCCGGTATTCTGGGACACAGGCAATGACATCAAGCGCAGTCCGGCAACCTCCTACGCGATGAGTAAAGCCCTGTCTGACGCTCTGCGACAGATAAACAAGAATATTAAATAGGATTTTTCTAATGATAAAAAAATTTGAGATACCTGTTAAATACCAATTGTTTCTGCTGCTGTTGCCATTTTTAATTCTGATTACGGCATTCGCTTATCTGCCTTTAGTCGGGTGGCGCTACGCGTTCTTTAACTATCGCCCCGGTCTTCCGCTCAAATGGGCGGACTTTGCAGGGTTCAAGTGGTTCCAGTCCATCATTTCAAGCCAGGCCCGCAGGGCGGAAGTCGTCCGCGTAATGAAGAACACTCTTGCCATGAGCGGGCTTGGAATCTTAACATCATGGTTTCCCGTCATGTTTGCAATCATGCTCACTGAATTTAGAAGCAAGCGTTATCAAAAGATAGTGCAGACCCTTACCACCGTGCCTAATTTTATCAGTTGGGTAATGGTTTATTCATTCGCGTTTATGTTGTTCTCTGTTGATGCCGGACTTATCAACCGTTTGCTCATTGATTTGGGTCTTATCGACAAGGGCAGAAATTTTTTACTGTCAGGCGATCATATCTGGCTAAAGATGACGGCATGGGGTATATGGAAGGGGTTAGGCTGGGGCGCGATTATTTACCTTGCCGCCATCGCGGGCATTGATCAGGAGCTTTATGAAGCGGCGACAATTGACGGAGCGGGACGCTGGGGAAAAATATGGCACATTACCGTGCCAGGACTGCTGCCCACTTATTTTGTGCTTCTTATGCTGTCAATCGCCAACCTTATCAACAATGGCATGGATCAGTATTTTGTATTTAGGAACGCTTTTAATCAGGAGACAATTGAGGTTTTGGATTTGTACGTTTACTATGTCGGCTTTGGCAAAGGTTCAACGTCGGGTATACCTTTTGCGACGGTCATAAGCATGCTCAAATCCATTATCAGTATAACGCTCCTGTTTTCCGTAAACGGCCTCTCAAGGCTTCTGCGTAAAGAGAGCATTGTCTAAAGGGGCGCCGGAATGAAAAAGTTAAAAAGTGATCATTTATTTAATTTTGCGAACTACGCGCTCTTTGGAATCTTTACGCTGATGTGCGTATTGCCTTTTTATTACCTGTTCATCAATACGATAAGCGACAACGATCTGGTTAAGCGCGGCCTTATTAAACTTATCCCAAGGGGATTTCATTTAAATAACTATGCGCAGGTGTTTAAACTGCGCGGGCTGGGACAGGCGGCGCTTGTTTCGGTATCGCGCACGTTTATCGGAACTTTTTTAACGGTACTTGCAAGCGCGTTTGTCGGCTATCTGGTGACAAAGCAAATGCTTTGGGGGCGTAAGTTTTGGTATCGGTACATAATCATTACCATGTATTTTTCAGCGGGATTAGTCCCCTGGTTTATGAATATGGTTATGCTTCACCTTACCAATAATTTTCTTGCCTATATTATCCCCGGCATCATGGCGCCGTTCAATGTAATACTTGTTAAAACATATATCGAATCCATTCCGCCGTCACTGGAGGAGTCCGCCTCGATGGACGGTGCCGGGATAATAACAATATTCAGCAAAATAATTCTGCCCCTGACAAAACCTATTTTAGCTACCATAGCCATCTTCGCGGCGGTTGGCCATTGGAACTCTTTTATGGATACGCTGTTTTTAATGACGGACGAAAAGCTGTTCACCCTGCAATTTGTTCTTTGGCGTTATCTAAACGAAGCCAATTATTTAGCCTCAATAATGCGCAGCGGCACGACGGCCGCAGTTGACGCGGCGCAGGTTTTAACTCCGCGCACCATTCAGATGACCATTTCGATGGTCGTGGTCTTCCCGATACTTTGCACTTACCCGTTCCTACAACGGTTTTTTATAAAAGGAATCATGGTGGGAGCAATCAAGGGCTGATATGAACAGGATAGGAGGTTCTATGAAGGTTTTAAAATTTTTCGCGTATGTTGCTATTGCTATGGCGGTGTTGTTGTCGGCTTCATGCAAAGGGAAGACTGACTCTGGCGGTCGAGGTTTGTACAAAATTGATGTGTACACTCAGACGGGGAACTACGCCGGGTTACAGGTTGGCTGGTTTGGAAAAATTGTCAAAGAAAAATTTAATATGGAGCTAAACATTATCCCGACCAGTGACGGCGTTTTCCAAACGCGCATGGCGTCAGGTAAGTTGGGCGATCTGATTGTCTTCGGTAATGACGGGGCGGAGTATATTGACGCTATCGAGGCGAATATGCTTCTGGACTGGTATAAGGGGGATTTATTGGATAAATACGGGCCGGATATTAAAAAGAATCTGTCAACCGCGCTTAAGAAGAACTCGGAAGTTTTCGGCGGCGGGACAAAGTGTTACGGCTTTGGTTATGACGTATCCAGCTCCGCGAAATATATTGACGCGGCATTTTACCATCCTGACATTCGCTTTGATCTCTACCAAAGGATCGGAAGCCCAAGAATTCCCAACCTTATGAGTTATTTGGACGTGTTAAAAAAGATGGTGGCTCTTGAGCCAAAGTCCGATTCCGGGCTTCCGGCTTACGCCTTCTCCCTGTTCAAGGATTGGGACGGCGATTTGGTAATGAGCGTCAAGTGCATGGGCGCGTTTTACGGTTACGATGAATTCGGTTTTACGCTCTACCATGCCGAATCAAATACGGTCAAGCCCGTACTTGATCCCGACAGTCTGTATATACAGGGGTTAAAATTTTTTAATACGGCTTATCAGATGGGCATCCTTGACCCCGACAGCGCGACGCAAACTTTTTCTGACGTAGTTGAAAAGTACGCCGACGGGCGCGTCTACTGGAGTCTGTTCAGTTGGCTTGGGCCGTCAAATTACAACACGGCGGAGAGGCTTGCGCAGGGCAAAGGAATGTTCGCCGTGGCGGCGGAGGATCAAAAAAATATTGTTTACGGCACAAGCATTTACGGCAAAGAGCGCGTTTGGGCAATCGGTTCCAAGGCGAAACATCCTGAGCGAATAATGGAACTCATTAACTGGTTGTGTACTCCCGAAGGAGTGATGACAAATCATTGGGGACCTAAGGGTGTGACATGGGATTATGACTCCAACAACAAGGCGTATTTGACTCCCCTCGGCATTGAGATTCAAGACGGCAACAAGAAAGCGCAGATTCCCGAATCTGCAGGGGGCGGGCAGTATGTCGATGGTGAGAATAAAATTAACAACACGACTTATACGATTAATGACATCAATCCCGTTACGGGTGAGAGGTATAACAAAGATTTTTGGTCGAGCGAACTTAACCGCGTGACAAACCCGGCCAGGAAAGCGTGGCAGAAGGCAATGGGCGTTATGACCGAGGACGATTATCTTGAGAAAGGAAATTTTAAAGCCTTGGTCGTAGCCAGCGATTATGTAAAAGAAAAACGCAGTGACATGCTTGAACAAAAGTACGTGCAAGTTTCAAACGCGATTAAGAACGGTTCATGGAAGGCAATTTACGCCAAGAACGATGCGGAGTTCAACAGGATTGTGCAGGAAATGATAACGCAGGCAAAAGCCTTTGGCTATGATGAGTGCGTGGAGTGGGATAAAGAGCAGGGAAAGATTCGCGCCGCCGCCGTTAGAAGGGCTTTAGGAAACTAAAGTTATATTAATGGAGACTGATAGAATTGTTTTTAACAGCCCTGCCGCTAATTGGGAAGAAGCCTTGCCGCTGGGAAACGGCAGGCTTGGGGCAATGGTCTTCGGCTCGCCCGACAGGGAAAGGATACAGTTAAACGAAGAATCGATCTGGTCAGGCCAACACCGCGACCGTAACAATCCCGCCGCAAAGGAAGCGCTTGTACAGGTAAGGCGACTCATTGATGAAAAGCGTTTTCGCGAAGCGGAAGAGTTATGCCTAGAAAGTTTCAGCGGAGTCCCGCAGACCCAGCGTGTGTACCAGAGCGCGGGGGAGCTGCTTGTCAGTTTTTCTCCTGATGGCGGATTTGGTCACCCCTGCTCTGGAACCCACAACGGCCCTTTGTTAAAAGATATACGCAATTACCGCCGGGAGCTGGACATTGAACGCGCCGTACATACCCTCTCCTTTGAATATCAAGGCGCGGTATTTACCCGCGAATGTTTCATTTCCCAACCTGCTGGACTACTAGCGCTCCGTTTCAGCGCCGCCTCTTTGGACGGTAAGCCCCTGTCCGGCAAAATATCTTTCCGCGCCAATCTTGACCGAGGCGTATTCTTCGACAGAAAAGGAAACGACGACGATGCCGCCTTCTTATGCCGCGACGGAGACATTCCCTTTTGCGTGATGATAAAGGTAGTGCAGAGTGGAGGAACGCAGCGCGGCATTGGCGGTTTCATAACCGTAGAACAAGCCGACGAAGCCCTACTCTTTGCCGACATCCGCACAGGTTTCCGTGAAACCGATTGCGCCGCCGCCTGCATCGCCAACATAAACCGCGCTATTGGTTCCGCCAGTGCCGGAGACATTACACAAACGTGGGAACATCTGCTGGCGGAACACATTACCGAATACGCTTCATGGTACGGACGTTTGAAACTGGAGATACACGGCAGCGATAGCGTCGTGCGCTATTTTAATTTTAGTCGCTATCTGCTTGTATCGTGCAGCAGACCCGGTACTCTCTCCAGTAATTTACAGGGATTATGGAATCCCCATTTAGACCCTCCCTGGGGCAGTGACTATACGATCAACATTAATACCCAGATGAATTACTGGCCTGCCTGTATGTGCAATCTTGCGGAAACCGAAGAGCCGCTTTTTGATCTACTGGAACGGATGTATCCCAATGGGAAAAAAACCGCCGAAGTAATGTACGGTTGCCGAGGTTTTGTCGCCCATCATAATACCGACATTTGGGCTGACACCGCCCCACGCGATTACTGGATACCCGCATCTTATTGGGTTTTGGGCGCGGCATGGCTCTCCCTCCATATCTTTGAACATTACGAATACACCCAGGACAAAATCTTTTTACAAAAATATTTTTACCTGTTAAAAGAATCCTGTTTGTTCTTTGCCGATTTTCTTGTTCCGGTAGCAAACAGGGCAGGGGAGCCGCAACTTGTTGTCTCCCCTTCTTCCTCCCCAGAGAATAGTTTTTTGTACGATGGGGAAGTCTGTAGTCTTTGCGCCGGTTGCGAAATGGACAATCAGATCCTAAGAAAACTATTTGAAGTTACCATCCGCTCCGCAGAAATTTTAAAAACAGCGGACAACGATACGGAATTATTCCGCTCGATTTACAAACGCCTACCTGAGCTGGTAATTCATTCCAACGGAACCATCCGCGAGTGGAACGAAGAATACGAAGAAGCGGAGACTGGTCACCGTCATTTTTCAAATCTCTTCGCTCTTTGGCCCGCCGGTACAATCACCCCAGATGAAACACCCCAGCTGGCTGTTGCCGCCCGTAAAACTCTGGAACGCCGCCTTGCCCACAGCGGCGGGCACACCGGATGGAGCAGGGCATGGCTGATAAATCTTATGGCTCGTTTAAAGGACGGACAGACCGCCCTAGAAAACTTAAACGCCCTGTTCCAAGATTTTACCCTACCCAATCTTTTTAACAACGGCCCGCCTTTTCAAATAGACGGTAACTTCGGGGCGCTGTCCGGCGTAACGCAGATGCTAATCCAAAGCCGTATCCGTTATGGCAGTGAAAGTTTTACGGTCTTGTTGGACATACTCCCCGCCCTCCCTGAAAACTGGTCAAAAGGCAGAGTAAAAGGAGTTCGTGTAAAAGGAAACCTAGAAGTTGATTTTGATTGGCAAGATAAAAAACTTAACTCCCTTGTGATACGAAACAATGGGAATGAGGCGGTACCTGTTTTACTGCGGATCAGTGGTGAACAACGGGAGTTGCTCCTTGAGCATGGGGAATGGGGAGTGAGAAGTGAGGAGTGAGAAGTGAGGAGTGGGGTATCTGTCCGTTAGCTTATCGTGAAACTCACGTATAATCTTCGAACAAAATCATATTCACTACTCACTACTCACTGCTCACTGCTCCCTTTTCCCTACTCCCTTTTCCAGAATTAATACCCCGGCGGCGGGAAGCGTATATCGGCTGTCCGCAGAAAAGTTTTTATCTGTCAGTAAATCGCGACACGCGAATGGAATTACAATCTCCGCTTCGGATTTATTGTGGTTCAATACAAAAATAAATTCCTTCCCCCCCTTTATCTTGCGTGTGGCTTCGATTCCCTCCTGGCGCGGGAACACAGACTCTATCCCACATTCATCGCAAATTGCGGCGGTAAAGCGGTCTACCAGAGCCGCTTCGGGGCGGGAGCCGAAATACCAAACATGACCTTTATCGTAACTGTTGCGGCAAACGGCTGGAGTTCCCGCGTAGAAATCATCCGTGTAATGGGCGATAACTTGCGCCCCTTCGGGATGGATAATGTCGCAGAGCAAGTCGGCTTTCCATGTTCCGGCAAGGGGACCGTCCGTAAAGATCAATCCGTTAAACTGATCTTTTGGTAGGGCGTCTGTCTCTTCCACCCACAAGCCGCAGAGAGAGCGCAATTCCCCGGGATAGCCTTTTGTTGTTACCAAGTCATGTTCGTCGGCCATGCCGGAAAAATACGTGGTAACCAATGTGCCACCGTTACTGACAAAGGACGTAAGTTTTTCCGCGACACCGGGTTTGATCATGTACAAAACCGGGGCAAACAGTATTTTGTAACCGTCCAGAGGAGTTTCTAGACTGATAATATCCGTGGAAATATTTTGGCGTGCAAGCGCGTCGTAAAAACGAAAAATCTCTTCTATATAATTCATATCGCGTGTGGGGCCGGCGGAGAAGGCAGTCGCCCACCAGTTGTCCCAATCAAAGATGATAGCCGCTTCACTTGCAAGGCGGCTTCCCAAGAATGAATCCCCTAATTTTTTAAGTTCCGCTCCCATTTCTGCGGCTTCCCTAAATACCCGCGTGTTTTCATGACCGCAGTGATCGATAATAGCCCCATGAAATTTTTCGCAACAGCCACGAGAGCGGCGCATCTGAAAAAACATCACCGTGTCAGAGCCGTGGGCTAAGGCCTGATAACTCCACAGGCGCATAATGCCGGGGCGCTTAAGTGAATTATAGGGCTGCCAGTTTGTAACGCTGGGAGTTTGTTCCATTAAGTAATACGGTTTACCGCCGCCACAGCCGCGCATGAGCGAATGGTTCATGGCGGTGCGGGTATAGGGAGTTCCTGGAGAAGGGTAATTGTCCCATGAGATAAAGTCCAAATTTTTCCCCCACTTAAAATAATCCAGATCCCAAAATGTCGCCATCATATTTGTCGTCACGGGAATTTGCGGAGTTATTTCTTTCAGGACTTCCATCTCGGCAAGACAGCAGTCCAGCAGGCTGTCGGAATTAAAACGCCTGTAATCAATGGAGTGTATCTGACAGATGGTGCGGTTTACAGGCCATTCTTCGCTTAATTGGCTGGGGGAAACAATTTCATCCCAATCATAGTAAGTGTGTCCCCAGAAAGAAGTGTTCCACGCTTCATTCAACGCGGCAATAGTTTTGTACTTCCGCCGAAGCCACTGCCTAAAAGCCTTTTCACAATTTTCGCAGTAGCAGACTCCGCTGTATTCGTTGGAAATATGCCAGGCGATCAGGTTGTCCAGTTTGCCGTAGCGTTCTGCCAACTTCCGCGCCAGCCGCGTTGAATACAGACGGTATATGGGACTGTTGGGACAGGAATTCTGCCGTCCTCCAAATTTTCGTTTTGAACCATCGCTGTTAACACGCAGTATTTCTGGATACTGACGCGCCATCCACGCGGGATGAGCCGCAGTTCCGGTAGCGAGGCATATCTTCATGTCCGCCTTGCTAACCGTTTCAATCACCGCGTCAAGAATGGAGAAGTCATACTCGTCCTGCGAAGGCTGTAACAGCGCCCAACTGAATACGTTGATAGTCAGTATGTCGATACCCGCTAGGCTGAGAAGACGCATATCTTCCAGCCATGTTTCCCTTGGCCATTGCTCAGGGTTGTAGTCCCCGCCGTAAAGAACTTTGTTTATTTGCCGTTCCATAATTCCACCTTATCCTTTATCATCTTTGTCATAATTTTACCGGTATCTTCTATATTCATACGTCGTAAATCCAAAACAATTTTTTGCCATGAAGCTTCAAAATCTTCAGGTTTTCCCAAAACAACATTTGCCAGGGCGTTCTTCATGTAATTATCCGCCTCGGTAATTTTTGCGTTTGCGTCAGGCGGTAGGGTATACTGCCATGCGGCTCCGTGTTTGGAAACGCCCAAGGATTCTGTGGACGGGAAAAGATCGATCCACATACGCGCACCGTAAGCCGCAAGCGTTTCTTTTTCAATGGCAAGGTATTCCTGATTTTTAATCCTCTCAGGGCTGTCCTTTGTATTATAATTCCCCATTGAATCCTTATACCCCCTGCCCCGCATTGGGAAGGGATAGCCCCATTGACCGACGCCTGTTTTCTTTTTGTAATCAGGATCAGTTTCAATCCGGCGGTGCTCGTCATCAGGTATAATCCGCTTGCCATCTACCTTAATATAGTTTACTCCTTCTATGCCCCAGTTTACCAGAACTTGGGCTTCTTCACTGCACATCCAGTCTAAGAATTCAAACGCCCTTTGCGGATCTTTGCAGGCGGTGGTAATGGCGATACCCCAACCGCCGCTTAACCCATAGTCCTTTAAAGCCGCGCAGGTATATCTCTCGTCAGTCATAATGGGAAGATAGGCATATGTCCTGTCCTCCATGCCGTCGCGAATAAGGGACGAGCGTGAGTCATCATAACCCCAGACGGGATAGGAAAGCCCAAGTACCCTGCCCGCCGCGATCTTCGCTTTCCAAATATCTTCTTTCTGCGTAAATGATTCGGGATCAAGTATTCCTTCGGCGTTCATACGGTTAAGCCATTTATAAAGTTGCTTTGTATCAGGATGTAAAAATTTGTATTGGGCTTCCATAGTTGTTTGATCGACAAACCATTGGCCGTCATCGGGGTGCCCCGTCAGGAAGCCGGAAGGATTTGACAAACCGATATACCATTGCCATGTATCGACAAGCAGGGAAAGCCCGATTGTTTTTTGCCCGTTAATAACAGGATACTTAGCCATATATGTTTTAATAGCCTTTTCATAATCGTCCAACGTCCGCATCCGTGGATAGCCCAATTCTTTTAATACCGAATGTTGCAACTGCATGGTTCCGTCGGTTTTCCAAATACCGGGAATTACATCATAAGTTCCAACGGTATAAATACTGGGGTCGTCAAGAGAATTTCGCAAGCGTATCAGATTATCCCCGTACAGCTCCTTTATGTGTTTCCCTTTTGTATTGATAAGATCATCCAAGGGAATTATCACACCCGCCTCAATGAGCAAAGACAGGCTTCCCTTGGCATAGACTAAATCTGGATACTGACCGGAAGCGATCATCAGGGGAATCGCCTGTTGATCACCGCCTAATGGATGATCCACGAGCAATGTTACCCCCGTTTGCTCGGTTATCTTTTTTGCCACAGGATCGGTAAAAGGCATGTCTTCCGAAATATCTACATTATAAAACGTGAATGTTACAGGCTTTTTATTTGACGTGGAAACCGAGGAGCCTTCTTTTCCTTTGCAGAGGGTAAACATTACAAGCGATAATACTGCGGCGGAAAAAGCTAAAACTTTCTTTATCATTGGTTCCTCCTGAAGAGCAGAGGACTTTTCCCCGTATGTTTTTTAAATTTACTGTAAAAATAATCCGTATTTGTATACCCAACCGCCTCGGAAATCTCGTAGACTTTCATGTCGGTATCCTGCAACAATTTTTTTGCCGCATCGACCCTGAGCATATCCAGATAGGTGTGGAAATTTTTTCCCGTGTAATTCTTAAAGCGCTTTCCAAGATACGCGCAGTTGTAATTAAATAGCCGCCCCATTGTCTCTAACTTTAAATCTTCATTGTAATTATTTTTTACATAATTTATGATGCGTTGAAAATTTAAATCCGCCGACAAGAGGGGCAGTAGTTCAGTTATATGCAGGCAGGCCTCCGTCATGGTGTCAATAATAGTTCCCAGATAACGTTGTTTTACTATGGCGTCGAGAGTTTCCTTGCCGCTTCCAAGTTTTTCTTTTAGCGCCGGATTTTTCTTTATCATTTCGCTCCTGGTTTCTATCATTAGCGCCATACACTCTTGTTTAATTTCTTCAGGAGATTTCCCCGAATTGAAAAAAGCAGCTTCAATATCTTTAAAGAACGACCGTATTTTTTTTGTATCGACAATTTGTATAAGGGAACAGAGTTCTTTTGCCTTTTGATCATTGTCCCATATAAGCCCTGCATTTTTTCTATTCCGCGTATTCTCAACTGAAAGATATTTTTCCCCCCTGTAGAAAAAAATAATTTTCATTAATTCTTCCGCTTCTGCGCATGTCCTTCGTATTCCCAAACCAGTTCCTTCTTCCGGACAACGGCCTCCTAAAGTAACGGCTATCCATCCATTGAATTTTTCCAAATAGGTACACAAATTTTCCAGCAGATGTTTTACGGCTGCCTCAGGAGTATTCTCAAACAGGAATACCGTAAATTCCTTGTAAGTGAATTTATGGCATATATCTTTTTGAAAAAAGTCCGCCAACGCCTGTAATTTTTTGGCATTGTCTTCGGACGGCATATTTTCTACGGATACAAAAACAGCCTGAACAAACCCTGAGTTAAAACAGAAAGGCCCGTATACTTCTTCTTTGTAAACTCCTTCCATGATTTCTAAAAATTGAATTCTTAAACGTTCATGCGGGGATGTCATTTTAATTTTTGCGGCAATACTGGTGATCCTTTCTATTAAAATATTTTCTTCGATAGGTTTTGCGATATATCCGTCCACTTCAAGGTTAATCGCTTCTTTAACGTATTCAAATTCAGCATAACCGGAAATGACAAGAAAACGCGTATTTTTAACAAGCGTTTCACCCGTGCGGTTAGTATCGATCCGTATTTTTTTAATTACTTCTATTCCTGAAAATCCGGGAAGGTGCAAATCAAGCAGTACTAAATCAGGTTTTAGCTCCAGTATCGCGTCAACCGCGGAAGGGCCGTCTTCCGCTTCGCCGCAGACGGTATACCCGTATTTTTCCCATTCGATCAGGGATATGATGCCTTTGCGGATTATAGGTTCATCGTCAACAACAAGGAGCCGTAACATTAACGCGCCTCCTTTTGTAGCTCTTCCGTAACTTGCGGAATAACCATACAAACATCAATCCCATTTTGCTCATTGGCAGATATTGTCAGTCCAAAATCAAAGCCGTAATACATTTTTATCCGCCTGTTTACGTTAAACAGTCCTATGCGTCCGTCAGAAAATTCTTCACCGCCAGAAAGATCGTTGCGGAGTTTTTCCAAAGCTTCAGGCTTCATGCCGATTCCGTTATCGCTTACATTAATACGCAACGTTTTGTCTTTCGATTCCACTGAAATCCGTATGCAGCCGCCTTCCCTTTTTGTTTCCAGCCCGTGAATAATGGAGTTCTCGACTAACGGCTGTATTAAAAGCGGCAGGATGTTGAACCTCCCAAGTTCCGGTTCCATGTTTATGGCATAGTCTATACGGTTTCCAAAACGGAGTTTCTGGATGGCGAGATAATTCCGCACAAGCTCAAGCTCTTTCTCCAGGGAAATATTTTTTTCATTGGCGGAAAGACTTTGCCGCAAAAGACTTGAGAGCATTTTAACGGCTGAGGCAATTTCATTTTCTTTTTTTCCTATTGCCATCATGCGGATTGTTTCCAGCGTATTGTAAAGGAAGTGCGGATTTGTTTGACCGGAAAGAATTTTAAACTGCATTTCCTTCTGACGGAACAACAGTTGTTCCTTTTGCAATTTTTGAACATAAACTTCGTTTACTATTTGCATAATGAGGATCAATGAGACGGCAAGGCTTGCCAGAATAATGACAAAACTTTTTCGTACCATGGAATAAACCGGCGCAAAAAATATTTTTCGCGGGATAATATAGGTTATTTCAAAGATGCTGTTAAAGGTCTGCCTCGGCGTAAAAGTATTGGTAATAATCCAGTTGCCGGTTTCTATTATATCATCCCTGTTTTTGTTCGCAGGATATATCACCCTGCCGTTCAATGAAATAAATATTTCATGCAGTTCCTCGGTAAAAATTTGTTCCAGGCTTCCCATATCAAGATTAACGCAGAGTATTCCCACATACGTACCTGTAACGGTATCCCGTATCTGCCGTATCAGGGAAACATACTCAAGACGGCGTATCGCGTCAAGGCGGTAATTCCAAAACATCTTTCCATCCAGAGCCTTGGCGGTTTTATACCAGTTTTCACTTCGGACATTTTGATCGGCGACAATAAAATACGAGTTATCCACCATTGTCGTATTTTCAACATACAGGCGTATACCGGCAATTTCCTTGTATGAGCGCAAATAATCATCAAATAAATTAATTTCGTTATAGGCGTTGTATATCTCAAGTAAATTTTTATATTCCCGGATTACCGTCTTTTGGATTTGTGGATTAACATATATCCTATTTGCAATATCCACCGCCTTACCCAGTACTTCAACCAACTGATTTTCCATCCGATCGACATTACTCTGCGCCTGCCGGAATTCGTTTTCCCTGATCAATTTTATAAAACTGGATAAAAAATAGATTCCGCTGAGCGTAATTGGTACAAGAAGCGAGAGAATGCACACCGCAAGCAGTTTTTTGTCTATTTTTAAGAAGTTAAGATAGCCGTGAAACCGGGAAAAATGATATTTTATTCCGTTCCCGATTCTGTTTTCCATCATTTTAATAGTAGCGATATGCGCCCATCATATCAAGATAAATAAATTATCATTAAAAATTTAAAAAACTAAAATATGCCCCTTTAAAGAAATGCGCAAATATGGTATAATTACATAATTCTATTTTTTAAAAGGCGGGAATTATGATTATTTTAACATTGAACTGCGGTTCATCATCGGCTAAATATCAGGTTTATAACTGGGAAACCAAGGATATTCTGGCGGTAGGCATTGTGGAAAAAGTAACCATTGGCGGTTCTTTTATCAAA
>Ga0268262_10001356_pt1 | contig 30590 bp, 24 predicted proteins | sample TergutNc150P3_FD_190354 | JGI IMG/M metagenome (GOLD analysis project Ga0268262, IMG submission 190354) | Nasutitermes corniger P3 segment gut microbial community from laboratory colony in Florida, USA - Nc150 P3 (SPAdes) (version 2) | ecosystem: Host-associated > Arthropoda: Insects >... | reverse complement strand
AGCGCGTGAAAAATAGCCCAAAACTCGCTGTTATGCGCTCTCGGCGAAAGCGTGCCGCCTCGCGAGCAGGCGTGCAGATGGTGAGCGTATTCATGTATTGCCGTATAGAGCAGTAAATTCTGCCCTGTGTCGTCAGGCTGAAAATTACGGTTATGAATTATAATTTCTCTTGCGGCGGGTTTGTAAAGTCCGTTTACCTTCTTGCTTTTTTTACCGGAATAAATAAGCGAGAACTCAAGCGGCGCGTCTTCGATTGACAGTAATTTTTGTTTTACATTGTCCTGATTCATAAACCGCTCTCCTCTATCTTTTCCATCGCGAGCGCCGCGGCGGCTGTGCAGGCGGTCTCCGTACGCAGGGCGCGCATTCCAATGGACAGCCGCAAAAATCCGGATCTTTCAAACAAATCGCGCTCCCTGTCGGACCAGCCTCTTTCGGGACCTATGGCAATTACCATCGGTCTGCTTGTTACGGAAAGATGAAAAAAAGAACCTTCCGCCCGCACATTATCAGCCGCAACCAATAGGGGAATACGCATATTATCGGTTTTCTTCCATGGACTGTCGCTGAGCCATGAGTCAAGACTGTCAAACACGTTGACCGCGGGTATTATTGTATCGCGCGCCTGTACCGCTCCTTCTATCAACGCCGCCTGCGCTCCGCCGTCTGTCAATAATTTTGTATCGCGGTAGCTTTTTTCTCCCATATCTGCGCCCACAAGATCTATTGCGGACACTCCGATACTGGAAAGGTCTCTGAAAATACGGCGAAGCTGTATCGGGCGCGCAAAGGAGACAGCCATTCTTAACCGCAAACGAGGCGCGGGCGGCTCTGAGGCTTGCACAGTGCAAAAAACAGAACCGTCAAAATTGATTTTTTCGATTCTGCCCGTTCCTTTTTGCCCGCCCAGGATACCGGCTTCAAATTCATCGCCGGGCTTTTTATGTAAAACTTTCAAGAGATGAATTGTCCGCTCGTCCCGTCTGGGAAGATTATGACCCAATTCATGCTCTTCAAATAATATAATGTTCACGGTTAATAGTATATCAAATTTTACTTATCTTGACAAAACATTATGTACAGATAAAAATAAAAAATGACAGAATTTCGCGCAAAAATTAATACTTTTTTAAAGACCGGTAAAATTTTTTTATTGGCTTTTTCCGTATTATCCTGCGCGACAAGTTCCGGCGCGTACAAAGAAGTTGACCATTCTGTCGAGCATTCAAATTATACAGCGGCGGTTGACACAATTGTAAAAAGACAGGAAAGCAAAAAAGTTCTTTATTCGCAAAAAAACGCCATTATGCTGTTTTTAGATAAAGGTCTGCTTGAGCATTACGCAGGTAACTACTCCGCCTCTTCCGCGGATTTACAAAACGCCGAACGCCTAATTGAGGAAGCGTACACAAAAAGCATATCCGAAGGTTTTTTATCCTACATTGCAAACGACAATATAAAAGAATATTCCGGCGAGGATTTTGAAAATATCTATTTAAATGTTTTTAACGCGCTTAATTATTACAATAGAAACGACATAGACGGCGCATTGGTGGAAATAAGGAAACTAAGCAATTCAAGCGGAAAACTGGATATGCTTGCGCGAAAATACGAGTATAAAGACCCAAAAACAGGAGCCAGCTTAAACGATACGGTAAGAAAAGAAACAGGGGTAAACGATCTTCCCGAAGTAAAGTCTGTAAAATTTTCCAATTCCGCGCTTGCCCGTTATCTGGGCGCTCTTTTTTATCAGGCTGACGGAAATACGGATTCGTCCCGCATTGAGTTTGACCAAATTTACAGAGCTTATTCAACTAACAGAAATATTTACAACGGCGCTGTTCCAAATGCGGTAGAACAAGCGCGCGATGTTCCCAACGGGAAGGCAAGGCTTAACATAATAAGTTTTACTGGATTGTCCCCTGTAAAAGAAGAAAAACTTATTATTCATTATCTTCCGTTTCAACACCCTGTGCTGCAAATTGCCGCGTTTAAACTTCCGGTAATGGTAAAAAGACCAAGCGTAATAAACAGAATAGAGGTAGAAGTGGACGGGGAAAACAGATTCGATCTTGAATTGCTTGAAGATATGGGAGCCGTTATCGAAGAAACCTTTAACGCCCACTATTCCAATATTTTATTAAAAACATATATCCGCACTATTATAAAATATGTAATTGCCGACGTAGCGGCAATGTCGGCGGAAAAAAATGACAACGCTTTAGCGGGATTAGCGATAGCTCTAGGCGCAAGGGCGGCAATGGACGCCTCGGAACAAGCCGATATAAGAATGTCGCGCTATCTGCCGGACAAGGCGTATATCGGCGGTATCAATCTTGACCCCGGAACATATTCTGTTATAATAAAGTATTGTAATGGAAACAAAGTAATTTACAATGAAAAATTTACAGATGTAACTGTAAAAAGCGGCGGATTAAATTTAATACAGTCCGTCAAATTAAAATAGGAGAAATTGATATGAAAAAAATTGCTGTCGGGTTATGCGTACTTTTTTTACTGTCCTCGTGTGAAACAACAAAAGTAAAACGCGTGGAGTCAGGAACGCAAAAAGAGTTAAGCGGCTATTGGAACGCCGTCGATGTAAAAATCGTCTGTGAAACTTTGGTTAACGACTGTCTTTCAAGTCCAAGAGTTAATCAGGAAATCAGGGCGAGGGGAAACAAAAAACCCGTGGTTATCGTAGGCAAATTTAAAAACGCCAGCGACGAACACATCGACACTGAAATTATTACTTCCATTATGGAAAACGTAATTTTTAACAGCGGCAAACTTGACTTTGTCGCCGGCGGAGATACAAGGACCAGCCTTCGCGCGGAAAAACAGGATCAACAGAGCAACGCAAGCGAAGCGACCACCGCGGCTCTCGGCAAAGAAATAGGCGCTGACTTTATGATGACAGGCTCGGTAAGAACAATAGTTGACAGAGACGGAAACCGCAGCGTCAGAACATATTTTGTTACCGCGGAACTTACAAATATCGAAACTAACGCGAGAATGTGGATAGGTCAGGACAATTCGATTACAAAGGAAGTTACAAGACCTAAAAATAAACTTTAAGCTTTTAACTCAAAAAAAGATTCGTTCCCGGCGTAATAAGCTACGGTTTGATTCTTGTGAAGACCGATTTTTTCGCGAACTAAATCTGTAATAAGAGCGCGGGCTTTGAACCGCGCTGTTTTTAAAACCAGATTTCTTGCGCGTACAGCGGGACCTCCGCTTACGGTAAATCCGCTCTCAGGCGACCATGAAAAAGTACATTCGCCTGAGTCTATGCCGAATTGCCAATCAATTTTTGCGTTTTTCAACAACTGCCTTACAAGGGCGCAGGCTTTATCCGCGGGATGATACGATTTGGCAATCGGCTTCCCGTCCTCCGACCACTTGTGAGCGGCTAACTTCGGCTGAAGTTCAAGCGGAGAGCCGAAACAGGCGAGTATTGTATCGCCCTCAAAGCCGACGATAACGGCTCCTGCGTTAAAAAGAAATCTTTTCGCCGTCGCGTAAAATATTCTTTTCATTTTTGCAGTCTCTTTTGTCGTCGCCTGCTCTTCTTCTTTGCCGAAAAGATTAACGTCTTTTATGGCGATAACCGCCGCATAAGCGACATTAATTTCCGAAATTCCCGGTCTTCCTGAAAAGATAAGTTTTTGTAAAACATCTTTGGAAACGGCGGTTCTGTAAGCCGCGCGGAAAGCCCTTGCCCTGTAATTAAGATAGGCGTTTTTACAAAAAAACAGAAAAAGAACGGTAACTAACGACGAACAAAAAACTATTAACGGATCCATCCAGTAAGAATAAAGAATAAAAACGCCGCTATACAAACCCGCTGATACTACGCTAAAAAACAATCCGATAATCAAAAGTACAACGGGGCGCATCATAAAAATAATTATTAAAACGGCAAAAACAACGGCTATCGATAAAAGTATCACATAACGGGAAAGAACGGGCTTTATATGACTGCCTGTAATCAGCGCGTTCGCAAGCATGGCGGAATATTTTACATTCGGCTCATTGCCGATTATACAAAAAGATAAACCAAGCTCTTGTTTTAATTTTAATTGGCTTGTATACAATTCCCCGTATGTTCCGCGCATTAACGCAAACAAATTCATTAACTTGTTTTTTGTATCAATTAATTTGTCAAGTTCCGTTTTTTTTGACGAATCCGTGTCTGCGATTAGTTCTTCGTATCCGCCTATAAGATTTATTTCCGTAGAGCCGTCAAAAAAATCGTTCAGGCTTTTAAAATAATTTGCGCGCGCGTCTATCCACGCGGCGCGGCTGCCGCTGTTAGGCGTTTTAATTAAATCCTCAAGAAGCGTTTTTGCGTATTCGCCCAGGAACAGCGGAATTGATTCGGGCAGGATTTTAGCGAAAACTTTTAATTCGTTTGCCTGCGCTAAAAGTTCCAGCATGGCGTTATCCGCTGTTTCGTATTTACGAAAAAGTTCGATGTTAACGCTGCGGAAATTACTGTTCCACGGCGTAATAATATTGCCGTCTTTATCCAGCGTTATATCCAAATCTTTTCCGTCATGCCCGCGCAGCCATAAAATCAATTTTTTATCCGTTGTTTCTATCTGCGAAACAGCGTAACGGTTTTTTAAATTGACATACAAAGGATACTCAACAGATCCGTCAATCTCTACAGGTCTTACTCGTCTTAATTTTCCGTCTTTATCCAAGTACGGTTTTGTGTATACGTCAAGATAATTGCCAAAGACGGCGACAGAACGGATTAAATCCTCGTCTCTGTCAATTAAAATTCGGATAAGCCGATCTTTGCCCTGCTCCGCCGACTCTACCACCTGCTCTACAAAAAGCGGAGCATCCTGCGGCGGAACAAAACCCATGCGGATACCTTCAAACAGGTTGCGGATATTGGAGTCTATCCTGTCGTATTCATCGGAAAAAGACTTGCGGATATCCGCTTCCGTCAATGTTATCGGCGTTGCAGACGGCGAAAGTCTGCCAGCCAGAACCAAATTGGCGGCTTCCATCTCCGTTAAGGTGACCAGAACAGTAAAAAAATCGCCGCCTTCTATAAATTCATCAGTTTCGATAATTAAAATCTCATTTGAGACAACGGGGTTTTTATATTTTAAAAGAAAATCATAATGCAGACCAAGTTTCGGACCGGATAACAAAAAATTAAGCAGAAAAACCAGACCCACGGCGAGGGTAAGACTGCCAAGAAACATCAATATTGAAACTTTTAATGAAACGCGCGCAGGCATATTTAAATTTAGGCTATTGTGATAAAATATACAAGTCTTTTAAAGGAGAGATTTATGGCAAAGGCTTTTTTGGATGAGAATTTTTTACTTGAGACTGAGACGGCGCAAAATTTGTACAAGGCGGCAAAGGACGAGCCTGTCTTTGATTACCACTGTCATCTTATTCCATCTCAGATAGCTGAAAACAGAAAGATGAGCGACCTCGCCGACGCGTGGCTTTCCGGAGATCATTATAAATGGCGGATGATGCGCGCCATGGGTATTGATGAAAAATATATTACAGGCGACGCTTCAGGCTACGAAAAATATCTTGCGTGGGCGCGCACTGTGGAAAATTTAATCGGAAATCCGTTGTACCATTGGACTCACCTTGAATTACAGCGCTATTTTGATATTCACGAGCCTCTTACCGAAAAGAGCGCGCCCGCGATTTGGGAAAAGGCAAACGCTATTCTTCAAACTCCGCAGCTCTCCGTAAAAGGCATTTTTGAAAAAATGAATATTTACGCTGTAGGCACTACGGATGATCCTGTCGATTCGCTTGAACATCATCGCGCTATTGCCGGCGGTTCCGCCCCGATTGGAGAAATAAAGACAAAAGTAATTCCTACTTTCCGCCCCGATAAAGCTCTTGATCTTAACGATCTTCATTTTATCGAATACATTGAATCATTGTCCCGAGCAAGCGGAATAAACATTAAAACTCCAGATGACGTTCTTTCCGCTCTTGAAAAGCGTTTGGATTTTTTTATTTCGACGGGCTGCCGCGCTTCCGATCACGCTCTTGAATATCCGCCCTATGTTGAGACATCGTTTAAGGAAGTTGAAAAAACTTTTAAAAAAGCCATGTCGGGAAAAGAGGTGACAATAGAAGAAGCGGACGCTTACAAAACATTGATGCTCGCTTCCTTGGGTAACATTTACGCCGCCAAAAATATCGTAATGCAATTACATCTTTCCTGTATTCGCGATATAAACACAAAGCAATTAATTAAATTGGGAGTAAACACGGGTTTTGACGCCGTTCATGATAAAACATTATGCGACAACCTTTCCGCCCTTCTTGATCTCATGAATCTTGGCGGCAAAAACGCGAACGGTCTTCCCAAAACAATTCTCTATTCATTGAACCCAAAAGACTACTACCCTATCGCTACAATCATGGGTGGTTTTCAGGACTCAAGCTGTATCGGTAAAATGCAATTGGGTTCCGCGTGGTGGTTCTGCGACAACAGGGACGGCATGGAAGAGCAGCTTCGCATCCTTGCCAATTTGGGAATGTTACCCGCCTTTGTCGGAATGTTGACAGACAGCAGAAGCTTCCTCTCCTACCCCCGCCATGAATACTTTCGACGCATTATGTGCAACTTAATAGGCAAGTGGGTTGAGAACGGCGAGTACCCGAATGATACGCAAAAACTGGAGCAAATTGTACGAGATATTTCATTTGGGAACGCTAAGAGGTACTTTTATTAACAAACAGACAGATAATAAATAAAATCCGCTTTTTTTGTGTGGGGGCATTGCCTTCCTATTAAAACTGTTTCATCGGTATTGTCAGCGGCTGTCAGTAATGAGCGTTCGTAGGTTTCGTTAGCCGTCTTTTTTTCCTTTATGCCTATTAGTCCGTATTCTTCAAGCGGCATAAAACAGTACGGACAAAGGTGCAATACACCCTTTGCGTTAATTTTTAATATTTGTTTTAACAAAGCCATTTGACTCTCTGCGCAAAATTCACGGAAACGGGAATCTCCTATGATGTTCCGCTGAGCGTGCGGGTCGGACAGGGAAACAACTTTTGCGCCTGCGGTAAAAAGTTCGGAGATGTACCAAGCCAATTCTTCCGCGAGAAACCGTAACGCGGACTGTGTTTCATTCGGATAGCGGACAAGCCACGCGTGGAGTTTTGCGGACGCGACCATGCTCAACAATGAATATGGGGCGATTGCGTTTGCCATAAACGGCTTTTCTTTTGATAATTCTTTGACTCGCGCCAAAGTGTTTTTTATCTTTTCGGATTGTGAGAGGCGCGGAATACGAGAAAGCTGTTCGGGTGAATTTATAAAAGGAATAACATTTGAAAAACCGCTTGACGTTGCTTGAACTTCCGCGCCGAGAGCCGCCGCTTCTTCCGCAAAATTGTAATCTGTCCGCTGGAACAAACCGGCTTCTTTGTCAACGGCATTATCGGGCTTAACACAGTATATACTGTTGTTGTGCATATCAGAATCCCAGCGATTGAACAAAAAGCTCGTCAAAGTGCGGCGTGTTGGCAAGTTCTATTTTTTCAACGCCGTCAATTATTGTCGGAATGGTTTTTCTAAAATCGGCGTTCAGCAAAAACGCCGCTGCGCCGGATTGCGACGTATTACCCAAAAACTTAATTTTCCCTTGCAGTTCCGGCGGAAGCAATCCTATATTCAGCAGACTGCTTTCTGAAAGATGATACCCAAAGGAGCCGGCAATTAACGCTTCGTCAATATCGCCTGCGCCGATACCCAATGAATTCAAGAGCGCGGTAATGCCGGAACGTATTGCGCCTTTAGCCAACTGCACCTGACGCACGTCCTGCAATGTAAGAAATACTTCGTCTGTAATAAAAAACGCCGGTTTGCCGTTATGATCTTTGAGTAATGGGTTTGCCTTTGCGAATCTGCCTGTCTTTTCAATTACTTTTGTTCTTACAAGCTCTCCTGTAATATCCAATAGCCCGCTTCCGCAAATGCCGGTCGCTTTACTGCCGCCTATAGTTTTAAAACTAAAGCCGCCGTTTTCGTCAATCGCAAATTGTTCCACCGCTCCGGGAGCCGCACGCATACCGCACGCTATGTTCATTCCCTCAAACGCGGGACCGGCGGCGGTGGAGGTAGCGGCAAGACGTCCATTGTTCGCCATTACAATTTCTCCGTTTGTTCCTATGTCGATAAAAAGAGTTTTCCCTTTTCTTTCTTTCAATTTTGATATAAATATTCCTGATGTTATGTCCGCGCCGACAAACGCTGAAATAATCGGCGGCAGATAAACCAAACCGAAGTTTGATATTCCAAGCTCAGCCGCCGGTATGCTTTCTCCTCCCTTAACATTTGAAAGATAGGGATACTTGCCAAGCGGAGAGGGGTCTGTGTTCGTGGCAAGGTGAAGCATGGCTGTATTGCCGGAAAACACAACCTCGTATATGTACTTGGGGTCAATTTGCGCCGTGTTCACGATTGAATCGCGCAATACTCCAAACGCTTTTAAGAACGCTTCATACAAAGTAGTAAGCCCGTTCTCGCCCTTTGCGAATTGAATACGCGACAGCACGTCCTGGGCGTACGCGCTTTGAGGATTCAGCATGCTCTCGCTTGCCAGAAGTTTGCCGTCTGTAAGGCTGTAAAGCTCAGCTACCATCGTTGTTGTTCCGATGTCCAAAGCAATGCCATACATTTGATTTTCAGTATCGCCGTCTTCAGTTCCCAGTAATTTTTCGCCGCCGAATACTTTTGTATTCTTGCCGTCTGTTTTTTTTGTTATAAAAGATTTTATCGCGTAATCAAAAGTATGCCCCGATGAAATAATACGCACATTAAGATTTTCCGCCGTCTTTTCGTTGTAAAGTATATCAATATTTCCTTTTACTTTCGCCTGACAAGCCAGTATATAGCCGTCCTGTATTTCCGCTTCAGTTAAAGAAGGATGCGACCCGTGAATCTCGATATTTTCAAGCTGACTTTTTTCGGCAAGGCGCACTTTGCATTTGCCGCAGGTTCCAACGCCGTTACAGGGCGTTTCAATTGTAACTCCGGCTGTTCTTGCCGCAGTAACAAGCGGCGTACCTTCAGGTACATCGGCTTTTAATTGCTGGTTTATAAAATTTACTGTGGGCATATCATCCGCCGGAAACTACCGTTTTTGTCATTGCGTTAATGTTGGCTATGGGAGTAGACGTGCTTAATCCGCACGCGGGAGCGATAATATCAATTCCCTCTTTCATAAGATTTGCCGTCGTCTCGGAAACCTTGTCCTCTTTGCCGAACTGTAAAAGATATGTGCTGACATTACCCATAACAACTATGCCGCCCAACTCGTCTTTTATTTTTTTCAGGCTGACAACGGAGTCCGTACTGAGCGCATTACAATTTAAATTCGCAAGCCCGGGTTTTACCATGCTTACGTCTCCGCAGATGTGTATTATTACCTGTTTACCGGTTGATTTAACAGCGTCCGCCAATTTGTTTAAGTACGGAACCGCATACTCGTCAAAAAATTTGGGTCCAAGTATTTCTCCGGTTGCCGTTGGGTCTGCGATGGAGATAACCGAAGCGCCGTTATCCGCGCAAAGCAGGGCGTATTCTATAATTTGATTTGTAACGTAATCCATAACTTTATGGGCGGCGTCTTTGTTCTTGCGAAGCTGTTTCAGGAAGGTCATAGGGTCAACAATCGAAGCGGCGGCACTGACGGGTCCTGTAATACTGCCTATTACCGGAATATCGGGATTTCTTTTTGAAAGCTCGTAAATTGTTTCAATTACCGTCTTTGCTCTGGCGCTTTGAGCAATCGCGCTCTTTGGCAAGAACTCGACAGATTCCGCATTGGGAAATTTTTCTATTTTTATTTTCGGCTCGCATTCCAGAGTGCCAAAATCAATATCGCTGCCCAGCGCTTCCGCCTCAACCGTCATGCAGAAAGGAACGCCGATGTTTTCAAAGCCTGTTTGATTTGACACGTCTTCGGCAAGCGCGAGCATAAGCTGTTTGTCGCTGTGGGCGTCCGGCAGAGTATGCCCTGTTGCGGTCATAACGTCAACAATGGCGGAGTTCATCATGCCGCCGGGACATATCACGGGCGGACGCTCGACAGGCAGGCGGTCAAGAGCGCGGGAGAGTCTTTCTTTCGGCGAAATTGTCACTGCCATTCCTAATCCTTATCTTGCCGCAACCGCAGCGCTTAGTAAATCTTCCGTGAGAGTCAATCCGCCGTCAAAGCCGGTATAGCCTCGATTAATCGCCGCGCGGTTTGCTACCGGAAAACTGACGCTTAAATGCGGCGCGCCGATTTTCAGCGCCAAGTCGCGTTCCAGAGAACTTCCAACAACAAAGGCGGGGGAAATGGTTTCGGCGTATTTATCCGATTCTTTTTTCGGATACAACTCGTTTATGTACCGTATCGCTTCCGACGCGTTGGTATCAAAGACAACTTTTGGATCGGCAAATATGCCGTTGCCTTTCAGTTTTGCGGAAATCTGCGTCCGCTGTTCATCGTTTAACGGATCGGTAAATTGAATCAGTACCGGCAACCAGCCTAAATCATCGGTAAGAAAACGGGTTAACGCTACAGCGTAATTAACATCGCCTACAATGACGGAATTCTTTTGCAAATCGCAGTCGTTGTACACATCAACCAAAGGAGTAATGTAATTATAATAACGGCGCGATTCCGCTTCGATGATCGCCTCAACATCAATATCCAGTTTTAAAGCTTTTACAACAGCGCGTAAAAGTTCCGCGCTCGCTGTTGGACCAACGGGCAAAGTCGCCTTAATGTAGGGAATGTTGTGCGTGTCCTCGTAAGTTTTTGCGGTTTCCAGTCCGTATACATCGGAAAGAACGATGTTTAACTCGGCTGAAGATGAATTCTTTAAGCCGTCTAATATGTCCTCGTCCGTAAAGAAAGTGTTTACCTGCACCCCTATTTTTTCCAACAGCCGCCTGACTCCGATAAGATTTCCGCGCCAGAAGCAGTCCATGTAGGGGACGATGCCCAAAATATTTACCGATTTCTTTTTTTTCTCGGCTCCCTTTTTCACATACCGCTTGACGATTTCCGACAAGACAATATCGTAACCCAAATAAGAGTTGCCTTTAAATCCGCCCGTGTTGGCGGCGACAATATCAACCCTGTCTGCAAACTCGCTTGTTACGGAACGAATGTCGTCCCCGATAATTTCGGTTACGCATCCGGTTATTACCACATACAGCCGCCCTTCCATAAGTTCAATGGTAGATTCTATCTGCTCGTGCAGACGATCCGTTCCGCCGAATACAATGTCCTGTTCGCACACATTGGAACTGGGAACGGAAAGACCGCCGCAATGTCCGCCCACTTGCAAAGCGCTGCCGCCGTTTTGCGCCCACGCGATACTGCCTGCGCAGCCCACGGCGCAGTGAAGGATCGGTATGGTTTCGGGCAGAGCTTCCAGCGTGGACAACGCTCCGCCTAAGGAGCAGAAAAATCTTGGTCGTTCAATGTAATGGCTCATTTTTTTCCCTCCTCGTAATCCGCAGGTATGTCAAGATTCGATTTAATGTAGCTGTACGGGTTTTTGCCGTACCAATCTTTTTTGTAGGGCAGCTTAGTATACTTACTCAAGCCTTTGTTAAAGGCGGGGTTTGACATTTGACGGTACAGCCGCCGCGCCAGTTCAAACACGCCGCGATACCCGATATACGCAAGCCCCGTGTTGTAAATTACATGAGAGGGTATGCCCATTTTTGAAGCCGTAGAGTTGCCGTTCCAGTGACCAAGGAAAAGATCGGGCTTTATTGTGTTTAAAAGATTCGCTTCTTCAAAATGCTGTACATTCGCAATATTAATAGCGACATCCCCGCCGATATTTTTTATTAATTTTTCGTATTCCACATTCGCGAATTCATCATGATGGAAGGAACGTATTCCAACTATGTCAAAGCCCAAGTCGTACAGCAGGTTGGAAGTCGCCAATGCCCTGAACTCGCCGGCGCTTATGACGACGCGTTTCCCTTTAAAGAACGGGCGGTATTTTACCAGCGCGGCTTCAAGTTCTGCAGTTTCCCGTTCAATGAGACGCTCGGCTTGTTTTTGTTTGCCTAATTTTGCCGCAACGTCGCGTATCCAGTCGTTTGTGTTGGAGATACCGATAGGCATATGCTTTAGTATGTAAGGAACATGATATTCTTCTTCCAAATATTTTAAAATGTAATCGTCGTGTGTGGGACAAACGCTTACGGACAACCCAGCGTATTTCAGAGCGAAAATATTGTCTGAATCGGCAAAGCTGGGAAACGTATTTACTTTTTGTTCCAAAGCGTTTAAGTATCGCGTAAGCTCCTGCTCATCGGCGTATCCCATTGACGACACGTTAAACAAATTGACGGTATGCGCGCGGTCATAGGCGATACGCTCATGATACAAGCCGTCTTTAAAAAAAGGCGTTTCCAGATTGGGGTCTTCAAACAGACTGCGGGCAATGCCATGATAAACCGCGTCATAAGCCGTCGCCCATATTTTTGTTTTAAATCCTTCGCAGTGGACGGTAACAAGCCGCGCTGTGGTTTCCGCTTTCGCCCGTTCCACAACGCCGTCAACATCGTCGCCGATAATTGAAGGTACGCAGCTTGCGATAACAGTAATCGTCTTTGGTCTGTACAATTTGTCGGCTTCTAAAATCGCTTCGTATAATTTATTTTCAGCGCCGGAAATAACGTCGCTTTCATTCAGCGCCGTTGACAGCCATACGGCGTCCTTTACCGTTCCCTTCCGCACCATGCCGCCGGAGCGGGCGTTCGCGTTCTGCGAGTGGGAGCAGGCTCCGCAGCCGATAGCTCCGTGAACAATATTTACATTGTCGGGGATGGAATTCAATATCGATATGCCGGGTAACAGCAAACATATCGAGCCCTGTTCAAATTTTCTTTTTCCGTCGGACAGACAGCCGCATTTGCGTCCTTTGTCCGCCAAATTACATAAGTCGCCGCCGTAAACAATACAAGCTTTTAAACGATCTTCTCTTTTCGGCGGCGCTTTGTGCGTCAAATAATCCATATGTTTACCTTCCTTTATATTGCTTGCGGTCTGTCAAACAACGGAGTAGAAAGATATCTTTCTCCCGTGTCGGGCAGCAGAGCCACAACGGTCTTGCCTTTGTATTCGGAACGTTTTGCAATCTCCGCTCCGGCGAAAGTCGCCGCCGCTGAAGATATGCCGACTAAAAGCCCTTCCGTCCTCGCCAAATCCTGCGCGGTTTCAAAGGCTTGCTCCGTTCTTACTTTAAATACTTCATCAATTACTTTTGTATTCAGTACATTCGGAATGAATCCCGCGCCTATGCCTTGAATCTTGTGCGGTCCCGGAACGCCGCCCGAAAGTACAGGAGAGTCATAAGGCTCTACGGCTACAATTTTAATCTTGGGATTTTTTTCTTTTAAGACTTCGCCGACGCCTGTGATAGTGCCGCCCGTTCCGACGCCCGCCACAAATACGTCAAGCTCTCCGTCCAAGTCGTTCCAGATTTCAACGGCGGTAGTCTCGCGGTGAACGCGGGCGTTAGCGGGATTGTTAAACTGCTGCGGGATAAAAGATTTTTCAAAAAAGAGCGAAAGCTCCTCGGCTTTTCTGATTGCGCCCTTCATGCCGTCCTTGCCGGGAGTAAGCACAAGTTCCGCGTTCAGAGCTTTTAACAAATTGCGTCTTTCAACGCTCATGGTGTCCGGCATGGTAAGAATAAGCCTGTACCCGCGTGAAGCGGCGACAAAAGCCAACCCTATTCCCGTATTGCCGGAAGTCGGTTCGATAATTACAGTATCTTTATCAAGCTTTCCGTTTTTTTCTGCATCCTCTACCATAGCGAGGGCGATTCTGTCTTTTACAGAGCTGAGCGGATTAAAGTATTCCAGCTTTGCGATTAACTTGGCTTCCAGTTTCCGTTCCGCCGAAAAATCCGTAAGCTGTAAAAGCGGCGTGTTACCGATAAGCTCCGTCAGCTTTTTTGCGTATTTTGCCATAACGCTTTTTCTCCTTATTTATATTCTTTTACAGTTTTGGAAATCAACTGCAGGTTATTAAGCGGCGTTAAAGGAGGAATATCACAGCCGGGCATAACGATATAAGAACTGTCCTCGCCCGCCTCTTTAATTCCATCGACCGTCTTACTTACTATATCATCGTGCAAACCGTTTTGCACTACGCTTACCGGGTTTAAATTTCCCGCAAACGCTATTTTTCCAGCAAACGCGTCCCGCGCCGCCGCAATTTTTACCTTGTAGTCAAGCGACATAATATGAACACCGCTTTGCGCTATTAAATCAAGGCGGTCGGTTGTATCGCCGCATATGTGCAGTATGAAAATTAAATCCTTTCCGGACAATCGTTTAAATGTTTCCTTAATGTAAGGCAGAGCGATTTCATTAAAATGTTTTTTTGAAATCATATCGCCGGAAGCGGAAGGCTCCGCCATCTGAATCACTTTAGCTCCCGCGTCTATGTATCCTTGTATATAAGTTAAATATAATTCGGATGTAAAACGCAGAACTTCTTCAACTGCCGTTCTGTTTTTATAAATGCCCTTCATAAGCGAGTCCGCGCCTAAAAGCAAACCTGCAAGAGTGAAAGGTCCCCACATACTGCCGCCCGTTAAACGCTCGCCGTTTTCTTTTTTGACTAAAAGGCGCGTAACATCGTAGAGTTTTTGGACGTTTGGGTTTTCAAGAATGACAGCCGGATTAACATTTTTCGCGTCATCGGCGGACTTGAAAAAAGGTTCCGCGACATCGGGCGTTCCTTTTTTCCTCCATTTGACTTTTCCGCCCAGAGCCTCTATCACAAGGTTATTGTAGCCGGAGCCTACCCACGACAAATCGGAGTCCGCCTTAGTATATCCGTCGTAAAGCCATTCCGCCATATTTTCAGACGGAAGGGTAAGCGCTTCCTTTAAACTGCTTCCATGAGAAACAATGCACCATGTTCCCGAAGACAGCAAGGCGAACGGAACTCTATCGGGCTTTTCCATCTTTGATATTTTTATGATTCGCTCCGCATGTGTCATAGAGTTTACACCCCTTCCAATAATTTTCTTACCAAACGCACAGATTCGGCGGCGTTTGACGAATACCCGTTTGCGCCGATTTTATTTGCAAAGCCCTGCGAAATGGGTCCTCCGCCGACAATCACTTTAAAGTCGTCCCTTATTCCGCGCTGGTTTAATATTTCTATTACCTCGCTCATGCCGTCCATTGTTGTAGTCATTAGGGTAGAAATAGCTATAACGTCCGCCTTGTTCTTAACCGCCTCGTCTACAAACACGGCGGGGGGAATATCGCGTCCTAAATCAATCACGTTAAAACCTGCGGTCTCCTGCATGATTCTGACAAGGTTTTTACCTATGTCGTGAGTGTCGCCTTCAATTACGCCGATTACAACGGTAGCTTTCTTCTCATCTTCCGCAGTTTTAATATGAGGCGTTAAAATATCCAGCCCCTTATACATTGCGTCGGCGCAGATCATCAATTCCGGCACAAAATACTCGTGTTCCTCGAATAATTTTCCCGCCCGTTCCATGCCGTCGGCAAGCCCCTTATCAATCGCCTGATACGCGTCCAATCCTTCTTCCACAACACGGTTAGCGGTTTCCTCAACCGTATCCTCTTCCATTTCAACCACCGCGTCGGAAAGTTTTTGAAAAAGTTCATTGTCGTTTGCCATAAAATCCTCCAATTAATATCTTTATTGTTTCCAGCGAAGCAGAAACCTTTGCGCCAAATTAAACAGAAAGGTAATAAATGTAACAACTATACCGATTGTGATTACACCAACAAGCGCGTTGGTATAGTTTCCAAAGTTTGCATAATTGTTAACGTAATAACCAATCCCGCTGCGAGCGCCTATCATTTCCGCCGAGACAAGCAGAATGAAAGACACGCTAAGCCCTTGATTACAGCCGATAAAAATTTGCGGCAGAGCGGCTGGTAAAATTATGCGAAACAGCATGGTAAATTTACCGACGCAGAGCATCTTTGCGGAATCTATAAGCCGTTTTTCTACATTCTGCACGCCGCTCATTGTGCTGGCAAATGCAGGCCAAAACGAGGCGACAATAATTACAAGCATAGACGCGGCGCGGAAAGTCGGCAGAAGCACAATTGCGTAAGGTATGTATACAATGGGCGAAATAGAGCTTAAAAATTTGGAAATATATCCGGCGACAGTGCCGACGCGGATATTCCAGCCGAAAAATAAACCCAAGGGGATAGCCAACACAATCGCAATCAAATAGCCTTCAAAAATAAGCAAAAGCGAATCTTTTATATTTACAAGCATTTTGCTTGAGTCTGCGGCAAATTGCGACAGCACCGCGCCGGGCGGCGGAAATACCGCCTGCTTAGCCTGACTTACAAACGACAGCTTAACTGTCGCCAATAGCCAAAAAATGAAAAACGCGAAAATTACCCCGACAATATCGGTTATAATATAACGCGTTTGATCTTTCTTAATTAAAAAAGAAACCATTAACAAAAAAAATTCCAATAAAATAATAAAAATAAGCGTGTAACGCGGGTGGTCGGTAATCCTGTATGACTTATCTGGAATTAATTGAATCAGTAAAAAAATTATAAATAAGCCGTTTGTTATTGTAAAAAGGCGTTTAACGATTTGGCTCATATTGTAAATTCCTCATCGGCGGACGCGCCGGTATTTTCATCGTAAAACAAAGCCATCAGCATATTACGCAGATGAATATACGAGTTTATATCCCTAAGCGCGGCGTGAACGCGCGGCCGTACAAAAGGAACGTCAAATTCTTTCGCTACCTGCCCGGGACTGTTGGTCAGCATAATAATTCGATCCGATAAAAAAATCGCTTCATCAATATCGTGAGTTACAAACACAACTGTCTTTTTTGCCGACTGTCCGTCCCCTTCCCACAGAGAAAGAAGCAGTTCTTGCATGTTAGATCTGTTTTTTGCGTCAATCGCGCCGAACGGCTCGTCCATCAAAAGTATATCCGTATTCATTGCCAACGCGCGCGCAATAGCGACTCGCTGCTGCATACCGCCTGACAACTGATACGGATTTTTATAACCAAAACCGTTAAGACCTACTTTCTTTAAAAATATGTCGGCGGTTTTATAGCGTTCTTTGCGCGGCATTTTTTTATTCACCTGCTTTAAGCCGAAAGCTACGTTGGCGCGGGCGCTCATCCATGGGAACAGCGAATAATGCTGAAAGACAACGCCGCGATTTGTGCTGGGACCTGTAATGATGTTTCCGTCTATGGTAACGCTTCCGGCGGAAGGGAAAAGAATACCCTGCAAGATACTAAGCAAGGTACTTTTTCCGCAGCCGCTGGAACCGATAATTGAAACGAACTCACCTTCGCCGACATTGAAGGAAATATCCTTCAATGCCAGGAATTTCCCGTTTTTATCTTCATATTCGGCGTACAGGTTTTTAACTTCTATTTTGCTCAAAACAAAGCTCCTGTATTCTTCCCATGTTTTTAATTGGCGGATTTGAAATGCGCATCAAGCGATTTATAGACAGAATCGTTTGGATTCTTGGCTAAAACTTGCGCCAGCGCTTTCTTATAAATATCAAGATTGTATTGTTTCTCGATATCGTAATCAGCGCCTTTGGTGTAGCCAAATTCAACAACGCCTTTCTTTAACTCCACTGTGGCTTTTTTGTCAGGGTCAGCATGAGAAAGCGCGTGTCCGCCGTAAACTTCATACTCAATATCCTTTTTATCAATAGTAATATACTTTGCCACGTCCTCTATTGTTTTTGGATGATTCTCCTGCGAGAATTTATACGCCTTGATAATAGCGCGCTCAAAAGCGATAAAAGTTTCCGGTCTTTCAGCTAACGCGCTTGTAAGCGCAACCTGACGGCAGCAGGGCTGATTTTCAAAAACGCTTAACTCGTTACAGTAATATACGACCGTGTGTCCCGCGTTTTTCGCGATGGACGCGTAAGGCGAGTAGACTGAAACGCCGTCAATCTGATCGCTTGCAAGCGCGTTGTACGCGTCTTTCTGGCTTTCAAAATAGACAATGTTTACTTTGTCAGAACCTTCGCCGATTGGAATGTTGTTGTTTTTAAGAAGAGTCAGCAATTCATAATCCTGCACGCTGTTTTTGTTGGTTGCGATATTGCGTCCTTTTAAAATGTTAATATCGCCTTGTTTAAAGTCCGTCGGTATGAATTTGGTTTTCAAAACAAAACCATGCCCGTTGGACATTGCGCCGCCGAATATGGTAATGTCATGTCCCGCGGCTTGATTTGTAATAACAGGTACGGAACCTATAAAAGCCGCGTCCAATTTGCCCGATTCAAGACCCGCAACCATCTCTCCCGCGCTGGAAAACTGCGTCATTGTAACGTTAAGTCCTTCTTCCTTAAAGAACCCTTCTTCCACAGCTACAAAGCCGAGTAAGTGCGCGGTTGAATTTAAATGTCCCAACTGGAAATCCGTCAGTTCTTTTTTACCTGTTTTTGAACAGCCTGCAAAAACCGCCAAAAGCCCAATTACTGCGACCGCGATTGAAATTTTCCTTGTCATAAAAATCCTCCTTTTATGATAACATATAATACATATATAAATAGTAGGTTATAATGATAAAGTTTGTCAAGGGGTTTTGAAAAATATTTTTACTATTCCTATGTAAATAGTAGGTATTGATGTTTTTACATTATTTTTATTCTTTGTATAAAGATTTTCGTAATTCGGCTTTAGTTAAGGATTCTTTTATTTTTGATAATAAAATTGACTTTTCACAAGGTTTGTCAACATAATCAAACGCCCCAAGTTCATATGCTTTTTCTTTTGCGCTGTTTTCTTCCAATGACGTATAAAACATTATAGGAGTGAATTCCAAAGCCGAAATATCTTGGATTCTGTCGAATACTATCCACCCGTCCATCTCGGGCATTAAAATATCAAGCAATATTATATCGGGAATGATTTGTTTTTTACTTAATAAATCCAATGCTTCTTTTCCCGATTTTATCATAAAAACTTCATATTCTTCTTGTAATGCCATTTTAGTGATTTCAAGATGCAGTTCATCATCATCTACTAAAAGTACAGTTTTACGAAAATTATTATTGTTAGCCATAAAAATCCTCCTTTTATGAAAACATATAACATATTATATAATATAGTTGGATATAATATAATTACTTGTCAAGGGGTTTTTGATAAATATTTTACTATTATTAATTACGTTATATAGTAAGTATTATGCAATAGATATGATTTTCCCCGTCATTATAACAGTTTTACCGCTGTATTCTTGCCGAACCGCCCTTCGCAAAGGCTTCTACCTGCTCAAGATTGAACATCGAAGTATCTCCCGGCGTGGTGGTTACAAGCGCGCCATGCGCCCAGCCGAGCCTTAAAGATTCTTCCGGCGATTTACCTGTCAAAAGTCCGTAGAACAGACCAGCCGCGAAACCGTCGCCGCCGCCTACTCTATCGTACACATCAAGTTCCGCCGCGGGGGCTTGATATGTTTTGCCGTCCAGCCACAGAACCGCGCTCCATGAATGGCGGTTGGTAGAATGAACTTCGCGTAACGTAGTCGCCACAGCTTTTATGTTCGGGAAATCTTTTGTTACGCTCTCCATCATGCCGAAAAAAGCGGACGGATCAAGCTGCCCTTTGGTTTCAACGTCCTGCCCCTTCAAGCCAAGACCTTTTTGCAGATCTTCTTCGTTGCCTACAAGCACGTCAACATAGCCCGCAATTTTACGTAATGTTTTTGCCGCGCCTTCGCTTGCCTGAGCCGCGCTAAGACCCTGCTCCGCTGCGGCTACCGCCCAAAGTTTCGCGCGGTAATTTAAATCGAAGGACACAACCGCTCCCGCTTTTTTCGCCGCCTGCATCGCCTCTATTACCAATTCGCTTGTAGTGGGAGAAAGCGCGCTGAAAATTCCTCCTGAGTGAAACCAGCGGACACCCTTTTTAAAAATCGCGTCCCAGTCAAAACTGCCCGGCTTTAACTGCTGGGCGGCTTCATTTGAACGATTGTAAAAAACCACAGGCGCGCGTACTCCCTGTCCTCTGTCGCTCCACACGATTGCCATGTTTGGACCGCGCACTCCGTCATGTTCAAAACGTTTAAAATAGGGGGTAACTCCCGCTTTTTGTACGGCGTACTCAATTCTGCGCCCGATTGGGTAATTTACCATTGCGCTTGCGATAGCGGTTTTCATGCCGAAACAGGTAGACAAATTTGTCGCAACATTGTACTCGCCGCCTGAAACATGCAAAAGATATTCATTCGCCTCCGCAAAGGGAATAATACCAGGATCAAGCCTTGTTACTAAAGCGCCAAGCGCCAATAAATCATGCGCCATTCCGTTGGCGGCAGGGATCGATAATGATGACATATTTGTACCTCTCTTTTTATTTTTATAATTTACTTTATCATAGTTTGGCTAAATTAACCAGAGGAAGATTACTCACCTTATCCCTCTTTGTGTCCTTTGTCTCTTTGTGATCTTTGTGTGAACTCTTTAGAAAAAATTCAATTCTCCGGTAACAAACCGGCGCGGTTTTGTTTCACCGTCCGGCACAATCAAAAGTTCGCCGGTGTCTGAGATACCGGTAAGGACTCCTTTGACTTCTTTGCCGGAACCGGCGGCGCCTTCGATAAATAAAACTTGTTCATTCTTTTTGTACAATTTTTGTTCAAGACGCGCTTTCCAGTTATTCGCCGCGTTTAATTCGCTATAAAGACGCGATAAAATATTTTCCAATAACGTATAACGCTCTTCCTGCGAAATATCTCTTTCTGCGGCAAGAGCGATACTTACGGCTTTTTCCCGCAAGTGGGAAGGAAATTCTTTTTGCGCCGCATTTATCCCGATTCCAAGATGAACGTTTCCGCCGTCCGCTTCGCAAAGAATTCCAACCGCTTTTTTATAACCTTCGCCGCGCGCAGGTTTAATCAGTATATCGTTAGGCCATTTAACCAAACATGAGCCTTGTAAAGACGGCGCAAAATCTTCGATGGCAAGACAGACGGCAAGTCCCGCGCGCAACGTGAGAGCGGACGGAATGTCCTCTATACCGGGAAACTTCAGCAGAATTGTAAAAGACAGATTCTCCCCGCGATCCATTTCCCAGCGGCGATCCTGTTTGCGTCCGCGCCCGGCTGACTGAAAATCCGCTAAAATGACAGTCCCATGCGTCGAATTCTCCTGCGCCAGTTTACGCGAAATATCCATTGTACTGGAAACAGTTTCCTCGTAGTAAACGGGAGCATTAAAAGGATTGCGTATTTTCAAGCTTGTCATTTTTTCTCCTGAAACTCTGGAAACAATTTATTCCCTATGTTATTATACCCACATGAATATGGTGTGTCTTGATCTTGAAGGAGTCCTTGTCCCCGAAATTTGGATTGCTTTTTCCGAAGCAACGGGCATCAGCGAATTGCGACGGACGACAAGGGACGAGCCCGATTACAACAAACTGATGAACTTCCGCATTGATCTGCTTAAAAAAAACAACTTAAAACTCCCCGACATTCAAAAAGTCATCTCCGGCATGGATCCCCTGCCCGGCGCGATAGATTTTGTAAACGCCTTACGCGAAAAAACCCAACTGATAATTTTGTCGGACACCTTTGAGCAATTCGCAAAACCCCTCATGGCGAAGCTGTCATACCCTACCCTCTTTTGCAACTCGCTGGAAGTCGCCAAAGATGGAACTGTTACAGGCTTTCATTTACGCCAACAAAACGGTAAAAAAGAAGCTGTAAAAGCTTTCAAAACAATAAACATGCGCATTTTCGCGGCGGGCGACTCATTCAACGATTTGGCGATGATCCGCGAAGCCGACGGCGGATGTCTCTTCCGCGCGCCGGATCAAATCCGTAAGGACTGCTCCGATCTTAAATGTGTTGATACATTTGATGAACTGCTTGCGGAGATAAATAATTTTTTGAAGTAAATTATTCCCAAAGAATTTTAAACATCTGCAAGCATACCGGCAAAGCTCGCTATCATATAAAGCGGAATGGAATACAAGCCGTCGTTTATACCGAATCCTTTAAGGGTGGTGCGAACAGCATGAGCCGGGCTGTATAACCCGCGATATATATCAAGGCTTTTTGATTTTTTGCGTATTCCCGACTTGACTTCTATGGGGACAATTTCGTTTCTCCATTGCACGACAAAATCCACCTCGCTCTTGCCTTCGTCTCTGCCCCAATAAAATATGGGCATATTGCCGAGAGTCTTCAATTCCTGTAACACGAATTGCTCGGTTATGGCGCCTTTGAATTCTTTGAAGACAAGCGGATCGGGATTGTAAAAGGTTGTTATATCCAGTCCCGACGCCGCGGATAGAAGCCCTGTATCAAGCATATAAATCTTGAAAGCATCACGGTCGGCATACGCGGCGATGGGCAGCTTTGCCTCGTTTGTTCTATTCACCTTATAAACAAGTCCTGTATTTACAAGCCAGTCCAGCGCGTTTTCATAAGCCGCCGCCCTCGCGCCTGTCTTGATTTCTCTATACATAAATTTCTTTTTCTCTTTGGAAAGGTGAAGCGGTATTGAATCCCAAATCATACGAACCTTTGGCATATCCGTTCCCTTTATATGTTTGGAAAAATCCTCTTTGTAGTTGTTCAGTATTTGCTCCTGCTCTTTGCGCGTTTCATGAAAATTACCCGATTCAATAAAAGCCTTAACCGCCGCCGGCATACCCCCGACATACATATACTCTTTTAATTTCGGTACGGCTGTGATCGAGTTTGTATCAAACATGGCTTTGTCGAGACCTTTGATATTTTTAAGCAATATGTCATTGCCGGTTGCCTGCAAAAATTCGTAAAAGGACATGGGGCGCAATGTTATCTCATCAACCTGCCCAACCGGAAATTTGCCGCCCGCTATGCCGAGAAAACTCCCGGCGGCGGCAACATGGTATTGCGGCGCGTCTTCGTTAAAGTATTTAAGGGAGTCTTTTGCCCGCTGACTCTCCTGTATTTCATCAAAGATGATAAGGGTTTCCTGAGGAACAATTTCTTTTTTGAAATAATCCTCCAGCCCCGCGATTATATATTCAGGAGATAAATTTCCTTCAAAATATTTACGCGCGTCGATATCCTTATCAAAGTTTATGTATATAGTAGTTTTATACTCGTTTTTGCCGAATTCGCTTAACAGCCATGTTTTGCCGACTTGCCGCGCGCCATACAGAATAAGAGGTTTGCGGTTTTTTGAGGTTTTCCAAGCCAAAAGCTCGCTATATGCCGTGCGTTCCATTTTCATAACTTTATTTTATTATAAAATGACACTTTTAGCAAGCAAAAAGGGAGTAAAATGACATTTTTAGCAAGCTATTTTTGTCAAATATGACACTTTTAGCAAGCTAAAAAGGAAGAAAATGACATTTTTAGCAAGCTATTTTTGTCAAATATGACACTTTTAGCAAGCTAAAAAGGAAGAAAATGACATTTTTTGCAAGCTATTTTTATCAAAAATGACACTTTTAGCAAGTTACACAGTTTTAATCTATTAATTTTCTAAGCGTATGATCATTGTGCCGCCAGTCTTTGCCTGTTTTTACGCGCAGGTCTAAATCGATTTTCCAGTCAAATATTTTTTTTAATTCTTTTAACGCGGCAAGGCGGATTGCCTTGATCATCTCGCCGCCCTTGCCGACTACCATGCCTTTCTGCGATTCGCGCTCTACGATGATAAACGACCTTACCCAGAGTTTTTCATCTTTAAATTCCATGTCGGCGATATCGACGTAGAGCGAATGAGGCAGCTCTTGGCGCAGACGGTTGATTGCCTGCTCGCGGATAATTTCCGCTATGCGAAAACCTGTGTCCTGATCCGTGTAGTATTCATCGCCGTAAAGGGGCTGACCTTCGGGGGCAAGAGCGAATAGGGCGCGAAGAAGATCGTCAATTCCCGAACCTGTTTCGGCGGAAACAGCGAAAATACGTTCGCTTGCGAGGGACGGTATACGCGGGGTTATAAATTCTTTCGCGCGGTTAAAGTCAGCGCCGCCAGAGTCCATTTTGTTCACAGCAATAACGGTTTTTTCAGCTAACGGGGCAAGAAGAGCGGCGATTTCCTCTTCTTCCGCCCCCGGAGCGCGAACGGCATCTAATACATACAGAACAAGATCGCTCTCCGTTAAAGCGCGGGTGGAAACTTCCATTAGCTTTTTATTCATTTTCTTCTCGCTGGAGTGCCGCCCGGGAGTATCAACAAAAATTAGCTGTCCTTCTTCGCGGTTTACTATTCCCCTAATCGCGTTACGCGTCGTCTGCGGCACTTTGCTTACAATAGCGACTTTTTCGCCGCACATTTTGTTAAGGAGCGTAGATTTTCCTACGCTAGGACGACCAATAATCGCGGTAAATGCGCAATGGTTACGCTTTGTGTTGTCGCTTTCCGGCATTATTTAACAACCATTATCTTTCTGATTTCATCGATATCGGGACCGACAACGCGGACAAAGTACATACCGCGCGCTACTGCTCTTCCTCCGTTGTTGGAGCCGTCCCATGTGTCAACATAAGCGCCGGCTTCGCGGTTTTCATTCCGCCTGATGGACTTAACCAATGTTCCGTCCAGCGTGTAAATTTGAACCGTTACTCTGCCCGCGCGCGGAAGATCATAACGGATATAGGCGGTTTCTTTGTTATCCGAGTTTATGACATTGTTAAGAATTGTAACGCCGCCGCGCTGATAGCGTATGCTTTGAACATTAAAACTGAACGGACGGACAAGTGTGTACCATTTATCAGGTATTGTGTTCAGCGGCGCGTCAAGACGGGCGATAAACATATCGGATGCGCTTGAAGAACGGAAAATAAATTCGAATTTCGCGCCGCTGTTAGCAAGATCGTTAGCAGATATATCGTAGTTAAACAATGGCGAAATATTACTAACAAGCGCTGTTTTAATTCCGTTCGATAAAGGAACATAATAATACAACGGATTTGTCAGCGCGCTTGGCAGCCATAACCCGCCTGTTTTTTTGCCGTCGCTTGCTTCTTTTGGATTTCGCATATTAGCCGGAATATCCGCCGTTGTCCAGAAAAGCTGAGGAGTTATCGCAAGGTTATTACTTATACGCGCTTGCAATTCTATACCGCTTTTTTCTATAGGAGCTTTTTCAAGGTATTTAGAGCCGTCAAATTCCATAATACTGATGTTGTCTTCCGACGGTTTTGCCCATACGGGCCACACGAAATAATTATTTGAAGATAATGAAACCAATACGTCGGTAACACGGCGTATTACGGGATCATTATCTGTTTTAGACATAACACCTATTAATTTATTAGGCGGAACAAGAGCGCTACTACTCGCATACGCCGTATAATTCCAGTCCGTAGGATATTTGGGCGGATAACTAGAATTTATATTGACCGGTTCCTGTCCTTTGTCAACTATATTATTCATTTGGAAATAACCAACGCCGATTGTTGCGGAATCAATATCGGTTAAATTCGCAAGATCTTCTACTTTATAAGATGTAGAATAATCAAAAAGATACCCAAGATTTTCTTCTTTTACTGCGGTGACAGTCCTGCCGTCAAATGAAATATCTCCGGCGGAAATATTTACGCCTGAAAGAGTCTGAACAGGTTCAGATAGTTGCACATAAGTTTGCGGATGACCCGGAAGGGTAAGAGTATAGACTATGCGCGGGGGAATGGTGTCGATGTATTCCATTTCTGTTTGATCAAGTATTGGGTTATGTGTCGCGTCTATAAGCGAAGTATTTTTCGTAATACTCCATTGCGGAGTCTTATCGCCGTCAAATTCAACTTTTTCTTCCAGATAAATATAAAAGGAATCATCATTATTATTGACTAACTCAAATTTGATAACCTTATACCCGCCATCTACACTAACTTCAAAGTTGTCAAAATTTCCTAATAAATCTTTATTGGTCTGTACCCTTATCCTGTCCAATTTGCCGTTTCCGTTTGAATCTTCGGTAAAACTGTAGAGTATTTTTCCAACTACCATAAAATGCTGATGCCAGCGGGCGTTAGGCGTACCGACAGGATCATCTTCAGGACCATCAACAACGCCATTGGTATCCATCCATTTTTTATTTAGATGCAAACAAAGCTGTCCCAATTGCCCTGCTGCGGGTTTCCCGCCGGGAACAATAGATTTTGGCGTTGTCGTTGTAACAGTAAAATTATCAGCAACTATATAAATAGCCGCATTTTCGCTCTCATCTCCGGTATTTGATGAATTTATAGTAATCGCGTAAACTTTTACAGTACCTTTTGAAGTTGAGGCTTTTGCGATTAGCTGATATGCGGTTGTTTGTCCGGTAATGGTGATATTTCCGCTTGCGGCTAACAACTCTATTATATCTTTTGTTGCGGATACTACACCTAACGTATTTTTAAACTCAATATTTCCTGTTTGTGAAGTTATTGTCCGCTTGTTTGTTCCGTCTAAATTTGTACCGTTTAACGTTGCCGCCCCTATATATGTTTGATTTCCCGTAGTGGTAATATCCGCGTTAATCGTTGCAGCCCCGCTGACAGATAAATCTTTAATACCGCTTCCGCCGTTTAATACGCCGATACCCGTTATTGTTAATGATTTTCCGCTTCCGGTAATAGCCCCAAGCGTTACCGATCCGGCGGTTGAGGTTAATGTTACATCGCCGCCAAGCGTTACCGCTCCTGAATATGTTTGCGTCCCTGCGGTAATATCTCCGTTAATAGCGGTAGTTCCGCTGACAGATAAGACGCCGATACCGCTTCCGCCGTTTAATACGCCGCCGCCGGTTATTGTTAATGAAAGTCCTGTTCCCGGACCCGTAAATTGCCCAAGCGTTACGGTTGCGCCTGTCAATGTTCTTGTTCCGGTTCCTGTAAGCGTTACCGCGTCATAAGTTTGCGTTCCTGCGGTAATATCCGCGTTAATAGTTGCGGTTCCGGTAACAGATAAATCATGAATACCGCTTCCGCCGTTTAATACGCCGTTACCGGCTATTGTTAATGATTTTGTACTTCCGGTAATAGTCCCAAGCGTTACCGCTCCGGTAGCCGAGGTTAATGTTACATCACCGCCAAGCGTTACCGCTCCTAAATATGTTTGCGTTCCTTCTGTTGTAATATTCGCGTTAATAGTTGTAGTCCCATTGACTGATAAATTTTCAATACCGCTTCCGCCGTTTAATACGCCTTTACCGTTTATTATTAATGATTTTGAGCTTCCGGCAATGTTTCCAAGAGTTATCTCTTTAGTAGTTGAAGTTGAAGTTAATGTTACATCATTTACAAGCGCTACCTCTCCTGAATACTCTTGCTTTCCCGTGGTTACAATATTCTGACTAATTAAAATTGTACCGCTTGTTTCTACAGTAATATCGCTTAAGGTATTTATATTTTCAAGAGTAATATTTGTGTCCGCTTTAAGCGTAAGGTCTGTAAATTTATTTGTTCCGTAGAACTTAATGGTTCCTGAATCGCCGGTTTCAAATCTCAAATCGGAAGTACTATCCGCATTACATATATAGACATTTTTATCGTCATCAAGAATAAACTTTGTTTGGGAATTACTATTTAAAACAACAATATACTCAGTAGAAGCCATACTTTGAACATCGTCGGGTAATGTTCCGTCTCCATAAACCAGATGCAGTCCTGATAAACTAATAAAATGCTGATGCCAGCGGGGATTAGGAGGTGCCAAACTAGGATCTTTAAGATTATCTTCATCACCATCAACAAAAGCACCTGTATCTTTCCATTCATTATCTAAATTTAAACAAAGCTGTCCCCCTGTTCCGCCGGGAACAATGGAATAAGAAGAAGAAAATGGCGCTGCCGTTACTTCAAAATCGTCTGCTTCAATATAAATCGCCGCGCTTTTACCTTCATTTTCCGTGTTTGATTCAATAATTACTGTATTAACTTCTACTTTGCCGACAGCTATCGCAACCAGCTGATATGCGGTTATATCGGTAACTGTTATATCTCCACCGGCTTTCATCGTTATAGAACCTGAAACAGTTATTGCTTCGGTTTTTATATTGGTATGCGCATTTAGATCGACATTATCGCCTTTGGCAATTTCATCAACAATAAGCCCGCCCAATTTTTCCGTTATTGTTATATCTCCGGGTGTATCTACTTTAACAGAAAGATTCCCCGCGCTTACTCGGTCGTTAAAAAATTTAATATCTCCTGATGTACTGATTAAGTTAACAGACGCTGTAACTGTATTTGTCTGAGTAAGAAGCGTAATACCTGTTCCGGCTTCCACTTTTAAACTGCTTGTTTTAATCGCGCCCGTCTGAGTTACATTTCCGGTAGTTTTTATGGAAATACTGCTGCTTACGCCTGTTGTTTGAAGTAAATTTATCGGTAAATCTCCTGTTTGATTAATTGTTATATTTCCGTTTGTACTATTATTTTTTACTGTTAAACTGCTTAACGCGGAAGTATTGGTAAAAATAATATTTCCAGGCGTTCCTGTTTGAGTATTATCAAGCGTTATAACTCCGCCAAAATCATTTGCGGCATATGCCAGCGATATTCCATGCAACGCGTTAACAGTAACACTTGTACCGGTTACTTTATTGTTAGCATTAATTCTACCGCCTGTGCTGGTTAGAGTTATCGCTCCGGTTAGCGTTACACTTTCATAAATTTGATCTCCCGTAGTGGTAATATTTGCGTTTATCGTACTACTGCCGCCAACAGTTAAAGTTTTGGCTTTAATTACCGAACCAAAAACCGCATTGCCGCTTATATTCAAATCTTCTGCGTCGCCCATAGTCAATGAATTGTCAATAATTAGATTTGTATACAAATAACCAAAAGTCCATGGCGACAACGTACTGCCCTGATACTGAACTGTACCGCCAATTCTTCCGGCAGGGAACGTGGCTGTCTGAGAACCTTGCAGTTTAATAAGACCGTTATTGTTTAACGTACTTGCGGAAAGGTTATGAGTACTCATAGTCAGACTAACGCCCGTGTTTATTATCAATTCTCCGGTTATATTTATTTCGCTTAACGCTGTAATACCGGCGGCTATTATAACTTCGCCTACAATGGCTTTGTTTTGTTTTAATCCTGCAATTCCGTCCATTGTTAAATGGGCTGCATGAACATCGCCGTCAAACTCTACGGTTCCCGTTCCTGTCACGGTCATATTTGTCGCATAAACATTATCATCAAATGTAATATCTTCGCCTCTAACAGTAATAATATCTAAGGGATGACCATCCGCTCCAACTGTTCCGGTAATTTTTACATCGCCGGTTCCCGCGTCTAATAAAACGTCCCCCAATCCATCAATATCTTTAAGCAATATTTCTCCGCCGCCGGAATTTATCGTCACTTTGCCGGCGGCAGTTAATTTATTGGTAATTTTTATGTCGTCGTTTGTATCAACAATAATTATTTCGCTACCACTATCAACCGTAAAATCTTCAATAGTCAGCTTCCATGAGCCTGTTACATTAATAGTTATGATGCTGCTATTTTCAATTGTTAATTCTTGAATGTTTATTTCTTCGGTAATTGGTATGCTGCCGGTAAAACCATTAATAATTACAATATCATCATTTCGACCTTCGCCGGGATAACTAATAGTATCGTATGCAGGATCATCACAACCCCAACTATCCGGATCATCCCAATTATCACCTGAAGCGCCTTTCCATGTAAATGTTGCCTGCTGCCCCCACAAAAAACTCGTGAAAATTAGAAATAAAAATAAAAAAATTGCGGCTTTCTTCATCAATATTTTGGGGTTCCCAATTTTATAATAAAATTATAGGTCATTTTCTCTACCTTACTATATTATAGCACAATATAATGCGAAGGTCATAGCCGTTCTGGAAACGGCGAAAAAAATTACCAATCTGAAACAGGTTTGGAGAGATTATCAGCATCGTCTGTTTTCGGCTTGTTTTTCTTTTGTTCCCTCATGGCGGCAATCGCAATAAATACAAAAATCGCAATAACAAAAATAATGACAAAAGCAATGGGGGCTGATTTATTTTTTACGTCCTTTGTCTCCGGCGGAGCGCCTACAATCAATACGGACGGGTCTACGGGTACGGTATTATCGGTAAGAATAACTATTGTACAAATTACTAAAGCAATAAACATCAGGGCAATAGCGCCTAGACTTGCCAAACGTATAATTAAGGTCGATTTTTTATCAACGGCAAGATAAATTATAGCCGCCAGAATAACTATACCGATTATTACACCCGCAAAAATCATACTATATTTTCGGTATATTTTGACTTGCCATATAGCATAAGATATGGTATCTTTAGGTAAGTCTAAATAATAGCGAGGTATAATATGGCTCATAAAATCAGCGATGCTTGTGTAAGCTGCGGCTCCTGCGCCGCCGAATGTCCGTCGGACGCAATTGCGGAAAAAGACGGTCAATACCAGATTGACGCGGCTAAATGCACAGATTGCGGCTCGTGCGTCAGCGCTTGCCCCACAGAAGCAATTTCCGCAGGGTGAGATTTGTCAAAATTGATAACTGGCAAGGGCATATCCCTTGCCTTTTTTTTAATATTTTTAAATTTTCCTGTTTTTTGCGATGATTTTC
>Ga0268262_10001355_pt1 | contig 30616 bp, 21 predicted proteins | sample TergutNc150P3_FD_190354 | JGI IMG/M metagenome (GOLD analysis project Ga0268262, IMG submission 190354) | Nasutitermes corniger P3 segment gut microbial community from laboratory colony in Florida, USA - Nc150 P3 (SPAdes) (version 2) | ecosystem: Host-associated > Arthropoda: Insects >... | reverse complement strand
CCTCTTTCTTGCGGCGATAAAGTATAGCTATGTTGATATTCACGCTCCAGCTTATGCCCAATTCACGCAATACAGATATGATCTGAGTCGGGTACCTGAAGAACAGAGGACAGAAGCCATCTGCCTTGCAGCAGTGTTAAAAGACGGCACTTTACTGAAACACGTCCCCGAAGCGATGAAAACTGAGGCTGTCTGCGTCGAGGCGGTGAAGCAAAACAATGAAGCGATAAAGTACCTGCCAAAAGATATGAAATACTCGGAAAAGGTCGAAGCCCTTTGCCTTGCTGCTGTGAAAAAAGACGGCTGGGCGCTGGAATACATCCCAGAAGCGCTGAAGACCGAAGCCGTCTGCCTTGCCACAGTGCAAAATGGCCGCTATGACACTGCGCTGCGATTTGTCCCCGAAGCGCTGAAGACCGAAGCTGTCTGCCGTGCCGCAGTGCAAAGAAACGGCTATGCGCTGGAATACGTCCCCGACGCGCTGAGTACCGAGGCCCTCTGTCTTGCTGCGGTACAACAAGCTGGCGGCGCGATAAAATTTGTCCCTTATGCGCAAAAGACCGAAGCTGTCTGCATTGCCGCCGTGCAACAAGACGGCTGGGCGCTGGAATACGTCCCCGAAGCGCTGAAGACTGAAGTCCTCTGCCTTGCCGCTGTGCAAAATGGCCGCTATGACACCGCGCTGCGATTTGTCCCCGAGGCGCGGAAGACCGAAGCCGTCTGCCTTGCCGCGGCGCAAAGAAACGGCTACGCGCTGGAATACGTCCCCGAAGCGCTGATGACCGAGGCCCTCTTTCTTTCCGCAGTACAACAAGCCGGCAATGCGCTGAAATTTGTCCCCGACGCACAAAAGACCGAAGCCCTCTGCCTTGCCGCCGTGAAAAAAGATTGGCATTCGCTGGAATACGTTCCCGACGCGCTAAAGACCGAAGCCGTCTGCCTAGCCGCCGTACAGCAAGACGGCAATTTGCTGCGAGTTATCCCCGACGATAAGAAGACCGAAGCCGTCTGCCTGGCCGCCGTACAGCAAGACGGCAATTTGCTGCGAGTTATCCCCGACGATAAGAAGACCGAAGCCGTCTGCCTGGCCGCCGTACAGCAAGACGGCAATTTGCTGCGAGTTATCCCTGACAATAAGAAGACCGAGCCTGTCTGCCTTGCCGCCGTACAGCAAGACGGCAATTTGCTGCGAATTATCCCCGACGATAAGAAGACCGAAGCCGTCTGCTTTGCCGCAGTGCCGCAAAACGGCATGTTGCTGGGAGATATCCCCAACGATAAGAAAACCGAGGCCCTCTGCGTCGAGGCGGTGAAGCAGGATAATAATGCGATAAAGTACGTGCCAAAGGACATGAAAGACGCGGTTAAGGCCGCCAAAGGGAAAAAAGTGTGAAAAGGGGGAGTAATACTTTATTCCCTATAATTTTATTAAGGAGAGATATATGGAATTGAATGAAGAAGAAAAGGAATGGGAAAGTTCATTTAGGAGTTATGCCTTTTCTGGTTCTAGAAATGCGGAAGCAAGCAGGCATTTTGATATTCCTGGGTATTATGAGAGTTTTATAATACAGAACCTTCCTGCGGGGCTAAAGCTGCGGCATCTTTCTGAAGAGGAAAAGACCGAAGCCGTCTGCCTTGCCGCAGTAAGAGAAAGAGCCAGCGCACTGCGATACGTCCCCGAGGCGCAGATGACCGGGGCCCTCTGCCTTGCTGCGGCGCAAAAAGACGGCTGGGCGCTGGAATACATCCCCGAAGCGCTTAAGACTGAAGCCGTCTGCCTTGCCGCAGTGCAAAATGGTCGCTATGACACCGCGCTGCGATTCGTGCCCGAGGCGCAGAAGACCGAGACTGTCTGCCTTGTCGCAGTGCAAAGAAACGGCTATGCGCTGGAATATGTCCCTCACGCGCTTATCACCGAGGCCCTCTGTATTGCCGCAATGCAACAAGCCGGAGGTGCGTTGAAATTTGTCCCCGAGGCGCTAAAGACCGAGGCTGTCTGCCTTTTCGCAGTGCGAAGTACTGAGTGGTATGAGCATGATCAGATGCTGAAAGAGGTCCCCGACGCGTTAAAGAACGAGGTTCTCTGGCTTTTCAAAGTGAAAGAAAGATCCGATGCGCTGAAAGAAGTCCCCGACGCGATGAAGACTGAGGCCTTCTACATTGCCGCAGTGCAAAATGGCCTTAAGCTGGAAAAAGTCCCCGAGGCGATGAAGACCGAAGCCGTCTACATTGCCGCAGTGCAAAATGGCCTTAAGCTGGAAAAAGTCCCCGAGGCGATGAAGACCGAAGCCGTCTACATTGCCGCAGTACAAAATGGCCTTAAACTGGAAAAAGTCCCCGACGCGATGAAGACCGAAGCCCTCTGCCTTGCCGCCGTGAAAAAAAACAGCGACGCGCTGAAATACGTTCCCGATGCGCTGAAGACCGAAACCCTCTGCCTTGCCGCTGTGCAGCAAGACGCCATTGCGCTGAAATACGTCCCCAAGGCGCTGATGACCGAAGCCTTTAAGGCAATGATCAGGTCTGTAATTTCTTCGGGGTCAGGCGATTCGGGATACGGCATGAATTTAATATAACCAAATTCCCCAGTCCCTAATTTAAAGGAGTGATATATGGCAATAAGTGAAGAACAAAGAAAATGGCTGGAAATAATTTACCGTCATGAATATATAGTCAAGGAAGTTCCGGGAGAACTTCTTACAGAAGAATTCTGGCTTGCCGCTGTACAGCAAAGTGGCTGGGTGCTGGAATATGTCCCCAAAGCGCTGAGAACCGAGGCCCTCTGCTTTGCCGCAGTGCAACAATACCATGAAGCGCTGCAATACGTGCCCAAAGAGCTGAAGACTGAAGTCCTCTACCTTGCCGCCGTGCAACAAGACGGCTGTGTGCTGAAAAAAGTCCCCAAAGAGCTGAAAACCCCGGCCCTCTGTCTTGCCGCCGTGCAACAAGACGGCTGTGCGCTGGAATTCGTCCCCAAAGAGCTGAAAACCCCGGCCCTCTGTCTTGCCGCCGTGCAACAAAACGGCTGTGCGCTGAAATTTGTCCCCAAAGAGCTGAAAACCCCGGCCCTCTGTCTTGCCGCTGTGCAGCAAAACTGGAAGGCGCTGGAATTCGTCCCCGATGCGCTGATAACCCCGGCCCTCTGTCTTGCCACTGTGCAGCAAAACGGCAATGCGCTTGAATACGTCCCCGACACGCTGAAAACCGAGGAACTCTGCCTTGTCGCAGTGCAGCAAAACGGCTATGCGCTGGTACATGTCCCAGAGGCACTGAAGACCGAGGCCGTCTGCCTTGCCGCCGTGCAACAAGACGGCTGTGCGCTGAAATTTGTCCCCAAAGAGCTGAAAACCCCGGCCCTCTGTCTTGCCGCGTTGAAAATAGCCGCCCGGGCGCTTGAATACGTGCCTGACGCGCTGAAGACCGAGGCCATGTGCCTTGCCGCCGTAGAAGATAATAGTGATATGCTTCAATACGTCCCAGACGCGCTTAAGACCGAAGCCGTCTGCCTTGAGGCGGTGCAACGAAACGGCCTTACTCTGAAATACGTCCCCGACGCACAGAAGACCGATGCGCTCTGCCTTGCCGCTGTGCAGCAAAACGGGCAGGCGCTGCAACACGTCCCCGAAGCGCTGAAGACCGGGGCACTCTGCCTTGCCGCAGTTCAGCAATGGGGCTGGGCAATGCAATACATCCCCGAGGCGCTGATGACCGAAGCCATCTGTCTTGCCGCTGTGCAAGGAGGCTGGGGGCTGCCAAACGTACCCGAGGCGCTGAGGACCGAGGCCGTCTGGTTTGCCGCTCTGGTTCAAAACGATAACGCGCGGGAATATATTCCGGAAAATTTAAAAGCCAAAGTCGAAGATGCGTTTAAAAACGCTTTCACGACGGAAGCGCTATGCCTTGCCCAAGTTCAGCAAAATGGATATGCGCTTCGAAATGTCCCTGAAGAGTTTAAGACCGAGGCCGTCTGCCGCGCCGCTGTGCAAAAACCCTGCGAGCGTGTCGAGCGTGTACTTGAATATGTGCCGTGGAACCTCAGGACGGCGGAACTCTGCTTTGAAGCGTTTAAAAGAAATAGTTTAGTTCAGGATAAAGACGGATATTTAGGACGTTTGATGGAAACTATGGTGCCGAAAGAGGTGTCTGACGAATTCTGGCGCAAGTTAAATGCGTACAGGAAAGAACATTGGGAGTGACATATGGCGTTAAGTAAAGAGCGAATGGAAAGGTTTGATTTAAAGGAGTGATATATGGCATTGAATGAAGAACAAAGAAAATGGCTGGAAAGAATTGACCGTAATGAAAAAAAATTCAAGGAAGTCCCGGGAGAACTTCTTACAGAAGAATTCTGCCTTGCCGCAGTGCAGACAAGCCCTTCGGCGCTGCAATACGTCCCCGATTCGAAGAAGACAGAAGCCATGTGCCTTGCCGCAGTGGAAAAAAGCGCTGCCGTGCTGGAATACGTCCCCGACTCGAAGAAGACCGAGGCTATTTGCCTTGCCGCCGTGCGGCAAACCTGTTGGGCGCTGAAATACATCCCCGACGGGAATAAGACCGAGACCATCTGCCTTGAAGCAGTGCGACAAAACGGCGATGCGCTGCAATTCGTCCCCGACGCGCTGAAGACCGAGGCCGTCTGCATTGCTGCAGGATACAGGGCGCTGCAATACTGGCCTGACGCTCTAAAGACCGAAGCTATTTGCCTTGCCGCTGTGCAAGACAACGGCAATGCGCTGCAATACGTCCCCGACGCGCTGAAGACAGAAGCCGTCTGCATTGCCGCGGTACGTCAAATCTATACTGCGATGGAATATGTCCCCAACGCGCTGAGGACCGAGGCCGTCTATATTGCCACCGTGCAGAATTCTTCCTGGTATTCGCTTAAAGATGTCCCGGAAGCGCAAAGAACCGAGGCTATTTGCCTTGCCACCGTGGAAAAAGATTGGCAGGCGCTTGAATACGTCCCCGATGCGCTTAAGACGGAGGCCATCTGCCATGCCGCAGGATACAGGGCGCTGCAATACTGGCCCGAGGCGTTTAAGACCGAAGCCGTTTGCCTTGCCGCTGTGCAAGCAGATCAAGGCTCCCCCCCTTTCTCCCCTACGCTTGTGATTAAATACATGCCCGACGAGAAGAAGACCGAGGCCGTTTGCCTTGCCGCTGTGCAAAAATACGGCGATGCGCTTGAATTCGTACCTGAGGCGCTGAAGACCGAGGCTCTCTGCCTTGTCGCAGCGCTTCAAAATGAATCAGCGTGGAGATATATTCCGGAACACTTAAAAGGCTCTATCGACGCGGCGTTAAAAAACGGCAGTTTCGACGCGATTTACGCGAACGTACCGGAGGAATTGTCAACGGAAGAATTCTGGCTTGAGGCGGTGAGTAAAAACGGCTGGGTGTTGAAATATGTCCCCGAAAAGTGGAAGACCACAGACCTATATCTTGCGGCGATGGGGTATACCTATGTTGATATTAACGCTGCAGCGGCATACCAATTCCCGCGACAAGAATATGATCTGCGTCGGGTGCCTGAAGAACTGAGGACAGAAGCCGTCTGCCTTGCCGCAGTGCAAGCCCAGGGCGGCGGTGCGCTGGAATACGTACCCGAAGCGCAGAAGACAGAGGCTGTTTGCGTCGAGGCGGTGCAAAAAGATTGGTTGGCGCTTAAATTCGTCCCCGAAGCGCTGAAGACCGAAGCCCTCTGCCTTGCCGCTGTGCAGCAAGTCGGCAATGCGCTTGAATTCGTACCCGAAGCGCTGAAGACCGAAGCCCTCTGCCTTGCCGCTGTGCAAAATAATGATTGGCATGTTGGGATGGCGCTGGAATACGTCCCCGAGGCGCTTAAAACCGAAGCCCTATGCCTTGCCGCAGTGCAAAAGCATTGGGGAGAACTTAAATTCGTCCCCGACGCGCTGAAGACCGAGGCCCTCTGTCTTGTCGCTGTGCGGCAAGCCGGCAATGTGCTTAGATATGTCCCCGAAGCGCTGAAGACTGAAGCCCTATGCCTTGCCGCTGTGCAAAATTGTTTCAGGAAGTTTGGGAATGAGTATGGGATGGCGCTGGAATATGTCCCCGATGCGCTGAAGACAGAGGCTGTTTGTGTCGAGGCGGTGAAGCAGGACGAGGACGCGATGCAGTACGTGCCTGAGAACATGAAAGAGGCGGTAAAAGCCGCCATGAAGAAAAAAAGATGAATAGGGAGTGATATATGGCGTTAAGTAAAGAACAAGAGGAATGGCTTAGTAAGATTAATTCTGATAAAAGAATAACCAAGAATGTTCCGGAAGAACTTCTTACAGAAGAATTCTGCCTTGCCGCTGTGCAGCTACACGGCAGTGCGCTTCAATACATCCCCGAGGCGCTAAAGACCGAGGCCATCAACATTGCCGCTGTACAAAAAAATAGCAATGCGCTGAAATTTGTTCCCGACGCACAGAAAACCGAGGCCGTATGCTTTCCCGCTGTGCAGCAAGACGGCAGTTCGCTGCAAGATATCCCCGACGCGAAAAAAACCGAGGCCGTCTGCCTTGCCGCTGTGCAACAAAGTGGCCTGGCGCTTCAATACGTCCCCGACGCGCTGAAGACCGAAGCAATTTGCATTGCCGCTGTGCAACGAGACGGCCGGGCGCTGCGAGATATTCCCGAGGCGATGAAGACCGAAGCCCTCTGCCTTGCCGCTGTGCAACAACAACCCGACACGCTGAAATACGTCCCGGAAGGCTTTAAAGCCTCAGTCGAAGCGGCGTTAAAAAACGCTTTCTCGACAGAGGAGCTCTGCCTTGCCGCAGTGCAGAAAAACGGCAATGCGTTGCAATACGTCCCCGACGCGCTTAAGACCGAAGCCGTCTGCCTTGCCGCAGTGCAGCAAAACGGCTATGCGCTAAAGTATGTGCCCGAAGGAATGAGGACAGAAGCCGTTTGCACTGAAGCATTTCTGCATGGCTTTCATTTGTCCGCTCCCAGCTTATATGTCAAAAATACAGGGTGGGAACTTATCCCCTATGATCTGAAGGGCATATTGTATGTTAAGCTGAACATGAATAATGGCTGGCTCAGGGTTGACGGTGAAAGAAATGGCTGGCTCAGAGTTGACGCAGTGATCAGTTCCGCAATTTCTTCAGGCTCAGGCGCTTCGGGATACGGCATAAATTTAATATAGCCAAATAGGGACTGGGGATCGGGGACTAGTTACAACAATATTTGTTATTTGATATTAATTATTTGATATTTATTAAAAGGAGTGCATATGGCGTTAAGTAAAGAGCAAGAGAAATGGCTTAAAAAGATTGATTATTACACCTGTAAGAATGTTAAGAAAGTCCCGGAAGAACTTCTTACAGAAGAATTCCTCCTTGTCGCAGTGCAAAAAGCCGGCGGAGCGCTGGAATTCATCCCCAAGGCGCTTAAGACCGAAGCGATTTGCATTGCGGCAGTGCAACAAAGCGGCTTGGCGCTGGAATACGTGCCAGACGCGCTGAAGACCGAGGCAATTTGCCTTGCCGCTGTGCAGGAATGGGGCAAAGCGCTGGAATACGTCCCCAAGGCTCTTAAGACCAAGGCCCTCTGCCTTGCCGCAGTGAAACAAGCCAGCGGATCGCTGGAATTCATCCCCGATGCGCTGAAGACCGAAGCAATTTGCATTGCCGCCGTGAAGCATAACGGCTTTTTGCTTGAATTCGTTCCGGAGGCGCTGAAGACTGAGGTCGTCTGCATTGCCGCAATAAAAGAAAACGGTCGTGCGCTGAAATTCGTCCCCGAAGACTTAAAGACCGAGGCCGTCTACATTGCCTTAATACAACAATCCAGCGAGGGCCTGGAATCCGTCCCTGATGCATTGAAGACAAAGAACGTCTGCCTTGCCGCAGTAAAAGAGAACGGCCGTGCGCTGGAATTCGTACCCGAAGCGCTGAAGACCAAAGACTTCTGCCTTGCCGCAATAAAAAAGGACGGCCGTGCGCTGGAATTTGTCCCCGACGCGCTGAAGACCGAAGACCTCTGTCTTGCTGCCTATAATGAATCTTGCTATGCGCTGGAATTCGTCCCCGAAGCGCTGATTACCGAAGCTCTCTGCCTTGCCGCAGTGCAACAAGACGGCAATATACTGGAATATGTCCCCGAAGCGCATAAGACCGAGGCAATTTGCATTGCCGCCGTGCAACAGGACGGCAAAGCCCTGCAATACGTCCCCTACGCGCTGATTACCGAGGCCCTCTGTTTTGACGTAGTGCAAAAAGACGGCAATATGCTGCAATACGTCCCCGAAACGCATAAGACCGAGGCCATTTGCTTTGCCGCTGTGCAAAAAGACGGCTGGGTACTGGAATACGTCCCGGACGCGCTGAAGACCGAAGCACTTTGCATTGAGGCGATGAATCATTCAATTTATTCTGCCCGTTCGTATATGGGTCAAATGCTTTATAGCAAACATCCGCTGCAACTGGTGCCTGAAGAACTTAAAACCGAAGCCGTCTACATTGCCGCAGTGAAAAGAGACGTCCAGGCGCTTCGATTTATCCCCGACACTAAAAAGACTGAAGCCGTCTGCATTGCCGCAGTGTATGAAGGCGGCTATGGCAGCTATGGCGACTATGGCAATGAGATGCAGTTCATCCCTGACGCGCAGAAGACCGAGGCCCTCTGCCTTGCCGCAGTGGTAAAAGACAGCCGCGCGCTGGAATACATCCCCGAAGCGATGAAGACCGAAGCCTTTGAGGCAAAGATCAGTTTGATCAGATCCGCTGTTTCTTCAGGGTCAGGCGGTTCGGGATATGGCATAGAGTTAATAAAGCCAATATAAAACAGGGACTGGGAGCAAAGAGGAATGAGTAGTGAGTCAGGAACGCATGAGCCTGGTGACGCCTGACCGTCTGTAAGGTACACTGTTCTTTAAAAGTATATTAATTTTTGGAGGTTGTTATGAATAGGAGCTTGTTAACTGAAGCAAATAATACGCTTGGTAACCGCGTGCCTTCCGGTTGGGTTGCGCATGATGGTCTGTTCTGGAAATCTCTTGATATTGCCGTGGGGAAAGAATGGATCGCTTCACAGGTAAAAGGGATAGTGGAGCAAGCTATAGTTGGTTGTTTGTTTGCTGATTATAACGCTCAAACCAGGTGGTTAAAAGAAAGCTATGACGCGCTCATTGCGGATAAGTGGGAATTGGCCTCAAATAATGGCGAGGTTTGGGTTCTTGTAAAGAACGACAGAATGGTTACCGGTATTCCTTCGGTAAATAATGGCATTATCAGCGCTTCTGTGGTGTTTATGAAGTCTGATATAGAAAAGGCCTTCAGGATAGGGGACACCGGCCCCGCGGGCGGCATTATCTTTTATGACAAGGGGAAGGTTTCCGACGGCTGGCAGTATCTGGAGGCGGCTCCTGCCAGTGCGGAATTCACCGTTGTATGGGGGCCTGCCAAGGTAGTCTCCGGGACGGCAACAGCGGTTGGGAGCGGGAAGAAGAATACCCAGCTTCTTGTTACGGCTTATGGAACGAGCGAAAGTGCTGCGCGGCGATGCGCCAATATGAATGTCAACGGGTACAAAGACTGGTTCCTTCCCAGCCAGGACGAGCTTAACCTGATACTGGATAACTTGGTGTGGGATAATGCTAACAAGAAAATGAGGGGGCTTAGCAATTTTAGAAACGGATATTACTGGTCTTCGTCGGTGAGCGCCTCTACTAGTGCCGTGAGGGTCACGGAATTCGTCGGGCTGTCCTCGGCCTACTTCTCCCTGGTCAGTAGACCCGCCAATGCGCAGGCTTCCGCCGCCATCATGTACTTACCCATTAACACTACATACAACGTCCGGGCCATACGGGCTTTTTAACTTAGGGGTAACAAATGGGAATTTTAGACACGCTTAAAACTGCCGCAGTAGACGTACTTAAAACAGTCGCGGAAGAAGCGCTTAAAAATGCCACGGGCGCTGACTCAAACAACCAGGCGGCCTCCGCTAAAGCTCAAACATTGGTAGGATCACAGGCCGCTACCTCACCCGCCCTGACGACCTTGTCGTCTAACGTGGTGGTGTCCGTTAAAGCGGCGGTGGCTGCCGCCAGGTCTGCGGCAGCATTGGTAGGATCAGAATCACAAACCACGACCATTACGAGAACTCCCACGGCGGTTTCGTCGGCTAACGTTTCGGCGTCCGTTAGCGTGGCGGCAGCGGCGGCCAGGGCGGCGGCGGCATTGGCAGGGGCACAGACCTCGACCATCACCAGAACCCCCATAACGGTCTCATCGGCTAACGTGGCGGCGTCCGTTAGCGTGGCGGCAGCGGCGGCCAAGACTGCGGCAGCATTGGCAGGAGCAACGCCAACCCCCATGCCGGTCTCGTCTGCTAACGTAGCGGCGTCCATTAGCGTGGCGGCCGTGGCTGTTAAGACGGCGGCGGCATTGGCAGGCTCAATTTTCGTGCCGAAAGAACTGTCGCACGCCGAGGTGGTGGCAATCATCGAAGCCAGGGTAAGAGCGAAGGGCAATCCCTCTAACTGGCAGGTTTCTATTGTCGATCTTATGTCAGCTTTGGACATGAACAGCAGCCTTAGCTCACGCGCGATACTTGCTGCCAAGCTGAACTATTCCGGCCATGCCGCCGATGGTTCCGTCGAAAAGAACCTCTGGCTTCACGCGGAGTTGTTAAAAGTCCTTGCTCAAAACGAAGGCAGGGTGCCATCTTATCTGTTTTAAGTATAAGGGGACTGGGGAGCAAAGAGGAAATAGCAAAGAACAAAGAGTAAAGAGGAATGAGTAGCGAGCAATAAAAATCAAGCTCAGGTTGATAGTATCAAAAGTAAGCATCTTTCAATAATATTTGTTCTTTAATACTTATTATTTGATATTTGTTATTTGCTTAAAGGAGTGTTATATGGCGTTAAGTAAAGAGCAAGAAGAATGGCTGAGTGAAAACAGCTATCCCAGACCCAGAGACAATTTTAAGAACGTGCCAAAGGGATGGTCAACTGAAGAGTTCTGGTTTGAGGCGGTGCGGAGAGACGGCGGTGTGCTGGAATACGTCCCCGAAGCGTGGAAGACCGAAGCCCTCTGCCTTGCCGCAATACAGCAAAACTACACTGCGCTTCAATACATCCCCGAGGAGCTGAAGACCGAGGCCTTCTACCTTGCCGCAATGAAAGAAGACGGCTTTGCGCTTGAATACGTCCCCGAGGCGCTCAAGACCGAAGCTCTCTGCATTGCGGCGATGAAGAATTCCCGTTTTTCTTATTCTACTGGTCCCGGTCATATGGGTCATGTGACTACCATACATCCGCTGGATTACGTCCCCGACGCGCTAAAGACCGAGGCCGTCTACCTTGCCGCAGTGCAACAAAATTGGCGGGCGATGGAATACGTCCCCAAGGCGATGAAGACCGAAGCCTTTGAAGCAAGGATCAGAGAGGCAGAGATCAGAGCCGCAATTTCTTCAGGGTCAGGCGGTGAGGGATACGGCACAAATTTAATAAAACCAATATCCTAAAAACATGACTGCTTTTCACTCTAACTGGACAAAACCGTTTTCCCTCCGCAACAAAGGGACGGCATACTTAATAGAAGATTATGACCTGCTTACCACCATACTCTCCGCGCTGGAATGGAGAAAGCATAACGGCGGCATAAAAATGGTAACGGACGCGGTTGGGGCTGAATACTACCAAAAACTGGGACTTGCGCATATCTGGGATATGGGGATAACAGCTTCTCTTGATGTGCTGGACAGCGAGGCCATATTTCCCCTGTCCTTCTGGGCGGCAGGAAAAATATTCGCGCTTAAACAGCAGTCCGTCCCCTGTATAATGATCGACACCGATTTTATCGTATGGAAATCCCTTGCCGCCGATACAAACAATGAAAAGCTGGCGGTTGCGCATCGCGAGGATCTCAGCGGTGAAATATATCCTGAAAAAGCATTTTTTAATTTGGACAGCAATTATCAGTTTCCCGCCGAATGGGACTGGACGGCTTTGCCCTGCAACACGGCGCTGTTGTATATTGCCGATGAACAGTTCAAAGATTATTACACTTCGGAATCGATCAGATTTATGCGAAACTTACGGGAAACCAAAAACATTACGGCGGAAATGGTATTCGCCGAGCAGCGTCTATTGGCAATGTGCGCCGCCGCCAAAGGGATTAGAGTAAAAACCCTGCTGAACGCGTATACTCTTGATAGCCAGAACGCCTTTACCCATGTCTGGGGGCTAAAGAGGGAACTGCACACAAACCGCAAAAAGCGCCGTGATTTTTGCCTGAACTGTGTAGAAAGGATTATCTCCGATTTCCCCGATGAAACACCGGTTCTGGAAAAAATTGAAAGCCTAAAACAATATGTTGAAGAGATGCGATAAAGTATGTAACAATTTTTTAAAGGAATATATATGGCGTTAAGTAAAGAGCAAGAGGAATGGCTGAAAAAGATACCAGGCTATTATTATTCTGAAAAGAATAAAGCTAAAGTTAAGGAAATCCCTGCAGAACTTCTTACAGAAGAATTCTGCGTTGCCGCAGTGCATCAAACCACCTGGCTGATGGAATTCCTCCCCGACGTGGCAAAGACCGAGGCCGTCTACCTTCGGTTCAAAAGGCCTTGCCACAGTGAAAAAAAACGGCAAGGCGCTTGAATACGTCCCCGAAGCTCTGAAGACCGAAGCCTTCTGTATTGAGGCAATGATCAGTTCCGGAATTTCTTCGGGGTCAGGCGGTTCGGGATACGGCATAGAGTTAATAAAGGCTAATAACCGGAGGTAGCAAGATATGGCGGAATATAAGATAGGCAGTTATTGAGAAAAAATCATTTCTAGAGGATACCGTTTTACGGTGATTTAATAATTTATTAAAGCCTTTTTCTGTCGTTCCACATACCCGCCCTGCCCGGCTGAAAGGTTTAAAAGCCGCTGTTTAAGTTCGTAGGAAATGCGCCATTCAGCCGCTTTTCCTCTTATGGCAAAACCTTTTCTACCAAATCAATATGCTCTGCTGCAATATATATATTATTTATCAAGCCAACCGGGGCCAAATTCAGCCTCCGCTTCTGACAAATTCCAGCCGCTTTCTATAAGCTGCTTTGCGCCAATTTTTTCTTTGTAAACTTTCGCTAAATATGGCGGCATGGGGGCTGTCTTCATGAGGCGACTGGCTCCTTCTTTGTCTCCGGCATCCCTTAATTGCTTTTCATGGCATCCGGCAAGGGGAAAATTACACACTTTACCTTATACATATGCGCTAACAATGAGCCACGTGGCGCATGAAAATGAGCCACGTGGTATCAAAAATAGAGCCATCTGGCATCTCCCCTTTTGGTATAAGCGGTAGTACAATATTTATCAATTTAAAAGGCTAAGAACCGGAGGTATAAAAGAGATGGCGTATAAAGAATTAACCAAAAAGTATGTTTGTGAGGCGGTCGAAGTAGTGGAGACCTATGGCATCTGCAAAACATGCAATGGGAAAGATAGGTATGATGCTCGTTGTGGTATTAGTATTGGAGGAGTATTAGCTAAAGGCGAGACGTACAAATATACCACCGAGATGAACAGTTGGATAATCTTTTATGTGTATGATAAAGGTTTATTCCACAATTTCTCACCCTTTTTCGAGGAGGACAAGAACGATAGATATTATATACAATTGGCACCCAATTCCGAACTCACAATTACTGGGCCAAAAGGGGCATCGTTGACTGATTTGGACGCTGATGATTTGACTTTGTTAGTCACAAAGGGTCATATGTATCAGGACAAAGAACCCGGAACCCTTAAAAAAGTTCAAGACACGATACGGTTTTTGGTAAAAACGACAATTAAGGACGCACTACAAAGATTAGTTGACGGCTGCGGGGTCATGGGAATGACTAAAAATAATACGCTTGCTAATTCAGCTATAACCGCGGTGACTGCAGGATCGGCAATCACATCATTTCTTCTGGGATTGCCCGGCGGCGTTACTACTATACCGTTAGGAGCGGTTGATATGGTGGCGCAATGGATATTCCAGGCACAGATTGCTTGTGCGGTCGGGTATGTGTATGGAGTGTATCCGAAGCAAGATTCATCATTCGAGAACCATCTTTTTATTCTTTTAGCCGGACAAGACGCCTTACGTGATTTTTTAAAAGAAGATTTTGATGATCTGAAAAAAGATTCGAAAAATCCGCTGAAAAACGGAGCGCTTGATATAGGAGCAGACTATCTGGAGAAAAGACCGGAGCTTATGACCAAGATATTAAAAAAATGCCTTGCTAAATTGGGGAAAGAATACACGCCAGAGGCGGATATAAAAGCAGGCAAAGTAATAAAATGGGTGCCTGTAGCCGCGTCGGTTTGGGGCGTCGTTTGTACCGGCTATAATGCCGTTAAATTTGGAGGGGAGGCAAAGGCTTTTTACTCTGGTTCTAATTCTGATCAAGATATGGATCTACATACAAGCATTGAAGTGGATATAGGTAAGAAGGGTATAAAGGTTATGTTCGATGCCAGGGGCGTCACGCCCAACCCCTTTTCCATAAAGGTAGATTATGGCAAACCATATGGCGAGCTTCCGACTGTAGAAAAAGTTGGGTACACCTTCCTCGGCTGGTTTACCACGCCTATGGGCAAGACCGAAGTAAAATCAACGGATAAAGGAATCGTAAAAACGGACAAAGTAAAAATCAATGATGATCACACGCTTTACGCGCACTGGGCTAAAGGAATCGTAAAAACGCTTGTCTGGGTAGATGTTAACTTCTTCATCGAGAACGACTATCCCTCAATTACCAAGGGTATGGAGGTCGGCTCCCCCTACAAGATGCCACCTGATCCCAAAGTAAATGGATTCGACTTCCAGGGCTGGTGGACCAAACCTGATGGCGCAGGCGGGGATGAAGTAAAATCAACGGCATTAGTGCCCGAAAAGCATCACAATCTTTACGCGCACTGGAAAAGAAGAACCGTAAGGGTTACCTTTGACGCCAACGGCGGCAGTAAGCCCAGCCCCGCGTACAAGGATATAACCTTTCACTTCGAATATGGCGATCTGCCAGAGGTTTCCAAAGAAGGACTCAACTTCATCGGCTGGTATACCAAGCTTGAAGGCGGGACACAGGTAACAGCCGATACAAAGGTGGAAAACGGGGATAACCATCCGCTTTACGCACGCTGGTCTCCCTACGTAACGGTTACCATCTACGACAGTATTAGCGAATTTATGCGTTGTCTTGAGACCAGGAAGCTACGAATCGGCTCCAAATATGGCACGCTTCCGACACTACCTAACAGATCGAGACTAAAGTTTGGCGGCTGGATTTCCTTGGTTTCAGGCAGGGATGAAGTAAAATCATCGACAGAAGTGAAAATAACCAGGGATCACGCGCTTTACCCGCGCTTTATGACGACGGTTACCCTCGACTCCAACGGGGGCGACACGCCCAAGCCCGCATTCGTGGATGTAGATACTGGCACCGATACCTTGCTTCCGACTGTTACCAGGGAGGGATACAAGTTCGAAGGCTGGTTTACCAAGAAAACAGGCGGGACCGAAGTAAAGTCAGGGACAAGAGTGTTCTACAACGACGCTGATCAGACGCTTTACGCGCACTGGACCGCTGACGGCGTTCTGCTTTTCTTCGACGCCAACGGAGGCGACACGCCCAACCCCGAGACCAAACAGGTATCCCCCGGCTACCCCTATGGCGAGCTGGCAAAGTGCGGCAGAACCGGATACGATTTCAGCGGTTGGTATACCCAGAAAACAGGCGGGGATAAGGTTGACAAAGATACCAGGTTCTTCGGCGGTAAAAAAACGCTTTACGCGCACTGGACCGTTCACGGCGTTCCGGTTACCTTCGACGCCAACGGGGGCAACGCGCCAAGCTTCAAGGACAGGGGGGTACAACCCGGCTCCAAATATGGCACGCTTCCGACTGTTGACAGGGACGGATACAATTTCGCGGGCTGGTATACCCAGAAAACAGGCGGGAATAAAGTAGACGAAAGGACTGTGTTCACCGGCGGTAAAATGACGCTTTACGCGCACTGGACTGCCTTAAGCGACATGACGGTTATTTTCGATGCCAACGGGGGCGACAAGCCCAACCCCGTGACCAAGCAGGTAACTCCCGGCTACCCCTATGGCGAGCTGGCAAAGTGCGTCAGAACCGGATACAAGTTAGACGGTTGGTATACCCAGAAAACAGGCGGGGATAAGGTAGATAAAAATAGCAGGTACGGCGGCGGTAAAAAAACGCTTTACGCGCACTGGACTGCCGATGAAGTAACGGTAAAATATGTCTTCAATGGCGGCGGCTGCTTAGACAAGGTCAAAAAAATAAGGGATGACTCAGCCACTGCCAAATTCGAAAGAGGAACGAGTGTAGTCGTTGACTCCGCCTATGGCGACCTGCCACCTGCTGGCAAAGCGAGACACAAATTTGATGGCTGGTTTACCAAGCGTGAAGGCGGGGATGAAGTAAAATCAACGTCAAAAGTACCCTGCTATAATCACGTTCTTTACGCCCACTGGACGCCCATATCAGATCCCGCTCCAAAACCCGCTCCGAAACCTGCTCCGGCGCCTGCGCCTGCTCCGAAACCAGCTCCGAAACCAACCCCGGCACCCGCTCCGAAATCCGTGAAGGTTACTTTCAACGCCAACGCCGACAAAGTGCGCAGCCCCGCAATCAAGTCGGTAACCGTTGGCTCTTCCTATGGCACTATGCCACCTGTTACCAGACCCGGATACGAGTTCGAAGGCTGGTTTACAGCGGCTAAAAGCGGGACCGAAGTAAAATCATCGACAAAAGCGCCGGACAAAGCCCACACGCTTTACGCGCACTGGGCCGTTCCGAAACCAGCCAGCGTAAAGGTTGCCTTCGACGCCAACGGGGGCAAAGCATCCAGTACGGCAAGCAGGTCGGTAACCGTAGGCTCCGCCTATGGCACTCTGCCGACCGCTACCAAACCCGGTTACAAGTTCGACGGCTGGTTTACCGCCGCCAAAAGCGGGACCGAAGTAAAATCCTCGACAAAAGCGCCGGACAAAGCCCACACGCTTTACGCGCACTGGTCTGAACCAAAACCAACCAGCGTAAAGGTTACCTTCGACGCCAACGGCGGCAGTAAGCCTAGCACCGCAAGCAAGACGGTAAACGCTGGCTCTGCATACGGCCCACTGCCAACTGTTACCAAACCCGGTTACAAGTTCGACGGCTGGTTTACCGCCGCCAAAAGCGGGACCGAAGTAAAATCCTCGACAAAAGCGCCGGACAAAGCCCACACGCTTTACGCGCACTGGTCTGAACCAAAACCCACCAGCGTAAAGGTTGCCTTCGACGCCAACGGGGGCAGTAAGCCAAGCACCGCAAGCAAGGATGTGAAAATTGGCTCCGCTTATAGCTCGCTGCCGACTGTTACCAGAGACAAATACAAGTTCGACGGCTGGTTTACTCAGGCTAAAGGCGGGACTAAAGTATCAACATCGACAAAAGCGCCGGACAAAGCCCACACGCTTTACGCGCACTGGATCGAACCAAAACCAGCCAGCGTAAAGGTTGCCTTCGACGCCAACGGGGGCAAAGCATCCAGTACGGCAAGCAGGTCGGTAACCGTAGGCTCCGCCTATGGCACTCTGCCGACCGCTACCAAACCCGGTTACAAGTTCGAAGGCTGGTTTACCGCCGCCAAAAGCGGGACCGAAGTAAAATCGTCGACAAAAGCGCCGGACAAAGCCCATACGCTTTACGCGCACTGGTCTGAACCAAAACCCGACCCGAAACCCGCTTCCGGCAAGGTAATGGTTACCTTCAACGCTAACGGAGGCACGCCCAGCCCTGCGGGCATTGAGGTAAAACCCGGCTCCACCATGAGCGGCAAGCTGCCATCTGTTTCAAGAACCGGATACAAGTTCGACGGCTGGTTTACTCAGGCTAATGGCGGGACCAGAGTAAAAGAATTGACAAAGGTGACCAACGCCAGCAACCACACGTTCTACGCGCACTGGATTCCCACAAGCGGAACGGTTACCTTAAACCCGACGCTGGATAAACTGAGGTTTAAGGAGAGCACATACAATAAAGGAACAGTTGCTGTCTACCCGGTAAACAAAAAGATAAGCGGCGCGGTGGTCATCCCCGATTCCTACAACGGCATGCCCGTGTCTTTTATCGCGGGTTTCAGGGGAATCACTGGTATTACCAGCGTCCATTTCCCAAACAGCAAAGCTAACACTTCTGTGTCTGCGTTCGCAGACTGTACAGGCTTAGCCAGCATTACCTTCCCCCCAAACGTGGCTCACATCAATATGGGGGCGTTCAAAGGTTGCACAAACCTTACCAGCGTCACCTTCCAGGGGAGGCCCGGAATTTGGCCGGGGGGGAATGGCGCCGTGTTCCCCGGCGATTTACGTGCCAAGTTTGAAGCCGGAAGCGTAGGCACCTATACTCGGCAGAAAGGGAGCAATACATGGACAAGGCAAGGTTAAAGAAAGGGAAAAGGAGTAAGATATGGCATTAAGTAAAGAACAAGAGAAATGGCTGAAAGAAACCACCTACGGATTTAGTTTAAAAAGCGTGCCGGAGGAATTGTCAACGGAAGAATTCTTGCTTGAGGCAGTGCGGAAATTCGGCGATGCGCTGGAATACATTCCCGACGCGCTGAAGACCGAAGCCGTCTGCCTTGCCGCAGTACAAGAAAACGGCTGGGCGCTGCAATACGTCCCCGAAGCGCTGAGGACCGAGGCCGTCTGCCTTGCCGCCATGCAAAAAGACGGCTGGGCACTGCAATGCGTTCCCGAAGCGCAGAAGACTGAAGCCGTCTGCCTTGCCGCGGTGCAGACTAACGGCTGGGCGCTGCGATACGTCCCCGAAGCGCTAAAGACTGAGGCCCTCTGCCTTACCGCAGTGAAAAACATGCGGAACGCCCTGGATGCAAAATACATGTTGGAATACGTCCCCGAAGCGCTGCGGGACAAAGTACAAGCGGCACGTTAGTGACGCACGGTACTATAATTTAAAGGCTAAAAACCGGAGGTAGTAAGATGGCGTTAAGTAAAGAACAAGAGAAATGGCTGAAAGAAAACCCCTACGGATTTCAATTAAGAAACGTGCCGAGGGAATTGTCATCGGAAGAATTCTGGCTTAATGTGGTGCGGAATTACGGCGATGCGCTTGAATACGTTCCCGAGGCGCTGAAGACCGAGGCCGTTTGCCTTGCCGCAGTGCAAGATTACGGCCTGGTGCTGCAATACGTCCCCGAGGCGCTAAAGACCGAGGCCCTCTGCCTTGCCGCTGTGCAAAAAAACTGTTGGGCGCTGAAATTCGTCCCCGAGGCGCTGAAGACCGAGGCCCTCTATATTGAGGCGATGAAACATTCCTTTTATATTTCTAATGTTATTTCCGGTCAAATTGTTTCTCGCTCTCATCCCCTGCAACTGGTGCCTGAAGAACTGAAAACCGAAGCCGTCTGCCTTGCCGCAGTGCTAAAAGATGGCAGTGCGCTTGAATACGTCCCAGAGGCGATTAAGACCGAAGCCTTTAATGCAATGATCAGATCCGTAATTTCTTCAGGGTCAGGCGGTTCGGGATACGGCGTAGGGATAATAAAGCCTTGAAGAGAAAATGGTGAAAAGGAAGATAAGGGACTGGGGAGTGTTGTTAGAAAGCAAAGCGTCTTACCAAAACGCCTGTATTGCGAATAACAACCCTATTCCCTAATACCCAGTCCCTATTCCCTATTATAAGGAGTGACATATGGCGTTAAGTGACGAGCAAAAGAAATGGCTTAGAAAGGTTGTTTCTGGTATGAATATTCATAAAGTCCCGGAAGAACTTCTTACAGAAGAATTTTACCTTGCCGCCGTGCAAGGCAACGGCAGCGTTCTGCAATACGTCCCCGAGGCGATGAAGACTGAAGCCGTCTGCCTTGCCGCTGTGCAGAAAGGCGGCGACTGCCCGCTGCAATACGTCCCCGACGCGCTAAAGACCGAGGCAGTCTGCCTTGCCGCCGTGCAGCAAAACATCGATGCGTTTAAATACCTCCCCGATGCGATGAAGACCGAAGCCTTCTGCCTTGCCGCTGTGCGACAAAATTTCTGGGGGCTGAAAAACTTCCCCGAAGCGTGGAAGACAGAGGCCGTCTGCCTTGCCGCCGTGCAAATAAACTCCAAATTGCTGGAATATGTCCCAGACGCGCTGAAGACCGAAGCCGTCTGCATCGCCGCATTTCAAAATCGCTCCGATGAAAACATGATGAGATTTGTCCCCGATGCGCAAAAGACCGAGGCTGTCTGCCTTGCCGCCGTGCGGCATGCCGGCTCTGCGCTGATATATGTCCCCGACGCGATGAAAACCGAAGCCGTCTGCCTTGCCGCTGTGCAAAAGGCCGGCGATGTGCTGCAATACGTCCCCGAGGCGCTTAGGACCGAGGCCCTCTGCCTTGCCGCAGCACAAAATAACAATTCGTATAGCATTTCGTATTCGTATAATACGTATGATAAAGTGCTGCAATACGTCCCCGAGGCGGCGAGGACCGAGGCGGTCTGCTTTGCCGCAGTGCAAAAATTAGGCTGGTCGCTGGAATACGTCCCCGACGGGCTTAAGACCGAAGCCCTCTGCATTGAGGCAATGAGACATTCCTATATTCATTTTACTAATCTTTATAGGGGAGGTATGGGTCAGACGCCGCCGCCTGATACTCATCCGCTGCAATACGTCCACGAAGCTCTGAAAACCGAGGCCGTTTACCTTGCCGCAGTGGGAAGCGACAACCGCGCGCGGCAATTCGTCCCCGAGGCACTGAAGACCGAGGCCTTTGAGGAAATGATCAGATCCATCGGATACATCAGATCAGTAATTTCTTCAGGGTCAGGCGGCTCGGGATACGGCATAAGGTTAATAAGTGGGAAAGATATAGCGCCAAGTAAAGAGCAAACGGAAGAGTTCTTGCTTAATGTTGTGCGGAAAGACGGCAGTATGCTGCAATACTTCCCCGAAGAGTGGAAGGCCGAGGCCATCTGCCTTGCCGCTGTGCAACGCCTCGGTTGGGCGCTTCAATTCGTCCCCGAACCGCTGAAGACCGATGCCCTCTGCCTTGCCGCTGTGAAGCAAGACGGCCTTGCGCTTCAATACGTCCCCGAAGCGTTGAAGACCGAGGGCCTCTGCCTTATCGCAGTGCAGCAAATCGGCAATGCGCTGCAATACGTCCCCGACGCGCTGAAGACCGAGGCAATGTGCCTTACCGCCCTGAAAGAACAAAGATATGGCGCTTTGCTGAAATACTTCCCCGAGGCGTTTAGGACCGAAGCCGTCTGCCTTGATGCCGTGCAAAAATCCGGCTATTCGCTGCAATACGTTCCCGAAGCGCTTAAGACTGAAGCCCTCTGCTTTGCAGCTGTGAAGCAAAACGGCAGTGCTTTGCAATACATCCCCAAGGCGTTGATGACCGGAGACTTTGAGGCAATGATCAGATCCGTAATTTCTTCAGGCTCAGGCGGTTCGGGATACGGCATAAATCTAATATAAAAACGCGGTAAAGGCCGCCATGGAGTAATATTATGAAATTAGTTAAGAAGTTGCTGATAATAATTCCGGTTACGGTTTTGGCAATATTTTTGGTACTATTGGTTACTCCTATTCTGTTCAAGGGAAGAATCCTTGAAATTGCCAAAAAAGAATTGAACGGGATGCTGTCTGCGGAAGCCAATTTCTCGGATGTCAAGCTGTCGTTTATACGTAATTTTCCGAATGCCTATGTGGCATTGGAAAATTTGACGCTAACAGGTACGGGCGAATTTGAAGGCGAAACGCTGGTGGCTTTCAAAAGTTTTAGCGTAACGGTTGACATCATGAGCGTCATCAAGATGGACAATATAAAGGTAAAAGCGGTACTGCTTGACCAGGCAGAGGTAAACGCCCATATATCGGAAAGCGGCAAGCCAAACTGGGATATTATGAAAGGCGGCAAAGAAACGGGAGCACTCCCTGAGGAAAAAAAGCCAGATAAAGACACGCCCCCAATCAAGATAGCCCTTAATAAATTCGAGATACGCAATGCCGATCTTTCCTTTATAGACGATTCCGGCAAGATGAGGGCAACGGCAAGCGGCCTCAATTATTTCCTGCAAGGCGATATGACGCTGGATAATGCCGACTTGATCATGCACTTGGATATTACTGACGTAAATTTCTGGATGGATAGCATTCACTTGCTGAACAAAGCCCACGTTGTTTTTGTTTCGGAAGTTGCCGCCGATCTGAAAAACATGGCCTTCATTTTAAAAGAAAACCAGTTCAACCTGAACGAGATTGCCCTGAAATTTGCCGGCCTGGTGCAGGCGCCCGGCGACATCAGCGTTGATGTGACGTTTGCCACCCAAAGAACGGATTTTAAGAGCGTGTTGTCGCTTGTTCCGGCTGTCTACATGAAGGACTTTAATTCGGTAACGACGGCAGGCAGCATTACCCTCTCCGGCAATGTGAAAGGCACCTACAACAAGGAGCAAATGCCCAGCGCGAATGTAAACCTGACTGTCGACAATGCCATGTTTAAATATCCTGACCTTCCCAAATCGGTAAACAACATCAATATTGCCGTCAAAGCCTTTTACGACGGCGTTGCGTTCGACAAGACAACTCTTGACGTGGACAGGCTTCATTTCGAGATGGCCGCCAACCCGTTCGATGCTGAAGTGCACGTAAAGACGCCTGAAAGCGACATGCAAGTGGCGGCAAAGCTTGCAGGCAAGATCGATTTCAACTCTCTGGCTGATATTGTTCCGCTGGACGACATTACCCTGAAGGGCCTGCTGGATTGCGATCTCGCGCTGGCAGGACGGATGTCAACCTTCCAAAACGAGCGCTACGAAGATGTTGACGCAAGGGGTATGCTGAAACTGAGCGGCTTCAATTTTGAATCCCCCGATTTGCCGCAGGCGGTAAACATCGCAAGCACGCAGCTTAATTTTACGCCGAGAAGGGTAGACCTCGTAAGCTTTGATGCCGTTATAGGAAAATCAGATATCGCCATGAACGGCACGCTCGAAAAATTCATTCCCTTTATTTTTAAAGGCGAAACAGTGCACGGCAACCTTAGCCTGAAATCGAACAACATCGACCTTAACGAGTTTATGGCCGGAGAAAAATCCGGGGAAACCAAAGAAACCTCCCCGCTCTCGGTAATTGAAGTGCCAAAAAACATCGACTTTGTAATGAATGTCAACATCGGCCATCTCCAGTTCGACAAGTTGAACATAACCAACACTACCGGCACGTTGCTGGTGAGCGATGGCAGGCTGCAGATGCGGAACCTCAACATGAATATGCTGGGAGGCAGCGTGGCGCTCTCAGGCGAATATAATACGCAGGATATTAAAGTTCCGTCGGTTAATTTAAACGCAAACGTCAGGCAGGTCGATGTCGCGTCGGCGATTTCGGCGTTTGAAATACTTCAAAAAATATTGCCTCAGCCGCAGAACTACGCGGGAAAAGTGTCGACTAACCTGACAATGTCAGGCATTCTCGACGAACATCTCAGCCCCGTATTGGACAAGGTGGTTTCCAAAGGCCAGGTACAGACGAATAGCGTGGAAATACGAAACTCAGAGCTGTTTGGTACGATGGCCAATATGTTGAAAAACGAGTCGTGGCGGAGGCCTGCTCTGACTAATCTTGATATCAGATACGAAGTTAAGAATGGGCAGTTAACGATTGAGCCAATACTGATGAGCATTTTGCAGAGCAAACTCGAACTCTCAGGCGGCCAGGGACTAGACATGACCTTGAATTACAAGGTAAATGCAACCGTGCCCGTTTCGGCAATCGGTTCGGGCGCAACCGATATTCTAAGCAAAATACCAGGCGGTTCGAATATCAAGGACATCAGGATTACAGGATTAATTGGCGGCATGGCTACCCGCCCCGTTGTAAGTCTTGGCGTCGCCGATATGGCGGGCAGCGTTGTCTCATCTGTTACCGAAGTTGTCAGAGAGCAGGTAAGGGAAGAGATCGATAAACAGAAAGCCGCCATCATGGCTGAGGCCGAAAGACAGGCCGAAACCCTCCGTACTGCCGCCAAACAAACCGCCGACAGAATACGCAAAGAAGCCAACGCCGCCGCTGATAAACTCGAAAACGAAGCCAAGAATCCTATCCAAAAGCTTTTGGCTAAACCGGCGGCTGACGCGCTTCGTAAAGAAGGCGAGACTAACGCTGTTAAGGTAGAGCAGGAGGCCGAAAGACAAATCACAGCCATTATGGATGCCGCCAGAATGAGGGCCGATAGTTTGTAGGTACGGTCGGTTTCCCTCATTCCACCAGCATTTCGTTAATAACATTTTTTACTTCTGCTATTTTATTGGAATTAAGTTCCCCAATTTTTTTTATTGCGCGTCTTTTATCTACAGTCCTGATTTGGTCCAAGACGATCCAGCCTTTTTTCCCTTCAAAAGTTAGCGGTACACGAGTCGGGTAAGCATGGGCTTTGGTTGTCATTGGCGCTATAATAATCGTTGCAATATGTTGATTCATTTCATCCGGAGAGATAACAACACACGGGCGCGTCTTTTTTATCTCATGACCAATAGTTGGGTCCAAATTAACCAGACAAATTGAATATTGTTCCATTACCAAACCCACTCAAAAGTTTCATCGTCAATATTCTCTGGAATCAACAGTTTATCTGATTTGTCATTAGACATTTTGGCAAAGGCCTCACTCCAGCCCTGCCGCGGTTTTTTTTCCACAGCCTTGATTATTAATTTATCTTTGTTGATAATTAATTCCACTTCGTCTTTTATGTTCAATTCATGAAGAATTTTTTTTGGTATTCTGATACCGCGTGAATTGCCAATTTGAACAACAGAAGCAAACATAATTACACCTCTATTTTGTAATTATAATGTAATTACATATGGTGTCAATAATTCCTGCTGGTTTATCTAGAAACAGTCCACACATCCCTGTATACTTAGGCATTGCAATATCTTCCATTGGAGCTGGAGCAGTTTTGAACAGGAAACGGTTATTGGTCTTGGCCCTTGTTTTCCTTCCCCTACTGGCAAACGCGGCTGAAACGATAACACTAACCCTGGACGACGCTGTCAGGCTGGCGCTGGACAATAGCATCAACTTAAAAAAGAGCGCTATTGATCTTGCCGAAGCGGGATACTCGGCGAGCAAACTTTGGTCTGAGATTTTCCCAAGTTTTAGCCTTAGCACGAGTTTTACCTTCCTACCCGCTACTCCGCTTGTAACTGACCCCGGCTTTCAATACAGAGATAACGTGCTTTCTTACACGATTAGCCTCGGGCTTTCGCTTTCACTGAATCCTTCTATTTATTCATCAATGAAGCGCATCGAATTGGCCTACAGGGCCCAGCTTCTTTCCTATGAAAACGCATCGAAGCAGCTGGAGATTCAGGTGATAAAGAGATTTTTAAATCTAATCACAATGAATGCGAACATCTCTTATATGCAGGGAAACCTCGATCTTGCGTTGCAAAAAATGAACAGCGACAGGGTTGCCAGAGCAAACGGCCTTTTGAGCGAACTGGCCTGGCTGAACTCCCAGCTCAGCGCGGAAACTGCCCGCTACAATCTGCTCACTGCCCAGAACACGTATAAAAACTCCCTTGGAGAATTCCTTGCCATTTTGGGAATAGAAGACGGTACGAATGTAATCCTAAACGGGACTGTTGAGATTGCTCAGCTGAATTTGGATCCTGAAAAGTTAATTTTGGAGTACCTTCCAAAAAGGCCGGACATAGTGGTCCAGCACCAAACTATTGAAAGGCTTGAGCTAAACAAAAATTTTACTACCAATAATTCCCGCTCTCCTACACTGAACCTTTCAACCCAGTGGCGGGGAGGGACGCCGCAGCCACATACGGGAGGGGGTCTTAGCGCCCCTTTTACCGACAGTCTTTCAGGCAGTCTGAGTTTAAACATTCCCATTGATTCCTGGATTCCGGGGACAAAGCAGAATCAAAACATCAGGGCGGTAAATGCCGAGGTCGAGAAGGCAAGACTGGAATTGCAAAATACGGAAACCCAGGCAAAAAACCAAATACGCTTGCTTGTATCAAACCTTAACAGCAGATGGGAGAGCCTTGAGATTGCGCGCCTTCGTGTGTCGATTGCCCAGCGCACCGTAGACGCTACTGCTATAGGTTTCAGAAACGGCACAGTGGAATTCAAGGAACTTGAAGACAGGCGCAGTGATCTGAGCAATGCCAGCCAGCGGCTTTTGGAGGAAGAATTAACCTACCAGTCCCTGCTTTTGGATCTTGCCGCCGCGCTGAACGTGGAATGGAGATCGCTGACCGGGCAGCTTGCCAGCGGCGTTTCAGGGAGCCAGAAGTGAAAAAAAGTATTGGCAGCATAATTGTAACGACTGTTATTGTAGGCTTGATTTTGGCCTTTACAGGCATTGGGGCCTATACGGTGATTCAGCAGAGAAGGCCAGTTTCGAGAATGCCTTCTGCGGCGCGAATGCCTGGGGGCGGTGGAAACCAGCGGACCGCCTCGGCGGTGCGGGTAACGCCGGTGGTGCGGGATACAATAGAAAACAGCGTGGTTTTAAACGGCGATGTGCTGGCGATAAACCAGGTTTCAATTTTCCCCGCAGTAGCGGGAAAAATCACGAGGACAAATTACCAGGTTGGGGACAGGATAAATCAGGGAGCGGTAGTTGCCATGGTAGATCCCTCGCGTCCCGGCCAGGTTTACTCGGAGAGCCCCGTGATTTCAACAATCGGCGGCACGGTTTTGCAAGCGCCGGTACGCAGGGGAGACACCGTTTCAACCCAGACCGCCGTGTACGTTGTGAGCGATCTTTCAAGCCTGATGGTCGAGACCTTTGTGCCGGAAAGGTTCAGCAGCGCCGCCCAGCGCGGGCTTAAAGCCAAGGTTTTCCTCCAGGCCTTTCCGGGGGAAACTTTCGAGGCCACCGTGCAGGAAGTCAGCCCCGTGCTGGATCCCGCAAGCAGAACGGTGCGAATACGCCTTGGCTTCGCAAGCCCGATGGACGCCAGAATTAAAGCGGGAATGTACGCGACGGTAAGCCTTGTGACCAATTCTCGCCGCGATGTGCCGGTGATTCCCCGCGTGTCGGTAATCAACACTTACGGCTCATGGATCGTGTTTACCGTGGATGACAGAAACATCGCATCGCGCAGGGTAATTACGCTTGGGCTTGAAAACGAGAACTACGTTGAAGTTTTGGGCGGGATTGAAGTGGGGGATAGGGTAGTCAGCGCGGGCCAGAATTTTCTGACCGACGGCGATCCTGTCCGAATAGTGGAATGAGGCGCAGATGACTATTGCCGAATATTCGGTTAAGCACCCGGTAACGATTATCATGCTCTTTGCCCTGGTCATAGGCATGGCTGTTACCATAGTTCCCAACCTGGCGGTAGATCTTTTTCCGACTACTCAAAATCCGGTTATTTCGGTTTCGGTGCGCTATGCCGGGGCGGGGCCTGCGGATGTTGAAAAGAACGTAACAGACCGCCTTGAGAGAGCGCTTGCCGGCTCCCGAAACCTTGTCAATATGACAAGTTATTCGCAGTTTGAAAACTGTTCTGTCACTCTTCAATTCGCCTTCGGTACGGACATGGACAGGGCGGCGAGTGAAACCCAGACCATCGTAGGCCGCCTGGCCAATTCCCTGCCCGACGGAGCTGATACTCCTGTTGTTAGGCGCTATGATATGTCCACTTCGTCCATCATGCGCCTGTCGGTCAGGGGTAACTATCCTCCCGATCAATTGAGAATTTTTGCGGAGGACGAAATTCAATCTCAAATAGAAAGGATTGAAGGGGTCGCCATCGCGGAGGTGACGGGCGGAACTACCCAGGTAGTCAGAGTTGCGGTGTCGTTGAACCGTCTGGCGGCTTTTAACCTTACCCTGTCGGATGTAAGCAACGCCCTTAGGGGGCAAAATATACTTGCTGGCGGCGGGAACCTCCTGAGGGGAACCAGGGAATACCAGATCATGACTCAGGAGGAGCTGGTCAGCCTGAATCAGATAAAGCGGCTTGTGGTAAAAACAATCAACCTGGGCGCTATAGGCCCAAGCCAGCCAAACCGCTCACAGGTGGTCAGGCTGGAGGACATTGCCGACGTAAGCCTCAGTTACAACGAAAACGCCGCACGGGTTTACAATAACGGGCAAAGCGGGGTCTACATCCAGATTACCGGCGAGGCTAACAGTAACCAGGTGCAGGTGTCCAGCCGTGTAAGGGCGGCTTTGGCCGGAATTAACAATAAACTGCCGCAGGGTATTACTCTGGAAGTGCTGTCGGATAACACCACCATGATCACGGCGACTTTGGATCAGGTATACAAAAACGCCATTCAGGGGGCGTTTTTAGCGATGGTGGTTCTTTTTATTTTTCTTCGGAATATAAAGGGAACCCTGATCATCGGCCTTGCCATTCCCATTTCCATTCTGCTTACCTTAATGTTCATGGCCGTTTTTGGTTTTACCTTGAACCTCCTTACTTTGACCGGCCTTGTCATGGGTTTGGGCATGACCGTTGACGGCTCCATAGTCATACTTGAAAACATACATAACTACCGCCTGCGCGGCGCAAAGCCGGAAATCGCCGCGATACTCGGAAGCAGGGAAATGCTAAGGGCGATCATTGCTTCATCGGCAACCACCCTTTGCGTTTTTATTTCCCCGATGATTTACAAAAACCAGCTTGAGATGATTGGGCAGTTTGCCAGCGATTTGATTTTTACGGTGGTTATTTCCCTGGCCTGTTCACTTGCCGTTGCGATTACCCTTGTACCGAGCCTTTGCGGCAGCATCATAAAACTGAACACCAGAAAGCAAAAGCCCCTGAAAAACCGTTTGCTCAGGGCTATCGACAACGCGTCTGAGGGAGTTTTAGTCGCGATAGAAAACGGCTATAAAAGGGCGCTGGGCTACTGCCTTTCGCACCGGCTTCTGATAGTAACTCTTGCCATTGTGATTCTGCTGTTTTCCCTGCTGCAGTTCAGCAGTATCGGGATGAATATGTATTTTCGGGGTACAACCGATGACAACGTGAACATCAACGTCTCCATGCCCCTTGGCACTACTATTAACGAAACGGAAAGAATTCTTTTTCAACTGGAAGAAGTAATTAAGGAAAAGATAGAGGGATACAATAGCATCATTCTTACCGCAAGGCGAAGCGGGTCCGGCAGCATTCAGATTACCCTTCCCGAGCCGACCAAACAGATCGATAATCCCGATACCATTATCAGTAAACTGACGCCTTATACCACTTCCATACCGGGAGCAAGGGTAAGTTTCCGGGCAGGGCGTTTTATGGCTTCAAGTACCCCGATGGAAATTTCACTTACTTCCAGGAACTATGACGCTATCATAGAAACCGCCGATGAAATCGTTCACATTATTGAGCGCCATCTTCCTGAAATCGAGAACCCGACGGTGAACATAGAAGAAGGGGCGCCTCAGTTAGTCGTAAATATAAACCGCGACAGGGCGGCCGCTCTGGGAGTGTCGCTGTCTTCTATCGCTTCGGAGATTCGCACCGCCATGGACGGCAGCACAGCCGCAACCGTGAGCATGGGAGATCGGCTTTTAAGCGTAAGGGTTCAGTTGCGCGAGGAAGACCGCACCGGAATACCGAACCTGGACGCGATCTCTGTTGTTAGCCGCAACGGCTCAAGGATTTCTCTGTCCAATGTTGCTGAAATTGTTGAAGGCCGTGCGCCAACTTCCATACGCCGTGAGAAGCAGGAGCGGGTTGTCCGCGTAACGGGAGGGCTTCCCGCGGGAATTGCCGTAAGCGATATGCAGAAGCGGCTTGAAGCAACGGTGAAAGAATACCTTATTCCCCACGAAGGCGTAACAGTCAATTTCTTGGGAGAAGCCGCGGAGATTCAACGCTACTACGGGCATTACATTCTGATTATTGTTACGGCGATCTTCCTTGTTTTCAGCGTAATGGCCAGTCAGTTTGAATCTTTTGTTGACCCGTTTATTATTTTCTTTACGATACCAATGCTTTTTATCGGTGTCATCTGGATATACAAATTCTCAGGCGAACCGATGTCCATGTTCTCGATAGTCGGAGTCATTGCCCTCGTGGGAGTTGTAGTCAACAACGGCATCATTCTGGTGGATTATACCAACACCCTGAGATCGCGCGGTCTTACGGTACGGGAAGCCTGCCTTGAAGCGGGCCGTAGCCGCCTGCGCCCCATTCTGATGACCAGCCTGACTACCATCCTGGGAATGTTCCCAATCGCTTTCCTCACCGGTGCCGGAGCGGAATCCATTCAGCCAATCGGCAAGACCTTTGTCGGCGGTCTTACGATCAGCACCTTGATGACTCTTTTTGTTATCCCGGCAGTATACTCGCTTGTGAACAGCCGACACGACAAGAAAAGGGCGCGGTTGGCAGCATAGTCACGCCATGAATACCAAACATGATCTACAAACTTACAAAATCAAGGCAAAGGTAGGGCAGCGGTACGGCAAAAAAGCTGGAGGAACCTATCTCCCAGACTGTGTCAATTCTTTTTAATGCGACTGATTCTAGGCCCATAAAAGTAGGGTATAAGTCCCAAGAATACGCTATTGCCAGAAACCACAGAGCCTGCTCCTCCCTCTCTATGCCATGCTTTCCAT
>Ga0268262_10001354_pt1 | contig 30618 bp, 26 predicted proteins | sample TergutNc150P3_FD_190354 | JGI IMG/M metagenome (GOLD analysis project Ga0268262, IMG submission 190354) | Nasutitermes corniger P3 segment gut microbial community from laboratory colony in Florida, USA - Nc150 P3 (SPAdes) (version 2) | ecosystem: Host-associated > Arthropoda: Insects >... | reverse complement strand
AGATCTCTACCGCATACTGGCGGAGGTAATGGCAGGTAAAAAGCGCTGAGACGTGTTTATTAATTTTGAGAAAAACCGCCCGCAAGCTGTCCGTTGGACAGCAGGGCGGTTAATATGTCGTCGGACATTAAACGCGGAGGAAAGATATGGCGAGTATGGGACAGTACGAAGTAGAGGTACAGTTAAAAAAACAAAATTTGTCGTTGACGCGAACGACCCGGGAAAAGCTATTGAGGAGGCTATAAAGCAGGCGGGAGTCGCCTCGAATATTTCTCCTAAAGCGGGAACAGGTCCAAAAACGTTAAAGGCGCCGGTTAAGTAACGCAAAAGCAAAAAGGTGACTGTCACCTTTTACGGTTTTAAACGCGGCTAAAAATCAAAGGAAGGAAAGAGATGGCGTTAAGAAAAAAACAAAGAGAATGGCTGGAAAATAATGGCAGTTACGAAGGGAATTACGCAAATGTGCCGGAGGAATTGTCAACGGAAGAGTTCTGGCATGAGGCGGTTCAGAAAAATGTCTGGGCGTTGAGATATGTCCCCGAAAAATGGAAAACGATAGATCTCTTTCTTGAGGTGATGAGGTATACCGTTTTTTCAAAATACGGTCGATCGCAATACGGAAATGATCTGAATAGGGTGCCTGAAGAATTTAGAACAGAGACAGCCTGCCTTGCCGCCATGCAAGCCCAGGGCGGCATAGCGCTTAAATTCGTCCCAGGCGCGCTGAGAACCGAAGCCCTCTGCCTTACCGCTGTGAAGGACAACGGCATGGCGCTTGAATTCGTCCCCGAGTCGTTGAAGACCGATGCCATCTGCCTTGCCGCTGTGCAACAAGTCGGCAATGCGCTGCAATACGTCCCCGTTATGCTGAAGACCGAGGCCCTCTGTCTTGCCGCTGTGCAAAATAATGATTGGCAGGTTGGGATGGCGCTGGAATATGTCCCCGAGGCGTTTAAGACTGAAGCCCTCTGCCTTGCCGCCGTGCAAAAACATTGGGGAGAATTTAAATTCGTACCCGAAGCGCTGAGGACCGATGCCCTCTGCCTTGTTGCTGTGCGGCAAGCCGGCAATGCGCTGAGATATGTCCCCGAGGCGCGGAAGACAGAGGCTATTTGCCTTGCCGCCGTGCAAAATTGTTTGGGGGCAGTTGGGGATGAGTATGGACCGGCGCTGCAATATGTCCCCGAGGCGCGAAAGACAGAAGCCGTCTGCCTTTCCGCAGTGGCATGCCAAGCCAGAGCTCTGGAATACATCCCCGAAGCGTTTAAGACCGCAGCCCGCTGCATTATCGATGCGGAAGAAAAACCACATACGTTAAAAAATGTCCCCGACGCGCTGAAGACCGAGGCCTTCTGTCTTGCCGCTGTGCAGCAAAACGGGGGTTCTTTGGAATACATCCCCGACGCGCTGAAGACAGAGGCTCTCTGCCTTGCTGCAGTGCAACAAAACGGCAATGTGCTGAAAAAAGTCCCCGATGCGTTGAAGACTGAAGCCCTCTGTCTTGCCGCTGTGCAACAAAACAGTGATGCGCTGAAAAGCGTCCCAAGTGCGCTGAAGACCGAGGCTGTCTGCCTTGCCGCTGTGCAAGAAGACAGCAATATGCTGCAATACGTCCCCAAGGCGAATATGACTGAAGTTCTCTGTCTTGCCGCTTTGCAGCAAGATGGCAATATGTTACAGTACGTCCCCGAAGCAAAGAAGACTGAAGTCCTCTGCCTTACTGCAGTGCAGCAAAACGGCAATGCGCTGCAATACGTCCCCGACGCGCTTAAGACTGAAGCCCTCTGCCTTGCCGCTGTGCAAAAAAAAGGCAATGCGCTACAATACGTCCCCGAGGCGCAGAAGACCGAAGTCCTCTGTCTTGCCGCAGCGCAGCGGGACGGCAGTACGCTGCAATACGTCCCCGACAAGCTGAAGACCGAGGCCCTCTGCCTTGCCGCCGCGCAGGAAGGTTGGAAGGCGATTGAATTCGTACCCGCCGCGCTGAAGACACTGAAGACTGAGATGTGTATTGTTGCCTTACGTCAAAATATTTGGGTGATGAGAGATTTACCCGATACGCTTAAGACCGAGGCTGTCTGCCTTGCTGCCGTGCAGCAAAACGGCCATATGCTGGAATACGTCCCCAACAAAATGAAGACCGAAGCCGTCTGCCTTGCCGCTATGCAGGAAAATGGCGATGCGTTGCAATTCGTCCCCAACAAAATGAAGTCTGATGCCCTCTGCCTTGCCGCTGTAGAAAGTAACTGCTCTGCGCTGCAATACGTCCCCAAGGCGCTTGAGACCGAAGCCCTATACCTTGCCGCTGTGCTTAAAGACGACTCAGCGTGGCGGTGTATTCCGGATGAATTAGAAGACTCTGTAGAAGCGGCGTTAACAAAAGCTTTCTCGACAGAAGCGCTTTGCCTTGCTGCTGTGCAAAAAGACGGCTATACGTTGAGATACGTCACCAACGCGCTGAAGACCGAAGCCGTCTGCCTTGCCGCTGTGCGGCAAAATGGCGACGCGTTGAAATATATCCCCGACACACTGAAGACCGAAGCCATCTGCATTGAGGCGATGAAACATTCTGTTTGTTCTACTCATTATCGTTGTATTCAAAATAATTACAGTTCAACGCCTTATAACTATCATCCGCTGCAGGAGATACCCGACGCGCTGAAAACCGGGGCCGTCTGCCTTGCCGCAGTGCAAAAAACCGGCATGGCGCTCGAATTCGTCCCCAATGCGCTTATGACTGAGGCCCTCTGTCTTGAGGCGGTGAAACAGCACAAGGACGCAATTAAGTACGTGCCGGATGCAATGAAAGACGCGATAAAGGCCGCTAAAAAATAAGGAGGAAAGATATGGCGTCATTTGAAAAACGAATGAAATGGTATGAAAGCGAATGGTATAAAAAATTGAGTAATGATCGAAGGGATTGGCTTTCAAATTGCAATCGAGGTGACGAGAAGGGATTTAAAGTACCAAAAGAATATCTTACAGAAGAATTCTGCTTTGCCGCGGCGCTACAAAACGGCACGTCGCTGGCATGGATCCCCGAGGCGTTTAAGACCAAAGACCTCTGCCTTGCCGCTGTGCTGGAAAATGGCAGAGCGTTGAAATATGTCCCTGAGGCGCTTATGACCGAGGCGCTCTGCATTGCCGTAGTGCGGAAAGACGGCAATGCGTTGCAATTTGTCCCGGACATGCTGAAAACCGAAGCCGTCTGCATTACAGCAGTGCAAAATGAAAATAACAAGTCGTGGGATAAGGTGCTGAAATACGTCCCCGATGCGAAGAAGACCGAGGCCATCTACATCGCCGCAGTACTGCAAAACAGCTCTGTGTTTACAGAAATCCCCAATGCGAAGAAGACTGATGCTGTCTGCCTTGCCGCAGTGCAACAAGACGGGTGGGTTCTGCAATACGTTCCCAAAGCGAAGAAGACCGATGCCCTATGCCTTGCCGCAGTGCAAAGAAACGGCAATGCGTTGCAATTCGTCCCTGACGCGCTGAAGACAGAAGACTTATGCCTTGCCGCTTTGATTTCAACCGATGGAGCGCGGGAATATATTCCGAAAGGTTTAATAACCAAGGTCGAAGAGGCGCTTAAAAACGCTTTCACGACAGAGGCGCTCTGCCTTGCCAGAGTCCAGAAAATTAATGGAGCATTTCAACATGTCCCTGAAAAGTTTAAGACCAAAGCCGTCTGCCTTGCCGCCGTGCAACAAGATGGCACTATGCTTCAATTCGTCCCCGACGATTTGAAGACCGAAGACCTCTGCCTTGCCGCAGTGCGACAAAACGGCAGGGTGCTAGGACTTGTGCCGGAAGGAATGAGGACAGAAGCCGTTTGTACTGACGCGTTTCTGCATGGTTTTAGTTTGTCCACTCCCGGTAAATATGTCCCAAAAACAGGGTTGGAACTTATTCCTGGTGATCTGTGGGTCAAATTGTATACGAAGCTGAACTTGGGTGATATATATGGCTGGCTCAGAGTTGGCGCAGTGATCAGTTCCGAAATTTCTTCAGAGTCAGGCGGTTCGGGATACGGCGTAGACTTAATAAAGCCAACACCATAAAAAACATGAACGCTTTTCACACCAACTGGACTAAACCGTTTTTCCTCCGTAACAAAGGGGCGCAATACTTTGCGGGAGATTATGACCTGCTTACTACCATACTCTCCGCGCTGGAATGGAGAAAGCATAATGGCGGCATAAAAATGGTAACAGACGCAGTTGGGGCTGAATACTACCAAGAACTGGGACTTGCGCATATCTGGGATATGGGGATAACGGCTTCTCTTGATGTGCTGGACAGCGAGGCCATATTTCCCCTGTCCTTCTGGGCGGCAGGAAAAATATTCGCTCTTGAACAGCAGTCCGTCCCCTGTGTGATGATCGACACCGATTTTATCGTATGGAAGTCCCTTGCAGATGATACAAACGGTGAAAAACTGGCGGTCGCGCATCGCGAGGGTCTCAGCGGTGAAATATATCCTGAAAAAGCGTTCTTTAATATGGAAGGAAATTATCAATTTCCCGCCGAATGGGACTGGACAGCTTTACCCTGTAACACGGCGCTGTTGTATATTGAAGATGAACAGTTCAAGGATTATTACACTTCGGAATCAATCAGATTTATGCGAAATTTGCGGGAAACCAAAAATATTACGGCAGAAATGGTATTCGCCGAACAGCGTCTATTGGCAATGTGCGCAGCCGCCAAAGGGATTAAAGTAAAAACCTTGCTGAACGCGGATACTCTTGAAAGCCAGAACGCCTTTACCCATGTCTGGGGGCTAAAAAGGGAACTGAACACAAACGGCGATAAACGTCGCGATTTTTGCCTGAACTGCGTAAAAAGGATAGTATTCGATTTTCCCGAAGAAACATTTGTTCTGGAAAAAATTGAGAGCCTAAAACCGTATATTGATGTGCCAGACACCCAAATTTCTGGTACAATATTAGAAGGCTAAGAATAGGAGGTAGTAATATATGGAGTTTAATAAAAAACAAAAAAGCATATTAGTTTTTGGAGATTGTTATGAATAGGAACTTACTTAATGAAGCCAATGGCACGGTAGGCAACCGCATACCTTCCGGTTGGAAAGAAAATGGCGGTTTATATTGGAAATCTTTTGATCTTGGCGTGGGGAAAGATTGGATCGCTTTACAAGTAAACGCAAACATAGTGGAACAAGCTATAGTGGGCTGTTTGTTTGCCAATACCGGCGATCGAACCATGTGGTTAAAAGAAAGTTATGACATACTCATTGCGGACAAGTGGGTATTAGTTTCAAATAATGGCGGAGTTTGGGTTCTTGTAAAAGGCGACAGAATGGTTTCCGGCGTTCCCGCTGCAGATAAAGACGTTATTAGCGCTTCTGTGATTTTTATGAGCGCAAGCAAAGTCTCAGTCGGCTACACAGGCGCCCCAACATGGACAGCCGTTGATCTCAACAGAATATTCGGCTCAGGCAGTATCAGGGCAATTACTTATGGCAACGGCAAGTATGTCGCAGTCGGCGATGACGGCAAAATGGCGACTTCAACTGACGGAGTGACATGGACAGCCGTAGCGAACAATAAATTCGGCAAAAGCCATATCAGAGCAGTCGCCTTTGGCAATAACAGATTTGTCGCAGGCGGCGATGAAACAATAGCGTATTCAACAGACGGCGTAACATGGACAGCCGTAATTGCCAAACCATCCGACTACATCGGAGACGGGCTCGACGCCGGCAGCGCCAAAAAACCCTTTTTCGCCGGAGTTTTTGCAATCATTTTTGCCGGCGGCAAGTTTGTCGCGGGATGTGCTATCGGAAGAATGGCGATTTCAACGGACGGCATTACATGGACAGCCGTACCAAGAGAAAATACCGATTTCGGGGTTGCAAGCATCTTTGCAATTGCTTATGGCAACGGCAAGTTTGTCGCGGTTGGCGACTCCAACTATTACAACGGCATATCGACTTCAACTAACGGCACAAAATGGACAGCCGTAAAAGACAGCAAATTCGGCGATAACTGTTCGTTCAGCATCAGAGGCGTCGCCTTTGGCGGTAACAGGTTTGTCGCAGGTAGCGATAATGGCAAAATATCGACTTCAACAGACGGCGTAAACTGGACGGCCATAGATGTCAGCAGAATATTCAACAGCGAGATAATCTTCGCAATCACTTATGGCAACGGTAAGTTTATCGCAGGCGGAACTAGCGGTAAAATGGCGGTTTCAACGGACGGTCTGACATGGTTAGCCGTAACGGACCACAAATTCGGCACAGGGGACAATTCCATCATCTACACAATCGCCTATGTAAATAACAGGTTTATTGCGGGAGGCGCTTACGGTAGAATGGCGTACTTACAAAACTAGGAAATAAGGAGCAAAGAATGGGAATTTTAGACGCGCTAAAAAATGCCGCGGTAGAAGCGCTTAAAAATGCCGCGCCAAATGAACAGTCAAACGCCACACAAATTCAACAGTCATATGCCGCGCAAAATGAACTGTCACGCGCAGAGGTGGAGGCGATCATCGACGCCAGGGCAAGAGCGAAGAACATGCGCTCCAACTGGAGGAATTCAATTATCGATCTTATGACGACTTTGGATATGAACAGCAGCCTTAACTCACGCAAGGCGCTTGCCGCCAAGCTGAACTATTACGGCTATGCCGCCGATGATTCCACAGAAAAGAACATGTGGCTTCACGCGGAGTTGTTAAAAGTCCTTGCAAAAAACAGGGGCGATGTGCCATGGGAGCTGATGGCGGCGGTCAATACATCCACTCCGGTTTCGACACCAACATCGACACCTACACCAGCGATACCTACACCGGTAACCCAGTCACCTAACCTGGCGGTCTTGTCGTCTAATGTAGCGGCGTCTGTTACAGCGGCATCGTTGGTAGGATCAATGGCTGCCGCTATAGCGGCGGGAACGACAGGATCCGCGCTGAATGTACAATCATACACAGCGTCGAATGTACAGTCATATACGGCGCCAAATGAACTGTCACGCGTCAATGTGGAAGCAATCATAGAAGCCAAAGTAAAAGCGAAGGGAAGGCCTTCAAACTGGAGGGTTTCGATTGTCGATCTTATGTCGGCTTTTGACATGAACAGCAGTCTTGACGCACGCAAGGTTCTTGCCGCCAAATTGAACTATTCCGGCTCTGCCGCCGACGGTTCAGCCGAAAAGAACCTCTGGCTTCACGCTGAGTTGCTAAGGCTCCTTGCCCAAAACGGAGGCGAGATGCCATCTTACCTTTTTTAAGGAGGGTGACTGTTACCGGGAAAAGAGGAACTAAGGAAAGGGAAAAACCGGCGTTGCCGGAATTATATAAACCGCCTGTATTGGCGGTTAATATGTCGGCGGACATTAAACGAGGAGAAAAGATATGCCGCATTATGAAGTAATAATACATCCAAAAAACAGTCCTATGGTTATGGGTGATAGTTTTTTTGTTACATCAACCGATCCACAGGAAGCCGCTTTAGCCGCTTTGAAGCTTGGAGAAAAGAAGTATCGTATATCGAATTGGAAGGATATGGAAATTAAAAAAATCAGGACGGTTCCGGTGATTATGGCTCCTCCGAGACCGGACTATGTGATTAGGGCTGCTCCGAATCCGTATAGGATTATGGCCGCTCCGGGTTCTCAGCAGACTGTTCCTAAACCGCCGGAGAATATAACAATACCGAAAGAAGGAGTAGACGCTATCGACGCTCTTTCCGCTTCGAATGAATGGGCGGGAATAATTTCTGAAGTATCGAATATGAAATCAGCGGCCGCGGGTTTTGGGGCGGTTGGGGCGGTTTTTACAGGTATGGAAGCGCTTAATGATCTTTGCAGAATCGGCGATTGTAATCAACAATTAAGAAGCGCCCGCAGTGAGGATGAAAGGAAAGCTTTAAGGTATGAGATGTTTTGGACTGTCGCCAAACTGGCGAAAACGGCGGTTTGTGTGGCCGTCCCCGCGGCAGGTTTTATAGACTTGTATTTTAATACTATGGGTATGCTGTACAAACAAGCGCAGGCAGACGCGTCGCGAAGGGAGTTTGAAAGAGCATTACAGGCCGCGTATGAGCGGTATGGCAGGGAAAGAGACGCGTTAAGATCCGGTGATCCTTTGGTTTTTATGCAGCGTTTAGAAGTGATAAAGTATCTTTTTGGAATGCCGATGGCCCACATTGTGGAGTTACGACGTATGCTTGAATCACAAGGAGCGCCAAAGCCGCTGCCGGTAGAATGAGGTAACACGGGCGGCTGCTTAGTTCTTGGACGCCAAGTGCGCTGACTAACAAGTTGGAAAAACCGGCGTTGCCGGATTTATAAAAACCGCCCGTATGGGCGGTTAATATGTCGGCGGACATTAAACGCGGAGGAAAGATATGGCGGATAATACATATGACGTAATGGTATTATTAAAAAACTATAAAAAGACGCTTGTTGAGAATCCTGATGTTACCGAAAAAGTAACCGTTAGTGCGCCTGACAAGGCAACAGCCAATAAAAAAGCTATTGCTGAAGCAATGTCTAGGTTCAAGTTGCAAGAAAAAGATATTATAATTAAGACTGTAACTGAAGCGGCACAATTTCGGGATTTGCCGAAAACCCGGGGAAGAGTTGTAGAAACTGACTCTCCTGCGGATGTACGGGAAGTTGCGGGGGATATTCTGGAAAAGCTTCAGGTTTCGAATGAATTTGCAGGAATGATAGCCCAATATAAGAAACTTACAAAACTAGCTGCAAAGTTTGGGGGATTAGGAAAAGTTTTAACAGTAATCGATGTATCGAATGATATTTTGACACTCGCCGAGTTGATTGGTCAATTTTCACAAACTAATGATAAGGAACAAAAGAAAAAGTTGGTAGTGGATATAACTTTAATTACCGTTAAACTGACGAGAACGGCGGTAACAATAGCGTTCCCCGCGACGGGTATTGTAGACTTGGGGTTAACTGTTTGCACTATGGGATACAAAGCAATGATGAAAAGCGCGGATGCAAAAGCGGCTGAGTCTGAAGAAAAGTGGAAAGATTATATATATGCCTACGAAAGAGAAAAAAATGCATTACCATCGGTAAGAGATGGGTATTACTTCGAATTAATGCTGCATGCAAGAGGAGTTCCAATGGATGACATTATGGAAATTCGTAGGGAGCTGCAACCTCCGAACTTTGCAAGAGATTCAAATAAGAACTTTAAGAATCCCTACCGGCCAATGGATTATAGTTTCAGCGCAGCATATGCAACGTTCAAAAAAATTAAACGGTAACGCAAGACAGGCGCCTGCCTTAAGTTCAAAAAGACGCCTATACAGACAGATAATGTGTCGGCGGACATTAAACGCGGAGGAAAGATATGGCATTGAATGAAAAACAAGAGAAATGGCTGGAAAAGATTTCAGGTTATTTCTATGATGACTTTAAAAAAGTCAAAAAAATTCCGACGGAAATTTTTACGGAAGAATTCTGTCTTACTTTAGTGCAACAATACGACTGGGCGCTGGAATACCTTCCCGATGCGGTTAAGACCGAGTCCGTCTGCCTTGCCGCCGTGCAAAAAAAAGGCAGCGCGCTGGAATTCGTTCCCAAAGCACTGAAGACCGAGGCCCTGTGCAATATCGCGGGATTTGAGGAACTACAAAGCTGGCCCGACTCGATGAAGACTGAAGATGTCTGTCTTGCCGCCGTGCAGCAAAACGGGCGGACGCTGTATTCCGTTCCCGACGCGAAAAAGACCGAAGCCGTCTGCCTTGCCGCAGTACAACAAATCGCCGATGCGCTTGAAGCAGTCCCCGATGCGAAGAAGACCGAAGCTGTCTGCCTGGCCGCAGTACAAAAAAACGGATGGACGCTGAAATTTGTCCCTGACAAGAAGAAGACTGAAGCCATCTGTCTTGCCGCTTTGCTTGAAAGAGATACGGCGCGAGAATTTATTCCGGAAAGCCTAAAAGCTCCTGTCGAGGCGGCGTTAAAAGACGCTTTAGCGACAGAGGCGCTCTGCCTTGCCAGAGTACAACAAAGCGGAAGCGCGCTTCGGTTTGTCCCTGAAAATTTTAAGACAGAAGCCGTCTGCCTTGCCGCCGTGCAAAATAACGGCAGTTCGCTGGAATACGTGCCCGAAGAAAAGAGGACAGAAGCCGTTTGTATTGACGCGGTGCGGAATGGTCTTTATATAGGCCCTGACCACAGATATACGCCGTCAAAATGGGGTCTTATCCCCTCCGATCTGCGGGAGAAAGTAAAAGCGACATTGAACTTGTATGAAAAATGTCCGTGGCTTTGATCTGAAGGAAAAGGTCTGCGGTCTTAGCAGACGTTTTGTCGGCATCGAAATAAAACAAGAAGGAGAGATAATTATGGTAACCAAAAGAGCAACCAAAAACACAAAAGCAAAAGCAATTCCAAAGAAGGCTAGCGCAAAGAAGGCAAACCTAAAAACGAAACAACGCCCGAAGTGAAATCAGCCGACAAAGCAACCGCATAGAAACTTGGTCACGCTTTAGAGTCTGTCATCTTTTATTTGTTATTTTGTTAAAAGCCTTTATGGTGTAAATCATTTACAATTCTCAAATAGATATTTGGAATTTTCATATCAAACGGATCTTTCAACATAACATCAACAATTTGCCCATGGGATATTCCGCCTTCTACTTTGGTAATATTATTTCCCCATCTTGCGGAATATTCACTCACCAGGCCGTCGTTTTCCCCTATTTCTTTTTTAATATAATTATAACTGGCGGTAAAAAGCAGATCGTCCGCAGCATTGGTCATTATCGAATAAATACTTTGATAGAATACCCTGTCATCCATTGTTACAATTCTGTTAAATTCATTCATATTTGTCGTTGTTAAATCATAGCCTGCGGTATAGATATCAGGATATATATCGTTATACAATTTAACCAAATCCCCGAGAGTTCTTTTTGCGGTTTTGGTATGAAGAGATCTTAAATTTAGAATCATATCCGCAAGAACCGCGCCATGATGCGGCGTTGATATTGTAGTCAGGCTTGCTACCTTGCCCCCATAGTTATATTTCCATATCATACAGCGAGAATCCAGGCCGCCTTTGGAATGCGCTATTATATTAACTTTTTCTTTTCCTGTTTCCTTCAATATTTTATCGATGGTCATTTTTAACATTTCCGCGTTTGATTCAATAGTACCCCATGCGTCCGTATTTCCAAAATATATTTCCACGCCGTTTTCTTTCAATATATGCGGGATTCTGCCCCACGGGGCGGAGGCAGCTTCACGATCACGCATGGCGATCCCATGAACCAATATAACGGGGTATTTCAAAGACAAGTTGTCAAAATGTTCCAGTTCTGTAAGGAGGTTATCTAAAACAACGCCCGTTCCAACCCGCCCGGCCGGGAAAACCTGATTGTTACCACCGTTCTTTGAAACGCCTGGTTTTAAAACAGACTTACAGCCGCAAAACAAAAAAAACAACAGAGAAACGGTAATATAAATAATACAAAATCGCTTTGTTTTCATTACATTATTATAAACTAAATTCCAAAGTTTTTACTAGTATTCTGTAAAATTTAAAAATTTATACAAAGACCTCACGCAGAGGCGCATCGAACCTTTGGTTCGCAGACGCAGAGGACGCGAAGCTTTTGTCCGATAGATTTTCGTTATACAAGATATATTATCTTTAAAACAAGGATCATGAAGATATAACAATAATATTTCGAACAACAACTCTGCGTTCTTTGCGCCTCTGCGTGGGATCTTCTTGCAAAAAAAGCCTTCGGAAAATACCGAAGGCTTTATATTCACGCAATTCAGTTTTTATAACCCAAGCAAATAGCCGTTCAGCACATTCTCAAGGTACTCCTGCTTGCCGCTTGTGATGCCTGTTTTTCCGTACCCTGCGTCTGTTCCAATTTTTGCAAGCTGTTCAAGAGTAAGCTCGCCCTTGGAGAACTTTGCTCCGTCGCCGCCGGAGAATGACGCATAACGCTCTTTTACAAAGTTGGGAATAACTCCGTCGTCGATGATGCGCTGCGCAACCTGTAAACCGACGGCGAAAGCGTCCATGCCGCCTACGTGGGCGATAAAGAGGTCCGCCGGGTCTATGGAGTTTCTGCGAATCTTTGAGTCAAAGTTAAGTCCGCCTGTTGTAAAGCCGCCGATTTTCAGGATTGTGTACATTGCCATTGCGGTTTCGTAGTAGCTCATCGGGAACTGGTCTGTGTCCCAGCCGTTCTGATAATCGCCGCGGTTCGCGTCTACGGAGCCGAAGAAGCCCGCGACTGCCGCTGTTTCCAGTTCATACGCGAATTCATGGCCGGCAAGCTCCGCGTGGTTGGCTTCGATGTTCATGCGGAAATCTTTATCAAGACCCCATTGGCGCAGGAAGCCGATAACTGTCTCCGTGTCAAAATCGTATTGGTGCTTTGTCGGTTCCATCGGTTTTGGTTCGATGTAGAACGGGCCTTTAAAGCCCTGTTTGCGTCCGTAATCCCTCGCCATTGTAAGGAAGCGGGCAAGATTTTCTTTCTCTCTCTTGAGGTCTGTGTTAAGAAGGCTCATGTAGCCTTCGCGTCCGCCCCAGAAAGTGTAGCCTGCGCCGCCAAGTTCGATGGTAGCGTCAATCGCGGCTTTTACCTGAGTCGCGGCAAGGGCGACAACGCCAAATTCGGGATTTGTTGCGGCGCCGTTCATAAAGCGCGGGTTACCGAAAACATTTGCGGTTCCCCAAAGAAGCTTAACCCCTGTCTCACCCTGAAGTTTTTTCGCTTTTGCAACTAACGTCATCAGATTTTTTTCGCTCTCCGCCGGGTTCGCGCCTTCGGGAGCGATGTCTCTGTCGTGGAACGCGTAAAATTCAGCGCCGATTTTTGTAAAGAACTCAAAGGCGGCGTCCATTTTTTTGTCAGCCGCGTCCATTGGGTCTTTAGCTTCCGTATTCCACGGGAAGATGTGCGTGCCGGGACCAAACGGGTCTCCGCCGTCGCCGCAGAAGCTGTGCCAGTAAGCGATTGCGAAACGAAGATGATCTTTCATCTTCTTGCCGCCGATAACTTTATCAGCGTCGTAATACTTGAACGCCAGAGGATTTTTGCTCTTTGGCCCCTCGTATTTGATTTTTTTGATTCCGGGGAAATACTCTTTTGCCCCAACGAAATACTCCGCCATAATAACCTCCAATTAATATTTTTTAACTTTTAAAAATCAATTTTAAAAGTTCTCATTTATAGAGAGGGCTTAAAGCCCCAAGATACTTGGAATATACCGCGTATGCTTCATTGTAAGCATTTACGGCTTTTTTGTCGGGCTTTATCGGCGGCCCCAACGCGATGTGTTTGTCCGCCAAATCTTCAATTAGCGTTTTTTTGCCTTCATGGTTTTCCAGACACCACAGCGCCTGAATCGCGGCGCCCGTCGCGGCGGCTTCCGAATCCGTGGGAATACGAATCGGCAGATCCGTTATGTTAGCTGCAATGCTTTGCCAAAGTTTGCTTTTTGCGCCGCCGCCCGTCAGGCGAATCTCTTTTGGTTTAAAGCCAAGCGATTTAAATCCGTCAAGCCCGATTCTCATTCCGAAGATGGAGGATTCAAGCGCGGCGCGGGCAAGGTTTTCGCGGTTAAAGTTGGCGGCGGTAATGCCGTTTATGCTCGCCCTTCCGTTAGGCAGGTTTGGAGTGCGTTCCCCGTTGAAGAATGGCAGAATCACAACGCCGTCCGCGCCGATTGGCGCTTTTGCCGCTTCCGCGTCAAATGTTTTTACGTCAAGCTCCATAAGTCTGCGGAATTCCTCGCTTGCTACAGTGCAATTCATCGTGCAAAGAAGCGGCAGCCAGCCGCCTGAAGATGAACAGAACGCGGCAAGGTTTCCCGTCGGATCAATAACCGGCGTTTTTGAAAAACCAAAAAGAGTGCCGCTTGTTCCCAAACTCATTGTTAAAAATCCGTCGCTGACCGCGCCTGTGCCGATAGCGCCCATCATATTGTCGCCGCCGCCGGAGGATACAAGCGTTCCTTCGTTAAGACCGTAAAGATCCGCCGCGGCTTTACTTACTTTGCCCGCTGTTTTTTCGGAAGCTGTTAATTGCGGAAGATATTTTTCAACGTCGGGAGAAATGAGCTTGCAGATATCAGATGACCACTTGCGTCCGCGGACATCGAAGAGGGCAGTGCCTGACGCGTCGCCGTACTCAGCCCAATATTCGCCTGTTAACAAGAAGTTTATGTAATTGTGGGGCAGAAGAATATGCCTTAGTTTTGCGAACGCGGCGGATTTGTGTTTTTTCAGCCACAGAACTTTAGGCGCGGTATAACCAGGACGCATCGGGAGTCCGGCTTTATCTATCAATTTTTTTTCACCGCCCGCCGCTTTGGTCAGTTCTTCGCATTCGGCGACAGTTGATGTGTCGCACCAAAGTTTGACGTTATAAACAGGTTTTCCCCTTTCATCAAGCGGCACAAAGCCGTGTTGTTGGCCGGAAACGCCGATAGCGGCGATGGTCTTTTTAACGTTTTTATCGATTTTATCAAAGCAGGTTTTTATGACCGCGTCGTACCACTCGGTTTTTTGTTCTCTTGTTCCGTCATTTTGGGCAATAATATTTACCGGCGATTGAGATAGGGCTGTGACAGCCTTTTTTTCATAATCATAAACAACAATTTTACAACTCTGGGTTCCCAGATCTATTCCACAAACAGTTCTCATATACCCTCCGTGTTGTTTATTTTATTCTATATTTTATGAATTGTCTATCATAATGAAGACGGTAATAGTTGGTTTTTTTGTAATAAAGATATATTTTTCTGTCATAGCGCGGAGTTTATCTCACCGCTCCCGGCGCTCCCGGCCATGTTCTGAGGCTGCCGTAAAAATCTGTGGTGGGGAAGTCTTGAATAAACTCCGGCATAACATTACGTAAAGCGGCAAAAGGTTCAAATGTGTCGTCAAATGGTTTGTCGCCGTCGGCAATGCCTAAGTCCGTGAATAATTTGTCTTCGTCCGCGCTGTTAAAGCCTGTATCAAATCTACTTTCTCCAAAATCAATATCAACCACATTGTAACCGTAAGATGTGACGTTTGTGTTTAAATTTAGTATTGGACATTCGTTATTGCCGGTAGTAGTGTTACCATAAAACAGATTTCCGGTTAAAAATAACTTACCATCATTATAAATCGTCCCACCGCCGTTACCTGCGTTATTGTAGAATGTACAACCTTTTACTTTCATGGTCAGATCAGTAATGCCTGTAGACGGTTTAATTCTTGAACTATATATGGCACCTCCCGCTCCGGCGACTTTGTTACCGCTGAAAATACAGGATTCAAAAATCACGGTATTTTCCGTATTGATGGAGATTGCTCCTCCGCTAGCGTTAGGAATAATATTTCCGTTTCCCTTAAAATGTACACGTTTAATGGTTATTGTTTTGTTATTTGTATCTATATCGCCTGTTATTCTCAGCAGCGGTCCTTCAGCAGACCAATTTTCTGTTTTAGCAATTGTAACGCCGTTACCTTCCAGGGTAAGAGTTTTATTATTAATCTCCAGTGGCCTATTAAGTTCAATCACTCTACCCGGCGGAAGCATTACCCGTATGACATCTCCATCGACTGCATTATACAGAGCATAGGGCAGACTTCCCTCCGTATCATTTTTGGTATTGAAAACTATATTCCCTATAAATTTTGCATCAGTAAAATTATATTCAATAGCAGTAGTCAATGCAGGAAATATATGCACCACTTCGCTTATACTTGAATAACAGGGTTTTTTGTTATCCTCCTTCTTCAACGTTATCTGAAGCAGATAGTAGCCTGCCGGAATATTGTCAGAAAACTCATTATTAAAAAACAAAGTATTCTCTGTATTTCCGTATTTCATATAATACAGATCAATTTCATCGCCGGAATTTAAATTAAGCAAAGTAAAGGCAATATGTTTAACTAACAATGTATCATTTTCATATTTTATTTTAAAACTCAATGTTCCTGTTTCTTCCAAATAAGTAATAGGACGGAGGGTTACAGGAACTACGGTAATTCCTCTGTTGCTAATGGTAAATTCATTCCATCCTTCCGCAATTGGTTCGTCGTTCTCTTTGAAGCAGGCATTTATTTTCAAAATATAATTACCGCGTTCCAGTATAAATAAATTATTATCCGCTGTTGGTATAGGCGTATATTGCTCACCGTTATCATTTGGCGTGAGTTTCTTGGTAAATGAATAACGATATTCTAAACCGGACATATCAGGCATTGCAGTCCGCGCGTTGCCTGAATTTACATTTACCCGTACTGCGCCAAAACCTTCGGGGATGACGATTCCCCGCGTGAGGTGATCTAAGTTCTGTTTTCCGGAAAAAATATCGGAACAACCGCCCAGGATCAACGTCAATATGGTAAGACAAATTATTATAAGAGGTATCTTTCTCATTTTTAATCTCCTAATTTATTACAGTAAAGGTAATTTCAGCCGAATACGGCTTATCATCTATTAAAACCACAACCATCAACAGGTATGTTCCCGGATTATAGTCTTTCGCATAAATGGTTATTGAAGATTTGTTCTCATAACCTCTAATCGGCGAACCCCATATATACCAGTTACAATTTATTTCATCATTGGGATTAATGCCCGGACAGTTTACATTGGCAGTAAAGCTGCCGTTTCCGGAAATTGTAATGGTATTAGAATTACTAGATACGATAATTGCCTCATCTATGATAATATCAATATAGGCAGAGTAGATATATTCCATATCAATTGATACGCTGTTTTGCCCGGCTTTAATATTAACGTTTTCCAGACCGCCTATAGCGTATGGTATATTACCCTCTAAAAACGCTTCTACTAAAACAGCCCAGCGTCCCGGAACAACCGATATTCTTATCTCTTTTGCGCCCGGCTCTATTGTCCGAGTAAGCGTTTCTGAAGGACATTCAAGAGTCACTTTATAGGTAAGGGCCGGGTCTTGTTCCGGATTCTCGAAAGCCGCTCTGTTACCTGATGTTCCGCCCAGACTGATGATGATTGTCGCGTCATCGCCCTCCCATGTGCTAAAGCAGCCTGCTAAAATAAAAACGGTAAAAACGCATTCTAATATGGTATAAATTATTTTTCTTGACAAAAATTTAAATGGCATAATGCCTCCCTAATTTCAATAACTGACAATAAGCTATTACATTATAGCTCAATAATAAATGAAAAACCAATTAATCGGGATTAATAATAATATAGATGTAAAATTCAAAAAATGGTCAAAAATAGATATTTATGCTTCCTGTTATGGGTAATTTTGTAGAAAAGGAGGACTGTTAATAATTTTTGAGAAATAGTATATTATGAATATATGATTACGCCCAACCTTTGTGAAAAATTCGACTTTGGAGGAAAAATATGACAGAACAATTAAAGGAAATCGGCGCCCGGCTTGGGGCGTTACGGGACATTTTTGACATTCCCATTAATGAAATGGCGCAAACAATGAAAATTTCCGTTGAGGAATATTCCGCCTATGAAAGCGGGCAGAAGGATTTTTCATTCAGCTTCTTACAAAATGCAGCTCTTATTTTTGGCGTGGATGTTGTGGACATTATTTCCGGCGAATCGCCGAAGCTTACCAAATGCGCCATTGTCAGAAAAGGCGAAGGTTTCGACATAGAACGCCGCAAGGCTTATGACTATAAACATCTTGCGTTTACCTTCAGTAACAAAAAAGCCGAGCCTTTCATTGTAACGGTTGAACCAAAACATAATGAGATTCCAACCCTGCACTCGCACGATGGGCAGGAGTTTGATTATATGCTTTCCGGCAAAATGGAATTTCACTTTGACAATTTAATCTATGAACTTAACGAGGGCGACAGCGTGTATTTCGATTCGGGTGTGCCGCACGCCATGAAAGCCGCCGGTGGGCAGGCGGTAAAATTTCTTGCCGTGGTAATCAAATAAAAGAGGAGTTCTACTATGTTAATATATGAAAAATTTACCGGAAAAAACAGAGATGATTTTAAATCTTACGAAGATATTGTGCAAAACTACAAGATCACCTATAACAAAGATTTTAATTTTGCCTATGACGTGTTGGACGAGTTGGCAAAAAAACAGCCGGACGCCCTCTGTATGCTGTGGATTTCCAACGAAGGTGAAGAAAAACGGATAACGTTTTCTGACATGACGCGCTACTCAAATAAAGCCGCAAATTATTTTAAATCCCTCGGCATACGCAAGGGCGACTTTGTGATGCTGGTACTCAAAAGAAGCTATCTTTTCTGGTACTGTATGATGGGTCTTCATAAACTTGGCGCGGTTGCGGTTCAGGCGGCGCATCTTTTAACCAAAGACGATTATATCTACCGCTGTAACTCGGGCGGCATCAAAATGGCAGTCATCACGGGAGACAACAATTGCACCGAGGCTTTTGACGGCGGATTAAGCGAATATGAGACGGTAAAAATTAAAGCGGTAACCAAAGGTAAAAAAGCCGGGAACGGCTGGCTCGATTTTGAAGCCGGTCTTGAAGCCGCCTCCGATGTCTGGCAGCGTCCCACCGGAGCTGAAGCTACCTGCGCCACCGATATAATGATCATGTCCTTCTCGTCAGGCACTACGGGCTATCCTAAAATGGTAGCGCATGACTACACCTATCCGCTTGGCCATCTGGGAACCGGAGTTTTTTGGCATAGGGTAGAAAAAGGCGGCCTTCACTTTACAATTTCCGATACCGGCTGGCTTAAATCGCTGTGGGGCAAAATGTACGGGCAGTGGCTTGGAGAGTGCGCCGTCCTTACCTACGATTTTGAAAAATTTAACGCGCGCGATATTTTAAGAGTACTGGAAAAATATCACGTAACGAGTTTCTGCGCCCCGCCCACAATGTACCGCTTTATCATGAACGAGGATGTGTCCTCTTACGATCTTTCCAGTCTTAAACACTGCACCGCGGCGGGCGAGGCATTGAGCCAGGATCTGTTTAAAAAGTGGGAAACATTGACGGGGCTTAACATTTACGAAGGTTTCGGGCAGACGGAAACAACGCTCTGCTGCGGAACTCTTTACCCTTTCACGGAACCGCACGCCAGTTCAATGGGCATGGGAATCCCCGGTTACGAAATCGCGCTTCTTGACGCGGACGGCAACAAAGTCCCCACTGGCGCAACAGGAGAAATCTGCATGAAAGCCGAACACCTAAAGCCGGGAGTCATCCGCCGTCCGGTCGGCTTATTTATGGGTTACTATAAAAATGACGAAGCTACAAAAAAGGCGTGGCATGACGGATATTTCCACACGGGCGATCTTGCCTATTACGATGAGCAGGGTTATCTGTGGTATGTGGGACGCAACGATGACGTTATTAAATCGTCAGGTTACCGCATCGGGCCGTTTGAGGTGGAAAGCGTACTTTTAAAACATCCTGCCGTAGCTGAAACTGCGGTAACGGGCATACCCGATCCGATACGTGGTTTTAATGTAAAAGCGACAATTGTGCTTGCAAAAAATTACCAGTCTTCCGATGAGCTTAAAAAGGAATTGCAGGACTTTGTTAAAAAGAACACCGCGCCGTATAAGTACCCAAGAGTTATTGAGTTTGTCAGCGAACTGCCAAAAACCATTAACGGAAAAATTCGCCGCGCGGAAATACGCAACAGGGACATGGGCAAGCCGGCGACGGAGACTGATATTTAGAATCATCACCGTTAAAAAATAACATAATGCCAGACCGCAAAACGACATTGAGATATATTGGAAATTATACGGAGATAAAATGAAAATTAACGGCATAAAATTTTTTACGGTAATTATTTTTGCGGCGATTATGACGGGATGCGTTTCAGATAACGGTAGTAATGTAAATAGCAATAATAATATAGGTAGCAGTGGCAATAATGAAGAGGTTCCAAAAACATGGCTGGACGAACATGGAGATGAAATAGTGAGTTACGCTTATTCAAAAGCTGATATTGAGGCGGAAATTGACGCTAAATGGCAAGAGTACGGATACAGTTCAAAACCAACCAAGTACATCGCCATAAGTTTTGACGACGGCCCCTGTTCCGCGTCCAATTATGGCGGGACTGCCGCTATGCTTGCGAAACTAAATGAATTAAGAGTAAAAGCTACTTTTTTTGTAATAGGGCAGAATGTCCGCTCAAACAAAACCGTCACTAAGGCAATTTTTGACGGCGGACATGAATTAGGCAATCATTCGGATGGTTACGACGGTCTGGGCGGATCGTCAGCAAGCGTCATTGCCGCAAACCTTGACGCGGCTTCGCGGGCAATCAAGGAAATAACAGGAAAATATCCCTGCTTGTTTCGCGCTCCCAATTTAAATCACGGAGCTAATTTGTCAAAGGTTTGCGAAGAACGCGGCATGGCGCTAATCGACGGAAAAACACACAGCGATTGGGACGGAACCGGCCATACGCCGGCATCGATAAAAGACAGCGTCCTTACCAATCCGCAGGACGGAGGCATTATTCTTTTACATGACAACAATACATCCAAAGGCGATACGCTTAGCGCCCTGCCGGACATTATCAACGGTCTTAGGGAAAATGGGTTCTGGATTATGACGGTTGGCCAGCTTGCCGCGGTAAAAGAAAAACCTTTAATGGCCGGAAAACGGTATAATTCAGTAAATTAGTATAATATTAACTGTTTTTTATTAATCTTGACCAATATTAATAAAATATTTAAATGTAAAATTAAGTATGTTATTAATTAGTGAGGAGGATTTATGAAGCTATTCCATTCTCTTCGGTTTAGGTTTGCTTTTATTTTTTCTGTCTTTATAATTGTTCTGAGCGTTTCAATGTCCTTATTGGGAATACGTCAGACATCAAAAGCGGCGTCAAATGTTTTTTCCGCGCAGGGTATTGCCATAGTAGAGAAAGCGGTTTCCCTGGTTAACGGTGACTCATTCGAGACTCTTGTCAAATCATTGGATAAAAACGATCCCTTTTTTGAAGAAACCAGAGTTAACCTCTTTGAACTTAAAGAATTATCAGGTTGTCGGTATTTGTATACCATGTCTCAGGTAGACAAGAACATTTGGCAGTACATCATTGACGGCAGCGGTGATCCTGAAGACAGCGAAAACTTTTCTGATATAGGGGAAAAAGAAGATACCGATTCTTATGACGTAGCGTTCAAGCGGGTCATGATTTCAGGAAAAACCGAAAGCGGCGAACTTGTGAATCAGAGTGAATGGGGCTGGATAGTTTCAATTTATTCACCTATCAGAAATTCAGCGGGAAAGATAGTAGGAATCGCGGGATGCGACTTTAACGGAACAGGTCTTCACAATTCAATTGTCTCGGAAATAAAGCAGCAGTCAATTATCGGCGGAATCTCCATTATCCTTGGCATTGCGCTTGCCTTGTTTTTCATGCGGATGATATTTACGCCTATTAAAAATATTAACGTCATTCTGAAAGAAATATCGCTTGGCGAAGGAGACTTAACTAAACGTATCAATATCCAGCGGAAAGATGAAATTCAGGAATTGGCGACTTATTTTAATATGACGCTGGACAAGATACGAAATCTTATCGTCGTCATCAAGGGAGAAACGGCAAATCTGCATAATGTAGGCGGCAATCTGGCTTCAAATATGCAGGAGACTGTAGGGGCGATACATCATATTACAGCCCACATTGATGCTATTAAACAGAAAATAACCAGCCAATCCGCTTCAGTTTCCCAAACAGGCGCAACAATGAATAATGTGACAGCTAACATCGACAAGCTTGATAAAAACGTCGAGGCCCAAACTGAAAGCGTTTCCAAGTCTTCTTCGGCAATAGAAGAAATGCTTGCAAGTATAGAAAGCGTTACCAAAACTTTGGGACGCAATGCGCAAAGCGTGCAGGAGTTAATCAAAGTGTCGGATCACGGACGGACCAGCCTGCAAAAAGTTACGCAGGATATTCAGGAAATCGCCAATGAATCAGAAGGGCTGATGCAAATCAACTCGGTAATGGAAAACATTTCCAGCCAGACAAATCTTCTTTCCATGAACGCCGCAATCGAAGCCGCCCATGCCGGAGAAGCGGGGAAGGGTTTTGCCGTAGTTGCGGGAGAAATACGCAAATTGGCGGAAAGCGCCGCCCAACAGTCAAAAACCATTTCTGACGTACTTAAAAAAATAAAAAACTCAATTGACACTATCACCGGTTCGACAAACACGGCACTTGATAATTTTAATGAGGTTGACGAGCAGGTACGCGCCGTTTCACAGCAGGAAACCAATATTTACGCCGCAATGGAAGAACAGGGACGCGGCAGCAAGCAGATACATGAAGCCATAAGCAAGCTGAACGAATTGACCCAAATGGTTAAGAATGGTTCAACGGAGATGCTGAATGGCAGTAAAGAAGTCATTATGGAAAGCAGGAATCTTGAAAAAGTGACTGTGGAAATCTCTACCGGAATGAACGAAATTGTAAACGGCGCGGAAAAGATAAATTCCTCTGTAACTCAGGTGGAATCAATAAGCAAAACCAATAAAGACTGTATTGACACCTTGTTCAATGAAGTATCAAAATTTAAGGTAGATTGAGCTGAATTTTGCGAGAATTCGTGAGAATTTTTCCTTTAATAATGCCTAATCCGGCCTGAAAAGCCGAATTTTGCCAAATTTATCTATTATTGCCAAACAGGAAATAAAAATACTATTAAAAAACCGATAAAATACCCAAAAATCAATAAAAAACATAAAAATCAATTTTATAAAGAAATAATATATTTTCATAATTATTTTTAATTTTCACTTATTATGTATAATTTTGACCAATACCAATTGACAGTTATCAAATAGTAACTTATTATATAAATATGGCTGAAATAGAATTTCTTAATGATGTTAATTTTGATCTGTATCGCGACCTTATCTACAGGGAAAGCGGCATAACATTTACATCTACTAACCGTTCAATATTAGAAAGCAGGTTAAAGGAGCGGTTACGCGAAAAAAATATTGCTTCCGTTTCTTCATATCTTGATACAATAAAGTCGAGTAAAGAAGAACTCAACGGATTTCTGGATTCTATAACAACCAATCTGACGCGGTTCTTCAGGAACCAGGCGCATTTTGACGCATTGGAAAAATATGTTCTTCCTGAATTGATGCACAATATCAGAAAAACTCCTGGAACAATCAGAATATGGAGCGCCGGCTGCTCTACAGGAGAAGAACCCTACACTATCGCCATGTTATTAAGCGAAGTTCTCCCAAAAACATGGAATTTCGAAATTCTTGCAAGCGATATTTCACTTAAATGTTTAATGACCGCAAAAGAAGGATTTTATGCCGAAAGCAGGATCGTTGGAATCCCCGATAACTACCTTGCTAAATATTTTGACAAAGTGGAAGGCGGATTTAAGATACATCCTGATATTCAGGCAAAAATAAAATTTGACTATCACAATCTGAAAAACGATTCTATGCAAAGAAACCTTGATGTTGTTTTCTGCCGTAATGTAATTATTTATTTTGATGAGGCGGCCCAAACTGCTGTTATGAACCGTTTCTGGGATTCTATGGCGTCCAGGTCTTTCCTGTTTATTGGTCATTCCGAGTCTTTGTTCGGAATGAATACAAAATTTGAATTTTTAAAGACCGAATGGGCTACTTTATATTGTAAAAAAGTCTAGGAGAAAATTAGATGGCAGATGAAATATCAGTTTTGATTGTTGATGACTCAGCGTTAATGCGTAATTTAATTGGTCACATGATCGAAGATACACCGGGTTTAGTTGTTGCCGAAAAAGCCATGAACGGCCGTTTTGCCCTTCAAAAGATACCTCGCGTTAATCCGGATGTTATCTGCCTTGACCTTGAAATGCCGGAAATGAACGGTATTGAATTTTTAAAAGAACGAAAAAAATCAGGAATTGAAATTCCTGTTGTAATACTTTCTTCTATCGCTTCCCGAGGCGCGGAAATAACAATGGAAGCTCTTTCTCTTGGCGCAAGCGACTTTATACAAAAACCTTCAGGCTCCGTATCGGAAGACATTCATGTAGTAAAAGACACTCTTATAAGCAAACTTTTGGGTTATGGCGGATCATACCGCAGATCGCAGGGTAAAAAAGTACTTACCCCCTCGGAATATGAGCCAAAAACTCCGGCTGCTAAAAATTCAGATGTAGCCGTTCATTTTAAACTGGCGGCTGCTGCTCCCGCTGCTCCCGCTCAACCTCCTGTCAGGGCGCGTTATCCCTCTACTACGGAAATAATTGCTATCGGTATCAGTACAGGCGGACCTGACGCGTTACGCGTAGTGTTTTCCAATATAGACGCCGACTTAAAAGTGCCGATTGTCGTAGTACAGCACATGCCGGCAGGTTTTACAAATGAATTTGCAAAGAGTCTTGATCGTATTTGCCCGCTGGATGTAAAAGAAGCGGAAGACGGCGATGAAATAAGACCGGGCAGAATCCTTATCGCGCAGGGCAATAAACATCTTGAGGTAGAAAAAAAAGGATACGGCAATGCGGTTGCCCGTCTTTCCGACTCTCCGCAGGTTTCAGGCCACAGGCCTTCGGCGGACGTACTTTTCGCGTCGGTTGCAATGGCGTTTACAAATCACGCGCTTGGAGTAATCATGACGGGCATGGGACGCGACGGAGCGCAGCATTTGGGTACAATTTACAAAGAAGGCGGCATGACGCTAGGTCAGGATGAAGCCAGCGCGGTAGTTTACGGAATGCCCCGCGTCGCTTATGAGTTGGGTCATGTTATGGAACAAGTTTCTTTGAATAATATGGCGCGGCGTATTTGCGATGTGGCAAAAACAGCGCGTTAAGATTTAATTCGCCAAGAAATTTCACACGAAGAACACAAAGGGACAAAGATCAAGAGGGGAACCTTCACCGCTTTGCGGTTCGGTTGAGGTTCACAAAGAGATATGTCTTTATTTATATTATAGTCTGAATATGCAAATTTCTTTTAGGTTTAATGGCTGTGGGATTGAACGATGTATGCCTAAAGAATTTATTTAGTACAGGCGGACAGCCGCGCGCGCTGGAAAAACTTCGGGGGAACGCCGCCTACGAGCCTAGTGTACCATTTTGCTCTCTTAAAATAAATTCATAAATATAGCGTTTTATTCTTATATAAGGCAGTACACTAGTCTCTCCGGCTAAGAACCCCGAAAGATGTTTTTCCATCACGCGCGCCTGCCCGCCTGTACTCAAGTATTTTATTCGGCATACATCTTCAAGCGCATTTTAAATAAATGTCAGATACGCAGAACTGGTGTAACACTTTTCATTACCATTTGTTAATACTTGCCATCAAAAACCATTTAAACTTTAAAAATAGGAATCTTATTCTTTGAAATTTTTGATAATCTCCAGCATAAGATTATCGATTATTTCACTAGTTGTTTGTCTTAAAAGGGTCTTTTTACCTTTGATAATATTTGCGATCCTTTGTAAAACATGATTTTCAGTCTTATTTTGAACATTTTCTGGTATTAAAAGTTCATAGGCTTCTAAATTCAAGGCTTTGGCGATATTGTTCAATGTCTTATCACTTACCCAAGTTTTACAGTATTCAATGTCTACTATATGAGAAACGGAAAGATTAGCGGATTCTGCCAGTTTTGCCTGACTAATGTGTAATGATCCTCGTACTTTTCTGATATTTTGAGAAAGAATTTTCCTTAAATCCTTAGATTTCCCCATATTATAAGGTTATGCTAATAACCTAAATTAATAAAATATGGTATAGACATAATATTTATTATTATGGTATTATCATTAATAATTCTTGATTAATTACCTGAAAAAGGTATGTATATCAAGGGTACTCGTCCTAAGGTGAGTAAAATAATAGGAAATGACAAAATAAGCATTGTGTATAAAACACGTTAAACGCCATTTGTCCTAAAATTTTGTCAAAAATATGGAAAAAATAATAGTATGCGCCTTCGGCGTAATAAAATAGCCCAAATTGGGTATGGGCGTTGCCCCATAATTAACAGTTTCAATATGAAACTGTATATATACAAGACAATCGGTTTATAAAAATCGATTGAAGAGGTTTTATATGAAAAACTTTACAAAATGGTTCGGAATTATCGCTGTTGTAGCAGTAATCTTGTTTTCAATAGTCAGTTGTGATATAAACAATGATGACTATGAAGGGTTTAATGGGGATTGGGATTCTGGACAGTATGTTGTTACCTTTAATAATGGTAAGGGTGTATTTAAAGAACTGTATGGAGGTATTTGGTTGGATGGTAAAAATGCAGGTCAAATTAAAATCGGTGAACAATGTTATAGAAACTTTACCAGTTCAGGAGAAAAAAAATGGACTGGTGAAATTAGGATGTATAATAGTTATAGTCCTCATGAAACACTTTGGTGGGAGAAAATCACAATTACTTTAAGCGCAGATAATCAGACTTTTGACATGGGAGGATGGTATTTAACAAGAAAATAGTTTTTCTGCAATCTCAACAGATCGGTAAACGCTTCGCCGCCTTCAGTAAACGCCCTGGTGACAGTCACCCATTACACGATGTATGGCACTGGTATCACTATTTTTTAAAATGCGACTAAGATGTATGCCAAATAAATGTAACACAGGCAGGGGAAATTGCGTGATGTAAAAACATCTTCTGTGGGTTCCCTGCCGGAGAGACCGCGAAGCGGGCTCGTAGGCAGGCTCTCCCAGAGTTTTTACAGCACGCAATTTCCCCTGCCTAGGGTACAAATCTTTAGGCATACATCTTGCCCACACTTTGTAAATATAATAATGAAATAAAACTTGACATTATTAAAAAGATAAATCAGTATATAATTATCAGGAAAGTACCAGAGGTGACAGACACGGATCAAAGGAGAAATGAATATGAGTAAATTCATGGTAAACTTGACAGCCGTAAACCCAATTGACAGACAACGCCGCACACCGCCTGTTGAGGTAATGGTCGATACAGGTGCGGAAGTGTCATGGCTGCCAAAACAGATATTGCTGGACGCAGGCATCATGCCGGAATTCAAAAAACAGTTTGTGACGGCGGACAAGCGTATAATCGAGCGGGACATCGGATTTGCCATACTCACCGCCGAAGGCTACACAACAAATGACGAGATTGTATTTGCCGAAGAAAACGATATGTCGCTTTTAGGCGTGCGGACGCTTGAAGGCTTCAGCGTAATGGTGGACAATATCGGACATCGTTTTGTCGCAACCGTTAGCATGGCGTGTTAGGTGATTAGAACATTGACAACTTTGGATTTATTTATTATTATTTGAAATAATACATTTTGGGAGGTCTATATGGGATTTTTTCAGGGGTTACTAGGAAATGCAAATACTACTTCTGTTGAGCAAGTCAAAAAAGAATGGGGAAGTTTACTCGCGGTTGATGAGACCATTGGGGTAGCATACAAACTTATTAGGGACTACATCATTTTCACAGATAAGCGACTTATTGTGATTGATGTTCAAGGCTTAACTGGAACTAAAATTGAAATAAAATCAGTTCCTTATGCACAAATTGTTGCCTTTTCAATAACAACAGCAGGAATTTTAGACCTAAATGCAGAATTAAAAATTTGGGTTTCATCAAGTCCTTTTGCGATTGAAAAAAAGTTTAGCAAAGACGTAAATATTTATGAGGTTCAAGGTATACTTGCAGATGCTATCGCTTCTGCGAGAAAGGCTTAAAATTTTAAAGTAGTAATTCTTCATGGTTGGGGATTTATTACTTTTCTTGGAGGATAGCCCAATGTTTTTTACTAGTGGTAAATCTGGAATTGAAAAATGTAAAGAGGAATTAAAAAATAAGACAAATGAGGAATTGTTAGTTATAAAAAATGGAAATAGTCATACATCGCTATTAATAGGTAATGGAAAAAATAAGGACTATGAATTAGCAGCATATGAATTATTAAGAGAAAGACGTAATTCAAAATAAGTATATAAAGCAACCAAAACGGCATATAACTATACGCCGCCTTGGTTAGGCATACATCTTGCTCACAAATTGTAAACATATTAATGAAATAAAAAATATAATGTATAATAATCAATAATGAGAAAATTATGGCAATATATTAAAAAAAACGATTTAAAAGGAATAAATACCGCTCTCAAATCATTGCTTACGGAACAAGCACAATTTGATTTAACAGAGACCGCAAAATTTCGCATCTGGTTTGAAAATCAATCCATTGAAAAACTAGGCGAAAGCATTACAGTACGCTGCCTTACTTTAATACGCCAGTTTCCCGAATTATGCGGCTTTGATTACCTGTATAATAATTTTCTTGTCTTTTGCGGCAAGGCTGATATGTACCTAAATTCCTATGATACCGTTACAGAACATGTTTTTGCAGAGTTAATGGAAACAACCGCTATTTATCTGAGTTTTCCGTCAAATGAGGAAGAATTTACAGAAGATATTAAAAAATTTGAAATATTGTTTGCTGAAAATGAACTCAGTCGGTTTTTATTTTACAATATAGATATAACTCTTTGCTATTTGATATATTTTATCGCGCTTGATGAATCCGGACATTTTACTCCGATTATTAGACAGGCCGCCATGAATAGCTTACGTTATGCAAAAGAAGATTACCTTTGGAAAAAATTTTTAGATTTGCGAAGCGATTTTTTTATTATTAACCCTGTTTATGTACCGGTTATAATGGACGTTACAGTCTTTGAATTAACGCATTCAATATGTAAGGCTTTGCGTTTTTTGGACGTTGAATATGAATACAAAACAGTTTTTGAAATATCCAATGCAATATTTGAAACAATGCCCAAATTCCGTAAATTTTTATATAATTTCTCTTTAACAATCTCTAATGCGCCGGGAGACGTTGTTTTATCAAAGCAATGGGCATCATTGGCGTTTAGGACTATCCATGAGATAAAAGATAAAAATCATACAATAAAACGCTTTATAGAAATACTTGATTATACGCTTCCCAACAGCAGAGGTATCCCTGCCGTCTTTTTTAAATATAAAGAATTGGCTCTTCCCTTTATACGAAGAGAATATCTGCGCTATAAATACGTAGACAATGAGGCTGAAATCCGTCTGCGTTCAGTAATTGACCCGTATTATCCGCCAAAAATTGAAGAGGATTTTAATTTATCAGCTAATACCGAAGAAAATATTTTATATGCTAAAATAATGCAACAGTACATTGAACCGATACAAAGTATTTTTAATATAAGCGAGGCAAACGAAGAAACACTTTCACGAATTAATGAATATATTGAAAGCATTTACGGGAAGCAGCTCACACTGGAAGCGGCTACAGAAAAAGCTCTTGAATTGATAGCGTGTGAAAATGAAAATATAGAAGCCATGAACCGTGATATTGACGGAGATACGGAAAATATGTGGCAGCCCTTAGAGGAAGGCAGTTATCAATGTTATAAACTGTTCTCGATTTTAATAAGGCAGTACATGCAGCGCAATACATTAACGTTGTGGGAATTGCGCGGTATTTTATACGATATGCGGAAAAAACGCTCAAAGCCATTTTTCCCTGTAACAAACGCCATTGGAAAATTTTTTCAAAGAACAATATCCAAAATATTAAAAGCTTATGAAAAAGACCATCCCAATTTTATTAAAGTACGCAAATGGCTATACGATTATTTTTACGATAAACTTGACGCCGCCGAAAAGAAACTTGACGTATGCGGCTGGAAAGAGTACAACGGCGAATGTTTACGTCGCGATAATATTTGCTGCAAGATACCATATACAAGTCCCTGTTTTACTGAAACAAGCTGTAATTCTAAATCATTATCCTGCAAATTCTGGCTGTGTACCGCAGCGCTTTCGCGTCTTGTGTCAACAAAAAAAGGGCGGCGGCTTCTTGCCAAACGCCGTCTTTACAGTTACTGGTGCATAGCGTTTAACGTACCGCTGAGAATTCGCTGTTCAAAAAACAATTCATTTAATGATAAGGCGAAAGAGCCGTTAGTTGATGTTTCTAAAAGCGATTGGTTTGATTTTAGTTTGGTGATTGATGGGTGACGACGATGTATGCCTAAAGAATTTATTTAGTACAGGCGGGCAGGCGCGCGCGCTGGAAAAACTTCGGGAGAACGCCGCCTACGAGCCTAGTGTACTATGTTACTCTCATAAAATAATATTAAAAATGAAGCATTTTATTTCTATGCAAAGTAGTACACTAGTCTCTCCGGCTAAGAATCCCGAAAAATGTTTTTCCATCACGCGCGCCTGCCCGCCTGTACTCAAGAATTTTATTCGGCATACATCTTCAAGCGCAGATTAAAGAAGGCACATCATATATCAGATATGTAAAAATGATTGACGCTGAGCGTGTACCATTGACAGGAATATATTAAAACAATACATTTATATTATATTAACATTTTTGGAGGATTATACATTTATGAAAAAATTGGTTTTGGTGTTGTTATTAATTTTTTTGGTTGGAATGGTTTCCGCTCAAGAGTATGTAGCGGCTGAGATGGTGATTGGTAATGGGGATGGAGTTGACGGCGTTATTTTTTTCAATTTTTCGGATCAGAATTTTAAATTAGGAGTTCGTGGTATTTGGTCGCATATGACAGCATTAGCAATTTTATGTAATTATATGTTTAGTAAGAATTATGTGTTTATTGA
>Ga0268262_10001353_pt1 | contig 30642 bp, 36 predicted proteins | sample TergutNc150P3_FD_190354 | JGI IMG/M metagenome (GOLD analysis project Ga0268262, IMG submission 190354) | Nasutitermes corniger P3 segment gut microbial community from laboratory colony in Florida, USA - Nc150 P3 (SPAdes) (version 2) | ecosystem: Host-associated > Arthropoda: Insects >... | reverse complement strand
GCATTATTTTTGAATCATCCACCGAAGTTGAACCTGTAAGGATAAATAATCCGTCCTCACCCCGTTTATCCACTTCTACACGGACTGCATCCCATAACACGGGCGCAGCCTGCCATTCATCAATCAGTCTCGGGTTTTCGCCTTTCAGCAATAAGGACGGCATGGTTTCCGCCGTGACCAGATACCCCTGGCTTTTGTCGGGATCTTGCATTTTAATGACGCTTTTTGCCTGCTTTTCGGCGGTCGTCGTTTTTCCGCACCATTTTGGTCCGACAATTAAAACCGCGCCGATACATTCCAGCGTTTCTTTCAGCGTTTTATCCATGATCCTCGGTAGATAACTCATAATTAATAGCATTATAGTTTCATTGAGGTGTTTTGTCAAGTTTTATTGATGTATTTTGCTGTATTTTGTTGAGGTATTTTGCTGTTATTTTATGCCGCCCTCGTATCGACCATTAACTTCAACAGGCGGTGTACGGCGTTGTCTGTTGGCTCCAAAAGATGGGACAGCGCCTGCCTTTCCTGCCCGGTCATGCTCATGCCGCGCGATGTCAACGCGACATTGCGGAAACGGTCGTTCATTTCGTAAGGGGAAATGTAATGTGACCCTGTGGTCCAAACTTGGTGGGAACCTACACCTACAACGGCAAGAAGTGGATTTATAAGGCGTAGCAAGTAAGGGAAATTAAAAGTGATGTCTAATTCCCGCTTGTTTCATTATGCCATTGGCAACATGACGGATTCGTATTTCACCATCTACAGGAAAATTTTTTCCAGTGATTGGACTATACCATATATCGTGATCCCCTTTGCCGTGACGTACAAAATGACAGTTATGTTTAAGAAGAATCTGACGGACTTTTTTCTCGTATTCAGCCATTAAGCTACGACCGCTTGAGCTTCCATTCTAAAAAGCAGATGTATATTTGAGTGGGGTTTTCCGTTTAATTCCAGGAGTTCAGGCGTCGCTAACTTTACGCGGTATATCAATGTATCAAGTGAAGCATCTTCAAGTGCTATTGGAATATCATCATTCAGGGCATACCATTTGGATGCTTCTTCATCCCAATCCAATGAAACGGTGTATTCGTTCATATATACAGTATATCTTATATAGCCAAATGCGGCAAGGCGGAAACTACCATCTACAGGGGAAATTATTGCTTGACTTGGGCAAGCTGGTAGTTGCCGGAATAATTATTGGCGGTGTATTATTTATCGGGCTTCCCTTTATAATAGCGGGATGTGTTATCTCATGGCGTGAACACCAAAGCAAAAAATTGATAGAACAATAGACTGTAAGTAACGACAGGGTACCAGACATCCGGGCAAATTAAAAGTAATGTCTAATCGAAAAGCAGAATTTTTACCACGAACATCACGAACTTTTTGTACATGATTTTTGAAAAAAACAGCGATGCTTAGCATCAAAAAAATTAATTTTTTTTCCTTTCGGTCAAGCAAAACACATACCCATATAGGGAAATAATAAATAATAAATAAAAAATAATAAAGAGAAGGAAGCGAACTTGGCAAACTGAGTGTATTGTCAACCTGCAACGCTTGCTAACCTATATCTTTATTTTTTATTTATTATTTGCGCTCTTCTACTAGATAAATCATGTAAAAACTGTTACCTTTTTTATACTATGAAATTAAATAACAAATCGTTAAATAATGGCAGTTTTTGGGAAAAAGCGGGCATCGCCCTGCCGCGTTTTGATCGGGAAAAAATGATCGCCGCTACAAGGGCGCAGCCAAAGTGGGTACACTTCGGAGCGGGAAATATTTTCCGCGCTTTTCCTGCGGCCATGATGCAGCAGCTGCTTGAACAAGGAGTTGAAAATACGGGCATTGTTGTCGCCGAAGGTTACGACGGGGAAATAATCGATAAAAGTTTTACCGCGTTTGATAACTTGACAATAGTTGTAACGCTCAAATCAAACGGAAGTACCGATAAACAGGTAATCGCGTCCGTAGCGTCTTCTCTGCGAATGGACAATGAACTTGATACGCTTAAAGCGATTTTTAAGTCTCCCTCATTGCAAATGGCGAGCTTTACAATTACGGAAAAGGGTTACAGCTTAAAAGGCCGCGACGGAACGCTCTTTCCCGACGCGGCGGATGATTTAAAAAAAGGGCCTTCTTCCCCAAAGAGCTACCTGGGACGCATCGCCTGTCTTTTACATGAGCGGTTTAAAAACGGCGCGCTTCCCCTTGCAATGGTCAGCATGGATAATTGTTCACATAACGGAGACATTCTCTTTGCCGCAATGGAAACAATCGCAAAAGGCTGGGTGGAAAACGGAGTCTGCGGCGCGGATTTTTTAGGCTATATCCGCGATAAAAGCAAAGTCTCCTTCCCCTGGTCGATGATCGATAAAATTACCCCGCGCCCCGACGACAGCGTGCGCGACATGCTGGTTTCCTGCGGACTTGAAGACATGCAGGGGGCTGTAACGTCAAAGAACACGTATGTCGCTCCTTTTGTGAACGCCGAAGAAACCCAATACCTTGTCATTGAAAATACCTTCCCCAACGGCAGGCCGGCTCTTGAAAAAGCGGGCGTGCTGTTTACGGATAGGGAAACAGTCGACAGAGTAGAAAAAATGAAAGTCTGCACCTGCCTAAACCCGCTGCACACAGGCCTTGCGGTTTTTGGCTGCCTCTTGGGATACACGCGAATCAGCGAAGAAATGAAGGATGCGAGTTTAGTCAAATTAATCGAAGGCATCGGCTACCGTGAAGGACTACCGGTGGTAACAGATCCGGGAATCATCAAACCCAGGGACTTTATCGATCAAGTAATAAAAGTACGGCTTCCCAATCCATTTATGCCGGACGCGCCCCAGCGAATCGCAATGGACACGTCCTTAAAAATACCAATCCGCTTTGGCGAAACATTAAAAGAATACATTAAAAGCGGGAAAAATCTTGACGATCTCAAACTCATCCCTCTTGTATTTGCGGGGTGGCTGCGTTACCTTCTCGGCATTGACGATCAGGGCAAACCGTTTGAGGTAAGCCCCGATCCCAATTACAAAACCCTTGCCACAAACCTTTCCGGCGTCAACTTGGGGCAGACAGGGCCGTTTCACGGCAAATTAGAGCCAATTTTATCAAATTCCGCGTATTTTGGGGTAAATCTTTACGAAGCAGGTTTGGGTACGAGGGTGGAAGAACTTTTTGCCCAAATGATAACATCTCCCGGAGCGGTGCGGAAAACACTTGATTCTAACGTGAATTTATGTTAGAATTTTAAGTCTGGAGGTCAAAAATGAAAAAAATCATTATTGTATTAGTTTTCCTGGCATTAATTTCACCTGTTTTTGCCCAACAAGAAGAAGAAAGACCTGATAGGCGTGCGGCAGATCCTTTTTATGCAATTAATAACACAAGAAACAGGGAGGAAAATTTTTATTACTTCAATGTCTCAGTTGAAAAGATATACCCTGTAAAAGAAGGCTATATAGTTCAATACCTCAGCGTTTCTTCTCCCGATATCGCCACAATAGGCATTCCCAATGAATGGCTTACAAATGCGGCAGGCAGAGCCGAGATAATAACTATACCGGCGTCAGATTGGCCGACAATGACCGTATTCTATGTAGATGGAAAATTCAGCCATGTAAGACTGTATGTCCATCCCGCTAAAAGCCATTTAACATGGGGAAATATCCCGCAAGGCGCCAATGTGAGCAAATTCTTTTCACAAGATTCATTTAACATTCAATTTTGATGGATTCAAGTTTAAAGATTCTCGAGGTACCGGAAGAGCTTGTTAATTTCATAAAAACCTGCTCAAAATTCATCATTGCCGGTCATAAAGAACCGGACGGAGACTGCGTAGGGAGCCAGCTTGCCCTGCGCAGCCTTCTGTTGCGCATGGGAAAAGAAGCGATAGTTTGTTCGGCAGGTCCTTTTAGACGTACGGAATTAAAAGAATATGCAGGGCAATTTACCGCTATCCCGCCTGATGCAAATAAAACGGATACAAAAGTAATAATAGTCGATTGTACAGGAAGAGAAAGAACCGGAAATATTAACGATATTTTAAATAAATTTCCCTGCGCTGTAATAGATCATCATGCCGCCGTAACTCATCCGCCGTCAACAATCGAAGAACCGGTTTATGTTGATCCAAACGCGCCCTCATGCTCATTATTAATATACAAAGTAATAAACGCCATGGGGTTTGAGTTAACGGAAGAAGAAGCGTCCTTGCTTTTTTTTGGAATGTGTACGGATACGGGCTTTTTCAGGCATCTGACGGAAAAAAACGCCCAGGTTTTTGAATGCGCGGCAAAAATGGTCTCCTGCGGCGTAAGCCCTAAAAAAATATTTTATAAATTGAACGGCGGAAAAAATCTTAACTCCAGAATATTATTGGGAAATATTTTATCAAGGACGGAATCTCATTACAACGGAAAACTTTTACTTAGTTATGAAACATTAAACGAGTTTGAAACTTTTGGTTTTGAAGCCAGAGATTCTGACAATTTAAATCAAATGCTTTTAGCGGTCGAAGGAACGGAAGCGATTGTAATTATCCGCCAGGAGTATGCCGACAATTGTACTGTGAGTTTCAGATCAATAGATAAAATTGACGTGTCACAAATCGCGGCGTCTCTTGGCGGAGGCGGACACAAGAACGCTTCAGGCCTCACAATGAAAGGTGACATTCCGTTTGTAAAACAAATAATATTAGATTCATTTAAAAATATTTTCACTGAATAAATCAAAAAACTTCTATATGACAAACATCAAAAAAAATTAACTCATTTCCCGTAATAATACATCTGTTTTTACGCCGCGCCGATATCAGGAATGAGGTTATTAATGCAGATAGAATCATTAAATAAAATTTATTCCGAATATCTTTCAGGAAATATTGAACTTGGAGAATTTGAAGGTATTATTTATAAATATCTTATAAACAATCAGGAAAAAACCTGCATAAAGCACTGGAAACAGGATGAATATGAAGATTTTATTTCCTGGTTTTATCCCAGATATAAAAATATAATAGGTTCTTATCAGGAAATAGGATCGTCATTTGAAGCGTTTTTTTACAGATATATGCTTATTTCCGCAAAAGAATATAATATACGCAAAACAACTAACGCGGTAATAGAATATTCAGCGTGGAGCGCGCGCGTTCCGGATATGTACGCGCACGAGGAACCTCCGGTTTATACCATTAACCATACTGAAGAGGTAATAACAAAAATGATTATCGGAATAGAAGGCAGAAAAAACACAAGACGGATTTTAGCGCTTATCTTAAAATGTTATTATTATATTTCAGACGACTTTGCGGAAAAAATCGCCGTATTGATTAACTTTGACTCCAAAGAATTAATAGAGATGTTAAACAAAATACGAAAAATGAGGCAGGATAAGGATGATAATATTTATTTTTTAAAAGAAAGAATTTTTTGTCAATTCTACAGGTGCATAATTTACGAAAAGAGACTTTCCATTATACGTGAAAATACAGTGGCGTATCAAAGAATGCGCCGCCAGCTTGAAGCGGCCAGAGAAAGACTGGATAAAATGCGCGAGCGTATAACAAGAATCCGCAAAGAGGCTACCCACAAACAAATTGCGGAAGTAATCGGCATAACAAAGGGCACTGTAGACGCAAGCCTTCACAGGCTTAAAGCAAAGTGGGAAAAAATGTCAAAGAAAGCTCATTTGAATTAGTTACACGAAAAGGCAAACACCGCCCTTTCATGATAATCTTTTTCGGGCCCCGCAATGCAGGAAGGGAAACAATTTTGATTCGGAGAGTCGGGGTAATGTTGCGTCTCCAGACAGAAGCCGGAGTGTTTTATGTAGACAGAGCCTTGTTTGCCTTCAACTCTTTTAAGGTGGTTTCCCGTATAAAATTGAACGCCCGGCTGAGTCGTAAAAACTTTCATGGTGCGGCCTGAGAACGGTTCATAAACTTCGGCGCAGGGACGCAGTTTGCCCGGCTCTCCATCTACGGTAAAACAATGATCGTACCCTTGAAAAGGTTTAAAAAGGGAAACATCAGAACAAATTTTTCGCCGTGTTCTAAAATCAAAATCAGTGCCATCAACAGGAATAAGCCGGCCTGTAGGGATACCGGTCTTGTCAACCTGAACATAAGATGATGAATAAAGAAGCATATTATGGGAAAGTATATCGCCCTTCCCTTCTCCCGCTAAATTAAAATAAGCGTGATTAGTAAGATTGACAGGCGACGATTTATCCGTCTTTGCGTAATAATCGCAGATTATTTCATTGGATTCCGTAAGTCCGTAACTGACTACGGCTTTCAAGTTTCCGGGAAAACCGCAGTCGCCGTCCGGACTCTCCAATTCAAAACGGACATAGACTCCCTTGTTTTCTTCGTAGGCTTCCGATTTCCAAAGAAGTCTGTCAAAACCACGCGGTCCCGAATGGAGGGAATTTTTGCCGTCATTTGCCTGAAGAGCGTAGGTTTTTCCGTTTAGTGAAAAAGCGGCTCCGCCAATACGGTTGGCAAAACGCCCGACAGTAACTCCAATATATGGTTCATTGTGCAGAAAACCTTCAAGGGTTGAATATCCCAACAATACGTCGTCTTTAACGCCTTCCCGCGAAGGAACAAGAAGACTTGTCCATGCCGCGCCAAAATTAGTCAACGATAATTTTAATTCGCCCGCGCTAAGGGTCCACAATTTAACTTTTTTACCATTGGAAAGAACGCCAAAGGTCTTTTTATCAATTTTCATATACTAATTATACACTTGCAAGCATACCGCGTACAGGGTATAATATGGCTTAATAAGGAGAATGATTAATGAAAAAAATTATCGCTCTCGTGATAGGTTTATCAATTGCCGCGGTATGCTTCGCCCAAAGCGATCCTGTTGAAGGATACTGGATAAGCATTGATGAAAAGACCAATAAAATCACAGCCGGATGGCAAATTTATCAACAAAACGGCGTTCTTTACGGAAGAATTTTATCATTAGCGGACGACCCAAGAGGTACAATTGCAAGCAAAGTCAAGGAAAGCTATAAAGATTTCCCGCTTCCCGGAAAAGTAAATCAAATGGAAGTCGCGGGTCCTCCGTGGATTTTCGGGCTGACCAGAAAAAATATAGGCGAATGGGCAGGCGGCAGAATAATTGACCCTGCAGACGGAAATATTTACAACTGCAAGATCACGTTCCATAGAGCCGACGGCAAGAAATATGCTAACGACACCCTTGAAATGCGCGGTGAAATAGGACTTGGCATAGGACGCAGCCAATTCTGGCGCAGATCCGACGCGGCAACCGCGGGAAATTTGTGGCCTAAGTAAAAAGAATACTATTTTTAACATATTAAATCTCTCATTTTATGTTATAATAATAGTATCCAAATTATAGAGGTTAATATGTCCAAATTCTTAATCGTTGTATTGGCGGCATTTTTGTTAATAACTTGCAATAATACTGAGGAAGGAGCGGATTTCAATAGCCAAAGGGCTATTCTTGAACCTAAGCCCATTGATTTTAATTCCAATATTTTAAGCGGTAAATTGGCAGAGTGGCAGGAACAAGGTATCAATTATTATTCATTTATTGAAAAACATACAAATACCGGTTATCCGCCGGAAAATTATACGGCCAAAGTTACAATAGTAAACAATAACATAATCGGCATTGAAATGTTTGATGAAGAATATATCAGGTCAGATTATATTAATAACCAGGCCGGCGAAATGATTAGAAATTTAGGAGACATTTCCGGCATATATAAACGCTTGCTTGCCTGGCATCAAGAAGCATCTGCAGCCTTGGGTAAATATCAAAAAATAAATTGCAAAATTACTTATAATGAACAATACATTTTTCCTGAGTATTTGGAATTTGGCGTTTATGCTTATCAATACATTGGCAATAATACATGGAGCGCCTGCGACGGAGCAGGAAGCAGAATTATTGAAATTTCCAACTTTACCGTTTATGAAGAGCCGCCTTTTAATAATGTTTTGGAAATGGCCTATGATAAAAATTATAAATATCCCGATGGATTTTATCATGAGGAAAATTTAATAGGGTCGGTATATTATGAAAATACTTTAAGTATTAAACCTATTAATGAGAGAAATGATTATATAGAGCTGCATACACTAAACAAAGAAGAAGCCAGAAACTGGTCAAATCTTTCAAATGAGTATAGTTCAGTAAATAGGGTTATAATCCAGGAAAATGAAACTGAAAAATATTTTGAATTTGTTAGAAAAAATGTAAATCCATATAATGAAAATGATATTTTGTTATCAAGAGTACATAAATCTGATTATTTTATTCCTATGCGTAACTTATATTTTCTTCATGGTTATGGATTTAATGAAGAAAATACTATTGGAATCTTTAACGGAGACCTTACAATAAGTAATGTCAAAGAATTGATAGAATTCTTATGGGATTACCCTAATAGACAAAATGGAAGCTCAAAAGTTGCCAAAACAGAAATATCTGAACAAGGAGACAAATTCGAATATTACATTCAAGAAATATGTATAATATATGGAGACTATGGAGTATATGATATGATTTATATTTACGATATTACATTTACTCTTGACAAAAACACAAGAATTTTATCTTTAACTGATAAAAAGTTAATTAGAGAAATAAGAGGAATAAAAAGATAAATTTTATTTCGCAGAGGCGCATCGAACCTTTGGTTATTTTGTCTTTTTCTCAATGTCTTCCATGTCTTTCAGGGATTTTATCAAATTAAGTACGATTTTTCTGTCTCTTTTGTTCAACACTTCAAGATTTTTTAAAACAACCCGCGAATCGGGAAGCGGTGAAGAACTGCGCAATTGCTGTTCGTGCCCGGTAATTAGATACTCCACAGTTACGCCCAAAGCTGCGGCAATGCGTACGGCGGCATCGGCGGAGGGTATGGTATTGTGCGTATTTAGATAATTATCAATTGTACGCTTATTTACGCCTGAAATAGAGGCAAGTTCCTTGACCATCATTCCGGAATAAACCAATTCTGACTTCAAATTTTCCTTAAAACCCATCAATAATAAGTTACTTAAAAAAGCATATTTTCTTCTTGACAATATGTAATAATACGTTGTATTATTTTTATATTATGTAAATATACGTAATATTACGCAGAAAAGAGTACTAAGCGCCAGGCATTTAAAAATAGTTATGTGCTATGCCATAGGCAAATCTTCGGTACATATGTTTTGGAGATTATGGCAGTGGAGAAAAATGAAATAAAACATATTAGAAAATCGGCTTTTTTTTTAAAACATGATTTTGACAGCGAATTTAATCATATTCTTAGCGAAGACATTGAATTTCTATATTTAAAAAATCCAGTAATACAAAATATATATAAATATCAAGTCGATTATTTGTGTTCTGTCTCAAAAAAATGGTTTAATAATAAAAATATTAAAATATTGGATTGGGGATGTGGATTATGCCATATTTCATATTGGCTAAAAAATATGGGGCTTGATGTAATAGGCTGTGATAAACCGGAAACAACATCGGCTTTTGTTATAAAAAATCCAATAATTGAAAAAATGGATATTGATATAATAAAATTAAATCATGATTATATTTTACCGTTTGACAACGCTAGTTTTGATGTAGTTTTAAGTTTTGGCGTATTAGAACATGTACCAAATGACTTGGAATCACTAAAAGAAATTACATGAATCTTAAAGCCAAACGGATTATTTTTTTGCTTTTATTTGCCATATAAATTGTCATATATTCAGCATATAGCGCATTTACGCGGCAACTGGTATCATTCAAAATTATATGGGAAAAAACAGGTTAAAAATCTAATGAAAAAAGTAGATTTGGAAATACTAGATATTTGGCATAGGGCATTATTTCCTAAAAAATCGTTTGTCCCTTCTTTTTATAATATTATAGAAAAAATAGACAATTGGCTATGCAATTACAGCCCTTTTAAATATTTCGCGACAAATATATAGAATTTGTTGCAAAAAAAGGCGTGTAAAAACCTATGGCACGGCACATAAGATATGTATATGCTTCGCCACCCGTTGGGCGATTCATGTACAACCAGAATGTTATATGTAAATTAAAAATGAGAAAAGAATACGATTTTACAAATAAAGTCAAATCCGTAACAAAGGTACTTGACATCATATTGTAAATGTATTACATTAACAATACATGGGAAATATACTTGAATTTGAATACGACCAAGAAAAGAACAGACGTAACATTATTGAACGTGGTCTGCCTTTTGATCTTGCCGAGTTTGTTCTTAATGATCCTAATGTGGTAACAGAATGTGATTATCGCAAAGACTACGGAGAAGAAAGATTTTTATCCTATGGTAAAGTTGACGGGCTTAGGCTTTGTCTATGTTGGACGCCTCGTAACGGAAGAATACGAATAATAACGTTATTTAAAGTTCATAAAAAAGAATGGGAGAAACATTATGGGAAAGATGATTAAAAAAAACTCGGAAGAAATTAGAAAAGAATGGACTCCTGAAAAACTTGCAAAATTAGCAAAAAAGAAAATACCTGCGTTTTCTACAGGTATAACAGATGAAGATATAGAAACAAGAAATGTAAAACGTATTGGACGCGGCTTTGCGGCGTTTAAGGAAAATATTAACAGAAACGGAAGACCTACAGTCGCGGAAAAAAAGGTTGTTGTTTCAATTCGCCTCCCCAACTCTGACGCAGAAAAACTTCGCGCAATGGGTAAAGGTTGGCAGACCAAAGTTGGCAACTATCTTGTTCTTGGTATACGTCAAGGCAAAATTAGCAGCGCGGAAACACAAGGGTAAAAGTTATATTCTATCTTGTTAATTCTCCGCCACCAATTTAAAATACTCCGACTGTACTGAAAGGTAATTATTGAAAACCGGACAGATTGCCTACCTGAATGTCCTACTGGTAATCGGGATTAACGGCGTTCTTTTAACGCACGTTTTTATGACAACTTACGGGAACTGGGCGCCGGATTTACCAAAAAACGATTTATACTTCTGTACCGTATTGCGAAATTTATGGCATTTGCGCGTTCCCGTCCTTGTGATGATTTCCGGCGTTCTTTTTCTCAATCCTGAAAGAGAAATTCCCATTTCTTGACTGGACGCCAATAAAATATTCCTTACTGCTCTTTTTGTCAGTAACTATTTTAACTGCATTTGCGGTGTTTTTAGGAACTTCATTTTGCGTACAAAAAATCAAGCGTCATATTTTTTCTTAGAAGATAAATTGGAATCACAGTTTGATTCTTTGTTGAAATAAAAGAACAATCCTATTGACAAAATAATTATATTATAATTATAATATAATTATGAGAATAATCTGGGACGAGAGAAAAAACCGCGATAATATAATGAAACATAAAGTTTCATTTGAAGAAGCAGAAACTGTATTTTATGACCCTAATGGTAAATTGATAAATGATCCGGATCATTCCAATAATGAAGATCGGTTTATATTTTTAGGTTTAAGTAAAATGTTACGCTTATTGGTTGTATGTCATTGTTATAGGGAAAATGATGAGATCATCAGAATAATAACCGCAAGAAAAGCAACCAAAAAAGAAGAAAAATATTATGGGGGAAAATAAAATGAGAAAGGAATACGATTTTACAAACGCAAAACCAAATCCTTACTTCAAAAAATTACGGAAACAGATTTCAATACGGCTCGATATTGATACAATAGGATATTTCAAAAAGAAAGCGGAAGAGACAGGAATAGCATATCAAAATTTAATAAATCTGTATTTGACAGATTGTGCGGTACATTCAAGAAACATAAATATAATTTGGAAATAAATTAACTTTTTGCATTAAAATAAATAATTTATTGAAAATAACTATTTTTATTCAACGCCACCTTTAGCCGCCACCAATTTAAAAAACTCCGCCTGTTGAATCTTAAGCAACGCAGGCACATCCAGTCCATAAGGGCAATGTTGTTTGCAATGACCACAGCCGATGCAATCGTCAATAAGCCGCATATTTTTTTGCCATTCTTCCGACAGCCAGTGTTCCTTGACTGCCCTTCCAGCTAAAAATGTTATACGCGCCGCATTGTTAATGGGAATGCCAACCGGACACGGCAAGCAGTAGCCGCAGCACCGGCAGAAATTGCCTGAAAGTTTCGCCTTGTCGGTTTCAATGGCACTTAACAAGACGTTATCCAACAATGGCGGTTCATTTTCGTATAATAAAAATTCATCTAACTCACTCATTTTCTGTATTCCCCAAATGGGAATTACATTTTCATATTGACGCAGAAAAGCAAACGCGGCTTTGGCGTTGCTAATCAGTCCGCCGCATAAGCCTTTCATCGCGAGGAGACCCATGTTATGTTCGCGGCAAAGAGCTATAAGCGCCAGTTCTTCATTGGATGATAAGTAAGAGATGGGGTATTGCAGGGTATCGTATAAACCGGATAACACCGCTTCTTTTGCGTTGTCTTTGCTGTGCGCGGTAATTCCGATGTGACGGATTTTACCCTGCGCCTTCGCTTTTAAGGCGCATGCACAAAGACCGTCTTCACCTTCGGGGCGCGGCACAAATGACGGGTTGTGAATCTGAAATACATCGATATAATCAGTACGCAGCATCTTCAGACTGTTTTCTATATGTTCCATTAATTTGTCGGAAGTCTGCGCGCCTGACTTTGTGCATAACACAATTTTATCGCGGACATGATGTAGAGCCGCGCCAATCCTGTCTTCGCTGGTTGTATACCCATTGGCGGTATCATATAGGGTAACGCCATTATCGTAAGCGTGTTGCAACAACGCGGTACTTTCCTCATAGGTAATACGCTGAATCGGGATACAGCCAAATCCTGTGCGGCTTACAGTTAAGGCGGTCTTGCCAAAAATAGTCTGCTGCATAGCCTGTTAAAACCAACGTTTAATTTTAAATATAAGTATCATTGTTATTGCGGTTACTCCCATAAAACATAAAACAGCCGGGTAACCCCAACTATATGTTAATTCAGGCATAAATTCAAAATTCATACCGTATATACCTACGATAAAAGTTAAGGGGATAAAAATCGTTGATATAATCGCCAATACTTTCATTACTTTGTTTGTCTGATGAGACAAAACCGACAAATTTACATCCATTATGTTTGATAACCATTCACGGAAATGTTCAACAGTTATTTCCGCATTATGTAAATTTTCCAGTAAATTCTGTACAAACGGTTTAAATTTATTTTTTAAGAGAAATTCATTCTGCCGTAAAATTATTGTAACATTTTCTCTTAACGGAGAAATTGCTTTTTTCATTTGCAAAAGATATTTTTTAGTATCCTGTAGTTCCTGAATAAACATATCATCGCTTGTTTTTGTCGCGCGGTCCTCAAAATTTTCAATATCATCTTCCAGATGATTTAACGCAAGAAAATATTCATCAATAACCGCGTCAATAATTTCGTAGACAAGATAATCAACTCCGGTCTTGCGGATTTCTCCGACGCCGCTTAGTATTTTCTCTCTTATCCCGTCAAATGAATCACCCGGTATTTCCTGAAAAGTTATCAGTATATTTTTCATAATAATTATACTTACTTGATCAATTAAAAATTCATCTATTTTTTCTTCTTCCTTTCTAAAGAACAAATACGGCCTTATCTTTCTATTTTGATTGTGATGAAATCTCTTTTCACGCTGTATTGTCTTGATTGACAAAAAACGATAGTTTTCAAATATTTCAACTTTTGACTGTTGCTCAGTATTTAATATGTCTTCAATGGTTAACGGGTGAATATCATATAATTTCCCTAATGCCTTTATAGAATCAATATTTTTTAATCCGCTGATATTTATCCATAATTCTTTTGAACCGCGTTGATATTTTGTTAATTCATCAATATTTGATAATTTAAAATATCCCGCCGATGCCGCGTCATAAGCTATAATTGACAAATCCATTTCTACCGCAGGTCTATCCCCTATATAAACGAGATTATCAATCGGTATTTCTATTTTTTTTGTAAAGATCATTTATACACCTTTATTTATTATTATACCATAATAATTATTTATTATATATGTATATATTCCTCTTTTTCTAAATATAACCGGTTAATATTATTTGCCTGCTAATTCCCGTGAAAGCCTGTAAAAACGTTTAAGCTGTTCCGCCTGGCCAATATCAGAACGGGGACCTTTAAGCTGTACCGGAACCGGCTCAAAATAAACCAGCGTCTTTCCCGCATAACCCAGACGGATCAACAGTCCTTCCTCGCCGCCATCTAACCCGTTCATTCCGGCAAAAACATAGTTTCCCAGCGACCAGAAAACAAGTTTTCCATCCAGCCATTCAAACCCTTGCACAGTATGCGGGTGTGAGCCGATAATCAAGTCCGCTCCGCTGCGCGCCAGATCAGTGTACAGACTGCGGGTACCGGGATCCGGTTTCCATGTCCATTCATGACCGCCATGAAACAAAAGCACGTTAAGAACTCCGTCTTCCCGGATAAAATTTTTCTTGAGCAGATCTATGCTATCCCGGCCTGCAAAGAGCATTCCCGCTTTATTCACAGCGGCGCCGACGGAAGCTCCGTCCCAGCCGGTGCGCTCGCGGGGAAACGAGGCGATTCCGAAAACGCGTATCTCAAGCTGTTCTGTTTTAAAAATAAAAGGGGCGGCGGCGGCAGTAATATCGCGTCCCGCGCCCAGAATGGCTATCTCGCTTTTTTCCAGATGTTCCAGCGTATCCAAAAACGCAATTTCACCGTAATCAAATATATGATTATTTGCGAGTAACACCGCGTTTATATTCGCCGCCTTTAAGGGCGGAATAGTCCGTGGATCAAAACGGAAATTGTAACTCTTTGCGACTTTAGCGCCGCGATTGCTGACCGCTCCTTCAAGGTTTACCAGGCTAATGTCAGAACGTTTAAAATAGTCCGTCATTTTTCCCAAAATACCCTCAGCGCCTTCATCAATTAAAATGTTACCGCTTCCCCTGTCCAGCATTAGGTCTCCTGCGGCGCATATCCAGACAATTGACGGCGCGTTCTGCACCAGCGGCACGGGCGTCTGCGTAAACGTTGTTTCTAACGCGACAATTTTTTTCAGAAGCCGTATTTTTTTTCCGCCGCCGTCATCAGCCGCCCTGATGCGGATTGAAACATACCGAACCAGAGGATAATCATCATCCGTCACGCACAGGCCGTCTACTAAAAGCCCCGTATACGGCGGCGCAATTTCTCCAATGGGAACAAGAACCTCGCTCCCGTCAAGGCAGGCGGCAAGACTTGTACCAGTACGCGCCGCCAGAGGATTTTCCCTGGGTACATACCATGTTTTTGAAACAGGAACCCCTTCAGCATGCGTCCATGAAGACGTAAACTCGATGAGCAGGTTAGGTGAATTTTCGGCTCGCGCTTTTTTTGTTCCTTCCTGTTCCTGCGTTTCATTTTCTCGAATCAAACGGAGTTTAAATGTATTTTGAAAATCCGGCTGTGAGAATAGCCGCTCCATAAATTCCCGCTCTGCGGCGAATTCTTCTCCGTTCATTAACATTATTCCGTCAACCGTAGTTTTAACCCCGCAAGAAAAAAGTAACAGCGTATAAAGACCCAAAGAGATGGCAATACTGGCGGCGGTAATACCGGCGATTATGGCGGTACGAAAATAAATGTGTTCTTTCACGCTTTAATCATATTTCAAATATAAAAAAAAATAAATACGGTAAATTAGGCTGTTCAAAACCTCAACCTGATTCTTGCGCTAAAATCAAAATAATGGCCAATGCGCTCCCCTGTTTTAGGTAATAGCAGTTGAAGTTTATCCGGCGGCACAGGACCAAACTCACCGCGGTTTCCGTCGCCTGAAAACAAATCGCGGTCAAGTGGGACCTGCGCGGTAATTGTCAAGACCGCCCCCTGAAACAGGTCGTGATTCAGAGTGATAACCGGCGTAAAGGAAATATCATCCAAACCGGAAATAAGCGCGGCGCTTAGATTGGTGTAATCATTAAAGCGCAATGTTAGACCTGTATACAAATAATGATTATTGGAAAAACTGCCGCCATAGCCCAGCGCGGTTGATGAAGTCCCGCCGTTGTACAAATATTCGGCAAGGACGATTAATTTACCGTCAAAAAAAGAATAGTCTGCGCCGGCGCTGAAAGAAAGCCCGTCAAGTTTAGTCTGCGCTTCATGGTTATAGGTATAAAGCGCGTCTATGACAAGCCCTACTTCCAAATCGGCTTTTACGGAAAGTCCCGCGCGGTGAATGCCGTAATCCGATTTTGTTTTTGGCGTTTCAAAACAGTACAGCGCCTGGATACTTGCCTTATTCCAGTGCCTGTCAAAAGACAGTCCTAAAAATGAGCCGTCGCCATTTTGCGAAAACGGAACGCGCGGCGCGGAATAAAAAACATTCAGTTTTGTTTCTTCCGTCGGATACCAGAAGAAAGCGGCTCCCAGAATCGCGCGCGGGCGGGCATCAGGCTTTAACGGATTTCTTGTATTGAGAAAATCCGAAGACCCCCACACCTGGCCAAAACCAAACGGAAGACGCATCAGTCCGCCGTCAAAGTTTACAGTTTCACCTAACAGCCGGAAGTAAAGACGCTCAAGTTCAATTCCTGCGATGTAGTTTTCTCCGTAGACATAAGATGTCGAATTCATAGGAGAGCCAATTCCAAGGCCCGCCAGCATCTTCGCGTTAGACGCATAATTTCCCGAAGCGGCGATGAAGTTCACAGCGCCGTAGACCGCCGCCTTGTCCCGTATCCTCGATTGAAATCTTATGTTAGCGTATTCTTCAAACCCTATAGAAAAATCAGGCGCGTCACCTGCCCCTGCCTGCATGGAAAGAGAAGTATCCAGTATGCCTGAAACAGTCATCTGCGCGGTAAGACTGCCGTTAATTATAAAAAAGGCGAGAACGAATAAAAATATTTGTCGTTTCATTGTTACCCCTAAATAGAGAATGGACAATTAGAAATTAGCAATATCATTGTCCGCAATCCTATTGCGAAGTACCACGTACAGCTTGGTTACTTCGCCCATTTTTTATTTATTATTTCCTATTTTTTATTTCTCCCTACCTCTCCAAATTCTTCTGACTGAACACCGAGTCAGCAATAGGCCTGTCCAGAACTACATTTCTCATAATAAATTTAGTTCTTGAATCTTTTCGCATAAAGTCGCGCATTTCTCCTTCTACCGGGAAACGGCGTCCGCCTATTATTTCTACCCTCAACAGATTGTACTCTTTCAGTTTAACTCCCGAAAGAGCGTAAAGTTCATAGCGTAAAAGATCGCCGTTTTCCTTGTCTATCCACAGCCTGCGCGACGGATAACTTTCAGTTTTCCTTTTTGCTCTAAGTTCCAAAATCCAGGAATCACGTCCGTTTATAATTTCAGAACCCACGATAACAGGATCATAGCGGCTGGTCAAAGTTTCGTTATTCAACGTGTCTTCGTAAGACATATCAGAGCCCATCATTGATTCTTTGAGCATGTGTCCCGATATTAACATTACTTCTTCCGTATCAGGCGAATACACATAAAGTCTGCCGTCCCTTTTTAAATACTTTGTTCCCCTGTCTTCCTGATTGGTAAATTCAATAAAACTGTGCGTGTTCCCTCTGCCCCACGCCCTAAAAGTTTTCACATAACGGCGGTTTCCGTTTTCGATGATAATTTCGCCCTCATACTCAATCGTCGTGTAAATCTCATTGTTATCTACGCGCCTTAACAACTCCGCCGCCGACGGCGCTTGTGAAAAAGCAAGTACGGCAGCAAGCAACATCATTGTAACTAAAAAAAATTTTCTATTCATACTAATCTCTCCCTTTATTATTTCTTATTTCTTATTTCTTATTTTTTATTTATTCCCTATCTCCTTAACGCCTCAACAGGCTCTACAAACGCGCTTTTAAGCGACGGTATCAGCGTGAAAATAGACGCTACTACAACACCTAACAGCCATGCGCGCAATAGCAAAATCGGACTGAATTGGAAGAAAAGCGCGTTGCTAAGCGGCATTTCGCTGAATGTGTTTCCATACAGATCTCCCATACGAATCGGATAATGCGAGCCTATTGCGATTATTACCCCGCCGATAACCACTCCGGCAAGAGCGCCGAAAGCCGCCATAAAAAGAGATTCAAAGAAAAACACTTTTACAATCTCCGCGCGGGTCATGCCAAGACAGCCCATCATGCCGATTTCTTTGATACGCTCATGTATGATCATTACTATTGTATTAATTATCAGAAAACTTGCGACAATCAATAGTACCAAAAATACAATCGTGTATATGTTACTCGCAACTTTCATTATTGATACCCAGTAGTTGTCATTCCATTCAGTTACATAACTGTCCTCTCCCAAAAGCTCTTTAACTTTTACCGTAATAGCGCCGCTTGTTTTTTCATCATTAACATAAATAACAAGCGATTGCGTTCCCTCGTCAAGAACCAATAACTTCTGAAGCCTTTCTATATCCATGACAATGTAGTTTTCGTCTAACTTGATGTAATCAAAAGTAAAAATACCGGTAATTTTAGGAGATAGAAATTTTTCCGAGTATTGAGCGGATATTGTCTTAAATGTAATTTTATCGCCGATAGATAATCCCGATTTTTGCGCAAAGACATGGCCTATTGCGCATTCATTTGCTCCGGGAGACGGCCAGCATCCTTCTTTCAAACCATCGCTGCGATCCGTCAGGTTAAACGGGTTAGCCGACATTTCATCTTCAATATCAAGCCCCCAAAGGACAGCGTGTTTGACGGTATTGTCCTGCAACGTCGCCATTGTCGCTATTCGGGGAAAGACCGCCCTCACCCCCGGTATTTTATAAATATCAGCGGCGATTTCCTTCCAGCTTTTACCGTCAGCCACGGGGTACTGCACGGGCATATACTCGCTTTCCGCTTCATACTGCGATGACACAACCCTGATATGGCCAAGATCATAAATCTGCACCGTTTTGTTTATGCTCTCTACCATTCCTTCTATCAAAGACGAATAAATAACAATAAAGAATACGGCTATTCCCACAGCGGACAGACAAAAGAGCGTACGCCTCATGTTACGCCAAATATTGCGGTAAGCGATTGTGATTAACATCGCGGTTCCGCCTTTTTTATATTCGTTCAATTTTAACCTCCGTTATTCAAAACGCAAACTTTCGGTAATCGGTCTCTTTACCGCCCTGCTCGTAGGGAAATACGCCACAAATGACGATAACAACGCCGCAACAACGCCTGAGCCGATAATTATCGGTATATTCCACACGCTTCGGAAAACCGCCGTTGTACGGAAACCGATTCCGTTACTCAACAAATCGCCCATTGCGCTGAAATCTATACCGTATTTCACCATGGGATAATTAAAAACACAGCCAATAATCATTCCCAATATAGAACCGATAATTCCTATAAAGCCGGCTTCCAGCATATATGTCAGTATCATTTGACCGTCCGTCATTCCCATCGCCCTCATCATGCCAATTTCTTTTGTGCGTTCCAGTATTGACAGCAAGATTGTGTTGGAGATTCCAAGAAAGGAAAGAAGCAATAAAAGAAACGCTATTACCTGCGGCGCTCCTGTTTGTATAGCTTCATAACCAAGATACTCGGCCATGTAGTCCTGCCATGTATGTACGGCGAGATCGTCGGGCAGAGTCAACCCCATACCGGCAAGCCCCCTGTTAAGCGCGGCGGTTATAACGGCCGAACTTTCGCTCTCGCCGGGAAGCCGGGAATCGGGAACTCCTCTCTCTCTGATAATTAATTCCGTTACGGTTCCCTGGAGCATCATGCCCGTCTCGTTCTGTAAAATATCAAGCGGAATGTATGCCGTGTTTCCGTTTGGCAGCGGGTCGGGAGAATTAATAACTCCGGCTATAACCACTTCAAAAGCCTGATTAATATGATTCACGGCCCCCTGGAAACCCGCGCGAATCATCGCGTCCAATACTTTGTCAAGCCGGGCTTCATCGTCTTCAATCAGAATATACGAACCCATAAATTCTTCAAGGTTGTAAGCCGACTGTACCAAAGCTTTATCTTCTTCGCGTAACGCAGGAAGTAATTCCCCGTTCCATTTGTCAATGCGGATAATTTCAGGGGCCGCTTTAATATCAATCACGGCATTGATGCGGACATTATTTCTTCCCGTAGCGGCAATCATCTCCCAATAACGGTCAAGGTCAGGTTTAGAAGCGTTCTTTTTTAACATCATACGCTCATTGCCCTTGACCGCCCTGGTATCCACGGGATCGAATATGTTTTTTGACACGGGAGCTTCATCGTAAAGGGAACGGATAAAATCGGCATCCTGACTATTTTGCGCGGTAAGAGAAATCATTTCTTCAAGTTCCTTTCTGTAGGGACGCGAAGGAATACCTACTTTCAATTTTTCCGCCGCAACAGTTCCCAGAGCGATTTCAAAATTGCCGTTCCGTACAAAACGACCGAAATCTACGTATGGCACATAACGCAAGACTTCCCGTTCAGAGTCAGGTTCCACCGCATAAAACACAATTGGCGCGGAGCCCGATGTAGAGGATAGCGTTCCTGAAAAAGTATAACGGGGAGCGCTAACATAACCTTCATTTGAAAGCGCATCGCTGTATATTTCCCAGCCGTAAAAATTTTCATAACTTGGCAGTTCGTCTTTTTTTTCAAAGTACAGTTTGGTTTGCAATTTTGCCGCGCCCAGTTCGTAATTAACGATATTTCTGCGCGACTCAATTGTCATTCCGCCCAGCCAGCTATTTATAAAAATGTAAACCGCAACGCTTACCATAATTGCCGCCGAGGTAAGAAAGGTCTTTACCTTGTGACGGGCAAGGTTGCGAAGCGCCATTTTTTTTAGTTCCCAAATACCTGATAAAGTCATGCGTCCTCCTTTGCCTCGTCGCTTTCAATCTGCCCGTCGCGGATACGCACAAGACGGCGGGCGTAATCCATAACCATTTGATCATGCGTGGAGAAAATAAAAGTCGTCCCTTCGGCTTTATTCAGTTTTAACATAAGTTCAAGAATCTCGCGCCCGATAGTGGAATCAAGATTGGCGGTAGGTTCGTCCGCTAAAATGATAGCGGGTTTTTTTACAAGGGCGCGGGCGATAGCGACTCTCTGCTGTTGGCCGCCTGACATTTCTTTGGGACGGCGCTTTGCCATCCCCTCAAGACCGACATCGCGTAACACTTGCGCGCTACGTTCCTTGATTTCTTTTGAATTAACGCCCATCAATGTAAGCGGGAATGAAATATTTTCTTCTACTGAAAGAACGGGAATAAGGTTATACGCCTGAAAAATAAAGCCGATGCTGTGCCGCCGAAGGAGCGCAAGCTGGTTACGCGTCATATTAGCCGTATTGGAACCGCCTACGATTATATTCCCGCCTGTCAGCGTATCAAGGCAGCCGACCAAATGAAGAAACGTAGACTTGCCGCTCCCCGAAGGGCCTGCGATAGCGGTAAATTCTCCGCCCTGAAATTCAAGGTTAACGCCGCGCAGGGCGTGTACCGTCTGATCATTTAAACCGTAATCCTTTACAACATTTTCCGCTTTTACTACTGTCATTTATTTGCCCCCTTTCTAATTTCATTTAACGCCTGTAAACCGAATATATCTTTTGTTTTTAATTCCTCTGTTATCGTATTAGGCACAAGCATCATTGAATTACCCGCTTTTAAACCTTCGTTCAAAATTGAAAGTATCTTGAGTTTCATCGCTCCTTCATTCTTGGCATAAATAGCAATTGCCTCTTCCAGTTTTTTGGCAATTTCTATTTCAGCCTCAGCGAGAAGAATGCGTCCCTTCTTTTCTCTTTCCGCCTGCGCGACACGCGAAAGCGAATCCTGCAAAGGTTCAGGAATTTGAATATCTGTAATTTCAATATGAAGAACCGTTATCCCCCAATCTGTGGTTTTTTTGTCAACCTCTTCCTGAATTTGTTTTTCAATTACGTCACTGCGCTCAAGAAAAGTTGAAAGATCGTGACTTGAAACCGCGTTACGCAATGCGGTCTTGGAAGAGTACACAACCGCGTCAATATAATTTTCAACTTCAAGAACCGCTTTCTGGGGATCCCATACCAGCCAGAAACATATCGCGTCAACATCGACTGTAACGGAATCGCCCGTTAAAGTTTTTTGCGCGGAAAAATCAGAAACCCTGATTCGAATATCGACTGTTTGTGCGACACGGTCGGCGACAGGCAAAAGGAAAAACAGCCCCGGCCCCCTAACCTTTTGAAATTTTCCAAAGCGAAGAACAATGGCGCGTTCCCATTCGTTATTCTTGCGGATGCAAAAAGTCAGAATAAACACAACAAGAAAAATGGTAATATAGATACAAATATCCGCAATATTTTCCGGCGAAGCGGTTTTGAAAAAAACCACCGTAAGCGCCGCAGACGCAACAATCAATATAACAAGCTGAAGCAACAACAAAGAAAAATCCGTCTTCATTTTCATCGGCTTGTTACTGACCAACGGTTGTCCTTTATCAGAAAAACTCATTTCTTTTCCTCCTTTATAATCGACTCTATTAATCCGGGCAGTTCTTTTTTTTCAACTCCCAGATCCCGCATTTCCTGAATAAATCTTCCGGCAACTTCCCTGATTTTCCGTTTAAGGCTGTCATCCTCGATCACGGGTTTTTTATCGGAAATGTAAGTGCCGCTGCCCACCTGAGTCGCTAAAATTCCGCGAATCTCCAATTCGTTGTAGGCCTTGGCGATTGTGTTTGGGTTTGTTTTCAATTCAACCGCCAGAGAACGAATCGTAGGCAAACGGTCGCCGGGCTGTATCCGCCCCGAAAGAATAGCATACTCAATCTGCTGAATAATCTGCCTGTAAATAGGCGCGCCGTTAACCGTGTCCAGCGTAAAATTGACGGCTTCTTGCGAGACGGCTTTTGCCTGTGTTGTAATTGTACTATTCATCTAGTACAATTATATGTGTACTAGTACAATATGTCAATAAAAAATTTAAGAAAAATTACAAAAAAATGCTTGACAAAGGTTATACCTTTTATCATACTTTATAGTATGAAAACAGCAATTTATATAGACCAGGAATTATTTGATAAAGCGGAAAAGTTTTCTTATGCCGCCGAAATGTCACGCAGCAAATTATACTGCACCGCAATAAATGAGTACATTGAGAACCACACTCAGGATAATATCACCGAAAAGTTAAACAATTATTACTCAAACCACGAATCCCGGCTTGATGATGATTTAAAGGCTGTTGCGTACAGGGCATTTGACAAGGAAGACTGGTAAATGGTTCGCGGTGAAATATGGTGGGCGGAACTTCCGCCCCCCAGAGGATCAAAGCCCGCAAAACGCCGTCCTGTGTTAATCATTCAAGGCGACAGTTATAATCGAAGTACAATAAACACGGTAATCTGCGCTATCATCACTTCAAATACAGAGTTGGCTTCCCTGCCGGGAAATTTACTGCTTGAAAAATCAATTACCGGTTTGGAAAAAACATCGACGGTTAATTTTACGCAAATTTATTCCCTCGACAAAACTGATTTACTGGAACATGTGACAATGCTTCCAAAGTTCATGCTTGACAAAGTGGATAGCTGTCTTAAAATGGTACTGGAAATAAAGTAACGTTATGCGATATTCAGCGATGACAAAATTTTATCCGATTGTTAAAACAAACAGAAACTGACTTAGGCTTGCTTTTACGATTATTTTCTCTCTGCGAATTATAGCCGCGTGTTTATGGTTTTTGCGGTGGAAATGGCAAAGGACGCAAAGTTAGAAAAAAATATTTCTAAATGTTTTTCGTTGTATATTGGCAGTCAAATAAATATAATAAGATTATAAGAAATTATGAAAAAGCAATTAATAATTTATGCTGACATGGAAGGCGCAAGCGGTATTTTTGACCATAATAGCGGCGCGGTTATTCATGGTTCGCCACTGTGGCGCGAATATGGGAAAAAATGTATTACAAGCGATGTACTCGCCGTTTGTCAGGCGGCAAATGACTGTAAAATTGACGAAGTATTAATCTATGACGGTCATTATGCCGGAGACCCTGAATATAACATTCTAATTGATGAATTGCCGAATAATATAAAGTTATTTGACACATGGAACAGATGTTTCGATTGGAGAAGAATACGCGGACAGGCCGATTTGGAGGCGTTTGGATTAATCACCGTAGGACAACACGCGCGATACGGAGAAAATGACGCGTATTTTCCGCATACAATACAATCACCGCCGATAAAATCGTTATCCGTAAACAATAAAAATATTGCCGAGATTGGAATGTGCGTGTACAGTTTTTGCGGAATAAAATATATTGCAAATATCGGCTGTACGGCTTCAATGGCGGAAGCAAAAGAGATAAGCCGGCAGGTTACCTGCATACCCGTAAAGGATAAAAAGAGAAAATGGGAGCCGGATTATTCTGAAACATTTTCAATAATAAAAGAAAATGTAATAAAAGCGATTAATGATATTGAAAATAAAGAAACAATAGAAATTGACGAACCTTGTTTTTTTAAAATGACGACATGCGATAATTTTATTTTTAAAGAACCGGAAAAAATAACATGGAAAGGAACATTTTTAGATAAAGAAGCATATTGGGAAGCGCCAACGGTAGAAATAGGTTTTGAATTATTCAATTATATAAGAAATTGTATAATTAAAAATGAATAAAAAAATGCCATAAAAGATTTTACAGAACCGTTTCCGTCTTATTTCTTCCTTATAACATCAAACCCGCAGTAAGGAACCAAAGCCCGCGGCAGGCGCACAGAGCCGTCCACTTGCTGGAAATTTTCCAGAACGGCGATAATCGCGCGGGAAATGGCGATTGCAGTCCCATTTAACATGTGGACATATTTATTTTTACCGTCGTCGTCTTTAAAACGGATGTTAAGGCGGCGCGCCTGGTAATCGGTACAGTTTGAAGTGGATGTCACTTCGCCCCATTCGCCGTTATTCCTGCCCGGCATCCACGCTTCCAAATCCCATTTGCGGTAAGCGGGTGCGCCTAAGTCGCCCGTGCAGGTATCCACTACGCGGAAAGGTATGTTAAGACCCTTAAAAATTTCTTCTTCTATTGAGCGCAGTTCTTCATGAAAACGGCTTGATTCTTCGGGCAGACAGTAAACGAACATTTCAAGTTTTGTAAATTGATGAACGCGGTAGAGTCCTTTGGAAAACTGACCCGCAGCGCCCGCTTCACGGCGGAAACAGTGGGATAGACCCGCCATCCGCAGGGGAAGCTTGTCTTTTGGAAGAATCATGTTGGAGTAATAACCGCCAAGGGTAATTTCCGCAGTCCCTACAAGACAGGTTTCTTCGCCCTTAATCGTATAAACATTGGACTCCGCCCCGCGCGGATTAAAACCTATGCCTTCAAGTATTTCTTCGCGGGCAATATCCGGAGTAATAAAGGGGGTAAATCCCTTCTTCTGCAAAATATCAAGCGCGTAACGGATAAGGCCAAGTTCCAAAAAGACTCCTTCGTTTTTTAAATAGTAAAATTTGGTGCCAGACACCTTTGTTCCCGAATCAAAGTCGATAATATCAAGGTCTTGCCCAAGCTTGACATGGTCGGCTGGGGCAAAATCAAATTTTACAGGCTCCCCTACCCTCTTTACTTCAAGATTGTCCTTGTCTTCCTTGCCAAGCGGCGCGTCAGGATGCGCCATGTTCGGGATTTTACGCGCTTCAGTTACAAGCTCCACCTCAACAGCCGCCAATTCATTTTCCGCCGCCGCGATTCCCTCTTTTAATTTTTTCCCCTCTTCTATAAGAACATTGCGATCCTCCTGCGCAAGCTTGCCCTTCATTGCGTCCGCGTTAGCGTTACGCTTCTGCTGCAACGACTGCAAATTGGTAGTAAGTTCCGTTCTCTTGTTATAAAGACGCGCCACCGCCTCAGCATCCGCTTTCATAAAACGGTCGGCGATATTTGCCGTAACCGCATGTAAATTTTCAGCGATAAATTTATAATCTAACATAATGGCATTGTAATGAAAACAAAAAAAATAGACCAGTACTTTATAATAACTAAATATTTACAAAAGACCTCACGCAAAGGCGCATCGAACCTTTGGTTCGCAGGCGCAGAGGACGCGAAGCTCCTGTCCGATAGATTTTCGTTATACAAGATATATTATCTTTAAAACAAGGATCATGAAGGTATAACGATAATTTTTCGTACAACAACTCTGCGTCCTTTGCGCCTCCGCGAGATAAAATTTCGGAATAATGCTTTTTAAATATTTAGTTGAAGACTACTAATGCGTGCTATTTTATAGAAAGCACATCAGTCCCGCGTTCCAACGCGACAAGACCTGTTCTGGCAAGTTCCAGTATTCCATAGGGGCGAAGGAGGATAAGTAAGCCATTTAGTTTTTCCATGTTGCCTGTCGCTTCTACCGTAATGGTTTTTTGAGAGACATCTACAACGCGGGCGCGAAAGATGCCGGCTATCTCAAGGACTGCGGGACGGTTTTTTTCATCAACGCCGATTTTAACAAGCATTATTTCGCGGCGCAGACAGGAAGAACCGTCAAGTTCCTTCACGGCGATTACGTCAACCAGTTTTTCAAGCTGCTTGATAATTTGTTCAAGAATACGCTCTTCGCCGGTTACCGCGATTGTCATTCTGGAAATTGAAGGATTATCCGTTTCGCCGACGGTCAGACTGTCAATATTAAAACCCCGGCGGCTAAAAAGGCCTGACACCCTGCTTAGTGTTCCTGCCCTGTTTTCAACAAGAGTAGAGACAACGTGTTGTTTTATCAATCCTTTTTTAACCATTCTTTCCGTTACTTTTTTCTGCCGGTTGCCGCGTTAGCGACCTTCTGATTTATATCACTAAGACTTGCGCGGACAATTTTTGCCTTATCCAAAGCGTCCTGATTTCTGCCCGCAGACTGATCAATTTCCGCCTGATCCGTAATATTATGAGCGGTGACAATTGCCTTATCTATTGCGTTATAATCAAGCACTAACTGTGAATAACGGGCGGCGGCCACATTTCTTGTGGTTTCATCAATTTCTGTCCTTAAACCGGATATTAAAGATTTCGCTTCCTCTCCTGCTCTTTGGGCGCTGACTTTGCCGTCATTTATGGCTTTTTCAGCTGCCGCGATAGCTTCCGCCGCGCTGGTCCTGGCATTTTCATAATTTTTGGAATCCGCTTCCGCTTCCATGCGTTTTATAGCGTCCCTCGCCCGCGCCAGAGTACCGGAAGCATATTGAACCGCATTTGGGTCGTTTTCAGCCTTAAAAACAGCCTCGCGGGCTCTTTGCATTTCTTCAACAGGCGGTTTGGCGCACCCCAGGATAAGAACCGGAACTATACAGAAAATATAAATAAATCTTAGTTTCATAAACAATCTCCTTGCTTTTTAAGTATAACATATAAAAATATATGTTTCCAGTATTATCTTAACCGTTAACCACTTGATTATTATCAATACACCCTTTATTTTCTATATATGAATATAGTTCGGTTCTTAAAACCGGCGGTTTTTTTATTTGAATGTATAAAACTCATGGTTATTTCCGCTATTTTAATAATACAGGGTGACGAATCGGGACTGCTTATAAAGATCATTTTAGCCGCGCCAGGGGCTTTATTTCCTCTTATGGCGTTATTTATCTGGCTTGATACCGGCCGTTACAGGGAATATCTGCCCCTTTTTTCGGCGGGTAAATGCATCAGCCTGTTCCTTTTACTGGGCTGGTTTATTGTTTCGCGGCAAGTTACAATGGTTGGGAAAGCATTCAACTTTGCCATATATGCTGAAGTGATATTATTATGCGGCGATTTACTGTCTCTGGGCGCCGTTTTATTGATTAATAGAAATGTTAAAAAATTGATTATGGAGGAGAACGAATGAGAATTATTCCAATTGCAAGCGGAAAAGGCGGAGTGGGAAAATCTTTAGTTGCGGCAAATTTAGCCATATCTTTCGCCCAGTCGGGACAAAGGGTCGTTCTGACGGATCTTGACCTTGGAGCGTCCAATCTGCACCTTGTTTTGGGAAATCATTCGCCAAAAACCGGCGTCGGGACATACCTCAATAACGTAAAATCTAATTTTGCCGATGTTATTACCGAAACCGACGTGCGCGGACTTAGGTTTATCCCCGGTGACAATGAAATCCCGGGAACCGCCAATTTATCCGTATCCCAGCGCAAAGCGCTTGTCAAGCAATTACTCGCGTTAAAAGACGATACCGATATCCTTATCCTTGATCTTGGAGCGGGAACGCATCAGTCTATTTTAGATTTTTTCCTTCTCTCCAACCATGGCATTGTCGTCTCGGCTCCTGCGGTTACGGCGGTGTTAAACGCCTATGTATTCCTTAAAAACTCGGTATTCCGCCTGATGTTCACTTCCTGTACAAAGGACTCTCCCGCGCGCGCCCAACTTGAAAATATACGCAAAGAAGGAGCGGGGCATATCTACATTCCGAAATTTTTGCCGCAGATAAAAAAAATTGATCCCCCTTCTTATGAAAGATTTGTAAAACGCTTGAACGCCCTTCACCCCCGGCTTATTATGAACATGGTCGATGAACCAAAAAGCGCCGAAGTCGCGATGAAGATACGCCGTTCCTGCGAAGAATACCTCGATCTGAAAATTGAACACATGGGAATAATTTACCGCGACATGGTTCAGGATACGGCACTCGCGTCAAGACTGCCAATCGTTCTTTACAAACCGCAGGCCGTACTATCACAGGCAATATACCGAATCGCGGACAAAATTCTGGATAGCCCGGCGGACGATTTTGAGCTTGACGACAAACAAATAGATGACAGTTTCCAGGAAGCGGAACTTGAAGCGGAGATTGATTTCGAAGCAAAGATGGAATATGTGGAAGACCTGCTTCATTCAGGCGCGATGAGCCAGAGCGATTTAATAGAGACGGTAAAAACCCAGCAGTTTGAAATATCAAAACTTAAAAAAGAAAACAACTTTATTAAATTAAAACTCACTAAGGCCATACAGCAGGGTTATAAGGTTTAATATGCCGTTGTCGATACCGTTTCCTTCATGGCTTAAACCCGAAATAATTCCCGGTCTTCCAATCCGCTGGTACGGGCTTATGTACATTTTCGCGTTTGCCACGGCGTTTCTTGTGTACCGCAGGCAGATAAAAGAGCGAAAATTTCCCATGTCGGAAGACGATCTTTCAAGCATGTTTACATGGGGAATACTGTGCCTGATTGTCGGGGCAAGGCTTTTTTCCACTCTCATTTATGAAACCGGCGATACTTACATTAAACAGCCGTGGTTAATTTTCTGGCCGTTCCGTAACGGCAAGTTCACCGGCCTTCAGGGGATGAGTTATCACGGCGGCGCTTTTGCGGGCCTTCTTTCCGTTATAATTTACGCGAAAGTAAAAAAATATAATTTTAGGGAAATCTGCGATATGTTCGTGGCAAGCATTCCGCTTGGCTATACATTCGGAAGATTGGGAAACTTTATAAACGCGGAACTTTACGGCAGGGCGACCGCAAGTCCTTTGGGAATGGTTTTTCCCCACGCGACGCCGCTTCCCTTAAGAGAATTATGGGTAATGAACATTGCCAGAAAAACCGAAACCGAAATTACAGGGACGCTTGTAAACCTGCCGCGCCACCCTTCTCAGCTGTATGAAGCGTTTTTTGAGGGAATTGTCCTTTGGGCGATTATATGGTTCTTCCGCAAAAGAAAGCCTTTTAAAGGGTTCCTGATAGGACTGTATTTCATTGGTTACGGCTTTTTCCGTTTCATTATCGAATATTTCCGCGAACCGGACGCCGACCTTGGATACCGTATAGAATTTGTAAAAAGTACGCTTCCTACCGCTTATGCCCACCCCCTGCTTAGCTTCTCTACAGGGCAGATCCTCTGTTTTATAATGATCCTTTTCGGCGCTGTCTGGCTTATTATCGCTTCACGGCTGCCTGATAAAGAGGTTACCTATGTGTACGGTGAAGATGATGAAAAACCTCTTATAAATACTAATACTACTACCAACAAAGAAAAAGCCGCAAAAGAACGAAACAAACGCCGTAAATTGCGAAAGAAACTGAAATAACCACTTGAATATAAATTTCATTTTCTGTACTATAAAATTATCTGGAGGGTCTATGACAATAATGGATATGGTACACCAGGGCAATTTTTCAGGCCTGGCTATTATGGCAGTTATCATTGCGGGAATATTAACAATGATGTGGTTTTTCAACAGAGAGCTTAAAAAAAGTCATGAGGAAAAAAAAAATGACCAACCGGTAGTTTCTACTATTATTCGACAAACAGGAAATGATGCGGTTACCGCCGCTATTAGCGCCGCTGTCAATGAATACAGAAAAAAATAAATAATTATCATTAAGGAAGGAAAAAATGCCAAAAGTTAAATTAACAGATTTAGTATTGCGTGACGCGCATCAATCATTGTTTGCTACCCGCATGGTTACTGCGGATATGCTTCCTATTTGCGGCAAGCTTGATAAAGCCGGCTTTTTTGCGCTTGAAGCCTGGGGCGGGGCCACTTTTGATTCATGTATCAGGTTTTTAAATGAAGATCCGTGGGAAAGGCTTAAAAAACTTAAAAAAGCCCTGCCCAACACAAAAATAATGATGCTTTTAC
>Ga0268262_10001352_pt1 | contig 30643 bp, 30 predicted proteins | sample TergutNc150P3_FD_190354 | JGI IMG/M metagenome (GOLD analysis project Ga0268262, IMG submission 190354) | Nasutitermes corniger P3 segment gut microbial community from laboratory colony in Florida, USA - Nc150 P3 (SPAdes) (version 2) | ecosystem: Host-associated > Arthropoda: Insects >... | reverse complement strand
CAGCCGGTTCCGGCGCAAATGATAATGCGCGGTTTTTGAGCCGCCGCGGATTGTTCAAATTGCTCCTTCCTTTGTTCTAATGTCAATGTTTCAGGCATTTGCGGATTCCTCCTTTCGAATTTTATCGATAAGCGCTTTTGTTTTCGCCGAATCCATCGATCCGTACACGTCTTCGTTGACCACAACCACAGGCGCGATGCCGCAAGCTCCCAGACAGTTTACCGTTTCCAGCGTAAACAGCATGTCGTCCGATGTTTTTTTCTTTTCGTTGAGTTTAAGTTCTTTTTCCAGCGTGTTAATAATGTCCGTCGATTTTTTAACGTGACAGGCCGTACCGTCACACACCTTGATAACATATTTGCCTTTTGGATCAAGGGTGAAATGCGAATAAAAAGTCGCGACGCCGAATACAATGCCCGGCGAGACTTCCAGAGCCGTCGCGACATAAGTCATTATGTCCTCCGGCAGATAGGAATACGCTTCCTGAATCTCCTGTAAAATAGCGATCAGGTTGCTTGAATTGCGTTGGTGACGATCCAAAATGTCACAAACCGTTTCAAATTTTTTTCCGAATTCATTTTTCATACAGAATCAACTCCTTTCCCTATGAATTCTTTTCCATCCATACCGCAGGCTTTTATGCTTGTGGGAATGTTCAATGTTACTACATAAATTAGTTACACTTTATTTATCTATAATATTGTAATAATTATACAAAAATTTGTCAAGTATAAACAGTACTTACATAGTACACTTTAGCGCCAAAAGCCCCTAAGACCAAAGAAGCCCCACAATCAGCCGTTTCCTCATTCGACAAAAGCAGTTTTGCGCCGATAAACCTCTGCGGCGGGGTAAATGTCCTCTCCTTACGCGAGAAATTGCAGATCACGAGCAGTTCCTCCTGTCGGTAACGGCGGGTATACACATATAAATCAGGGTCATCGGGTAACAGCAACTCATAGTTGCCAAAGGTTATAATGTCGAATTTTTTGCGCAGTTGAATAAGGGTTTGATAATACGCAAAAACAGAATCTTTACGCCGTGTTTGCTCTTCGGCGTTAATTTCAGTGTAATTGGGATTTACCATAATCCACGGTATTCCCGATGAAAATCCGGCATTGGGACCGCTGTTCCAGTGCATAGGGGTACGGGATGTGTCGCGGCTTCTTTGGCGCATATAGCGAAGCATATCCTCTTTAACGATGCGCTTTTCCCGTACCACAAGCGTATTGTACGCGTTGATGCTTTCAAGGTCGCGGTAATCGCCAATATCGGCAAAGGGGGTGTTGGTCATGCCAAGTTCCTCGCCTTGATAGATGTACGGAGTACCCTGTAAAAAGTGAAGACATGTCGCGAGCATTTTCGCCGATTTTTCCCGGTGTTCTCCTTCGTCTCCAAGCCGCGAAACAATGCGGGGCTGGTCGTGGTTGCACCAGTACAGGCTGTTCCACGCGCGATCATGCAACACGGTCTGCCAGCGAGAAAATACTTCCTTTAATTCGACAAGGTCGATCTTGCGATCGTTCCACTTAAATGATTCACCGCCGTCCAATTCCACTTGCTCGAATTGAAACACCATGTCAAGTTCGCTACCGTCCGCGTTGGCGTATTGCACAGCCTCGTCTACGGTTACTCCGCCCGTCTCGCCGACGGTCATAAGGTCGTATTTGGACAATACCTCGCTCCGCGCCTCCCGCATAAATTCATGTATTCGCGGACCGTTAAAGATGAGTTTTTTAGCGTCGCCGTCGGGATAATCCTGAGGCTTGGAAATAAGGCTAATCGCGTCCATGCGAAAGCCGTCTATTCCCTTATCAAGCCACCACCTCATCATATCGTAAACAGCGGATCGTAATGCGGGATTTTCCCAATTCAGGTCAGGCTGGTATGGTGAAAAGATGTGAAGAAAATATTGCCCGGTTGTTTCATCTTTTGTCCATGCGGGACCGCCGAACCACGCCAGCCAGTTATTTGGCGGTCCGCCGTTTTTTCCGTCCCTCCAAATGTAAAAATCGCGTTTGGGATTTTCCTTACCACTGCGGCTTTCGATAAACCACGGGTGTTGATCGGAGGAATGGTTGACGACCAAATCCATCACGATCTTTAAACCAAGATTACGCGCTTCTTTTAACAACCGATCGAAATCCGCCATCGTTCCGAATTCTGGATTAATGGCGGTGTAATCGCTGATGTCGTAGCCGTTATCGTACATGGGGCTTTGGTAGACGGGGGAAAGCCACATCACGTCAACGCCCAGTTCTTTTATGTAGCCGAGTTTTGACGTAATGCCGTTTATATCACCGATACCGTCGCCGTCGGAGTCACAGAAACTACGCGGGTAAATTTGGTATACTACCGCTTTTTTCCACCACTGCGTTTTCATTACATTGCCATCCTTTAACCGAACCGTCCGTCATTCCTTTTACTTAATTGTTCTGACAACTTCCGCCGCCAATTTTACAAAACCTTGCGGATCAATTTGTCCCGACGCCATCTGGTGAAAAATAGGCCCCAGAATATTTTCGCCAAAACCGTTCGGCATTTCATACTGTCGCCACGCGTAAATCTTGCCGCGGTTTAACCATTCCTGAACAGCCTTGGAAAATTGACCTTCGGGGTTCAATTTACAGGACTTAAACGCGGGAACCATCCCGGCTTTATTGACCATGTAGTCATGGCCTTCCCGGGTACTTGCCATAGCTGTAAGAAATTTTTTAGCGTCAGCCGCATTCTTTGATTTGGGGTTCACGATGTACCATGAGGGAGCGCCGACAAAAATGCCGTCGGTGTCCTGGTCAAGGAACGCGTGCGGAACATAGCCCATTTCGAAAGTGACACCCAAATCCTTAAAGGCGGGATCCGTCCAGTTACCCTGATGTATAAACACCGTTTTGCCGACCGCGTAATCGCCAATCTGCCGGTTGTAGTCGCCGGTAAGAAGAGTGTTCCTGTTGGCATATCTAAATAACAGATTGTAGTATTCGGCGAATTTGGTAAGACGGGCGGTATCAATCTGTCCGTTGAGCAACATATCGACGTATTTGGTTGAATTATTGTACGGCAAACCAAGAGAGAGATACGCGTTAAAGCCGTGAAGTCCCGTTACCCAAGTTATACCGGGACCTGCCACCATTGATATGACGGCGTCGATTCCGAGTTGAGCTTTCATCGAATCGATCTTTTCAAACGCGGCCTTAATAGCGGCGACATTTATCAGAGTTTTGGGATCAATCCCGGCTTTGGCAAGAAGCGCTTTGTTGTAACCAAGTCCCCAACCTTCAACGGCGACAGGGAAACCGATTACCTTGCCGTCGGCGGGATCAATGTAGGCTACATCGGTGTCTTTAGCCCAAGGTTCGCCGGAAAGATCGCTGATTCTGCCGGACTGTTTCGCGTCTTCGTATCCGACCTTGCCTTCAATAACGAATATTTCCGGTTCCATACCGGAATTGAATATCGCCTTAAGATTAGGAGTATAAGGGGTTTCACCGCCGAAGCTTTTTATAGTAACCTTTACGCCGGTTTGCTTCTGATACAAGGCGGCGTAATCTTTTAAGGCTTCATCAATTTCAATCTTATTGCTTATAACTATAATTTCATTGCCGCCGTTTCCTATGGCGTTCTTTTTGCATCCCGCTACAGGAATCATCGCCGCAAAGATCAGGAGACCAATCACAATAAAAGTGATTCTTTTAATTTTCTCCTCCTCGTTACGGATTAATTCGCGGTATATAGCTGTTTATACGGATTTCTAGCGTTCGGCCTCAATATATAAAATCTGTCTTTCATTAACTTTTGCGCGTCAGTACCGAAGTACCCCGAAAACTCGCTAACATAAGGCGCGATTTCCTGTAAGTCATTTTCACTGGCTACTTCCTCAATAACCTGCTCGGGAAGCGACGTAAGTTCTTTATCAGTTCTAATGAATATCTTCCCCCCATGCATTCCCGTTCCCGTAAAATACCAGACCGGTATGTCCTGTGAATCAATGCCAAGCACAATAATCACTCCGCCCGCAAGATATTCGCCCAAAAAACTTCCCGCTTTGCCGCCGATAACGATTACCGGTTTTTTTTCTTTATATTCCTTCATGTGGATGCCGGTTCTGTACCCCGCGTTGCCTTTGACAAAAATACAACCGCCCCTCATGGCGTAGCCGAGCGCGTCCCCGGCGTTGCCGTGAATGATGATCTTGCCGTCGTTCATCGTATCGCCGACCGCATCCTGCGCGTTGCCGTGTACTTCGATAGTTCCGCCGTCCAGATAAGCGCCCAGCGCGTTGCCCGGAGTTCCTTTTATGGTAAGGTGTTTGCCTTTCATGCCGCTGCCGATAAACCTCTGTCCGAAACAATCGTCAATGTAATAAACGGTCTCTTTAGCGGTTTTAATCCGTCTGTTCAATTCCCTAAAATCAAAATTCTGCGCTGAAATCATGATGACGCTCCTCCTAATTTTACCATTCGATCCTCTTTCGTAAACACCATAAGTCCCGGTTTTTCGCAAACAAGAGCGAAGTCAATCGAGTCAAGCGGCGTGCGTTCACGGATAAGACTGGTATAAATCCCCGCTTTCTCCACATTGCCGATTAATATGTAGCCGTTCAGTTTGTTATCGCCGTAGAACAGGCGTTTGTAATTGTCTTTCCCGGTTTGGGCGTATACATCGCCAATGTAATTGCCCGCCGTGATAATGTGCAGTCCGAAAAAGCCGATCGCGTTCATCGGGATCGCCTTGTCAAAGCGCGCGTCGCCATTTACGCCCTCGCCGGTATCGGTAACGGCGTTGCCGCCGGCCATATTAATTCCCGCGCATTCGCCCTGCATATAAGCGTTAGGCAAAAGCGCCATGATCTTGTTCTGTCCGCTTGATATGTCGTTTGTTTGCGTACAGTCTCCGGCGGCGTAAATGTCATGGGCGGAGGTTTCCGATTTTTCATTGATAACGATACCGCGCTCAATTTTCGCTATTCCGTTCAAAAGCGCGGTATTCGGACGCACGCCGACGGCAAGGACGAGAATGTCAAAATCTTCCGTTTCGCCGTTTTCAAAAATAGCCTTGTTATCCTCGAATTTTTTTACGCTGGCGGCAAGTTTGAACTCAACGCCCTTGCTTTCCAGATGATTTTGAACCATTTTTGCGCCGTCTTCATCCAAAATACTGGATAGAATCCTCGGGGCAAGATCAACCACCGTTATGTGTTTTACACGCTGATGAATGCCTTCGGCGCACTTCAGTCCGATAAGCCCCGCGCCTATTATCAGTACCCGCTTATTTTGTTCCAAGAAAGAGTCCAGTTTCTTAGCGTCGTCCAGGCTCATAAACGTACATTTATCTTTTACCGTATTGAGTCCCTCAAAGGGCGGCACAAAGGGCAAGGAACCTGTCGCGACAAGCAGTTTATCGAATGGCACTTGTTTGCCGTTTGATAAAACCGTTTTCTTCGCCGCCGCGTCAATCTGCGTCACGGTGACATTAGACAGAAAATTACATTTATTGTCAGCGTAAAAATTTCCGCCGCGATACTTCATCCCCTCCTCTGAAACCTTGCCAAGCAAGAAATAGGAAATCAGCGGGCGCGAATAGGTATGGTGCGGCTCATTGGTGATGATGGTAATATCACTCTTTTTATCCACTTGCCGGATGCCCTCAACCGCGCCGACACCCGCGGCGGAATTACCGATGATAACGTACTTCATGATAACCTCTGTCCCGTGCAGCCGTCCTGCCGCACATTTAAATCGAAAATGAAACGAAGTTTCATAGTTACCCTCTTTCCTCGAAAACAATCGCGTTGTTCGGACATCCCTTAACGCACGCCGGAGTACCCGTAGCTGTTTTTACGCACAACTCGCATTTCTGCACAGCGCCGTCGTCAGAAGGGGAAACCGCTCCGTACGGACAGCTTAAAATGCAGGTATAGCAGCTAACGCACCTGTCGCTGTTAATCGTAATTACGCCGTCGTTAATGGTTAAAGCGCCCGTAATACAGCCTTTGACGCACAACGGCGTTTTACAGTGTCGGCATGAAACGGCGAAACTAATTCCGTCTTTTTCCTCTATACGTATCTTCGGGTTGATTTTTATGCCCTTTAACGCTCGCGCCATATCGCTTTCGCTTGTTCCGGCAAAAGCGCAGTAATATTCGCACAAGTGGCATCCCAGACACCATTTTTCGTTTACATACACTCTTTTCACGATTATACCTCTGCAAAAAAAGCGCTACAGACCGCAGTCCGGGGCAAAAATCCACGGACAGAAGCCCACAGCGCCTTTGCTGTTTAAACTTGCCTAAGAATCGCACCAAAGGGTGCGGTTGGCGAACAGGTCTATTTATGGAAAATTACTGTTTTTTGGGGTTTTTGTCAAGGGGGGAATTTTTTTGAAAAAAATCATTTTTCAGTCAAGCAAAACAGGGAGTACGCACCAATATAGGGTGAACCTTTTTTGAAGGTCTGGGAAAAAACTACTTAGGGGAGAATATATGGACGAAAAAGAACGGCAAGAAAAAATAAAACATCTCAAAAAGTGGATTGCTGAAAGAGGTGAATCAAATAAACCTTTTGAAAAAGAATCTATTGGCAAGGCCGCAGAATGGCTAATTAATAACGCCATAGAAGTTGGAATTGACATAGAAGGATTTGAACATGAAATAACCAATTATTTTATTAATCATGTTTTAAATAGACATAGTGATCCTGACACAGAAAAATCACTTAGGCAAATTGTGGTAAAAGAAGAAGATTTTAACAATATTGCGGATATAGTTAAAAATCCTGATTATGCGATTATTGGAGCAAAAAGAAAAGGAGAAGACGTTTTATTTTACGCAAAAAGAATGGAAGATGGATCAACTATTTATTTAGAAGAAGTATTAAAAGGTAAAAAAAATAAAACTCTCCGCAGTAAAACTTTATTCAGGAAAAAAGACGATATAGATGATAAAAATACTTTTCTGAAAATTGCTTCAGGAGATGGAAAAACCGATTTATCAAAAATAAAGACAGTTAGTCTCCATCGCGCTGGAGGCAATCCCAGCTTTGCACCGGATAAACCGGCGGCAGATGCCACTTCCACCCTCGGCGTAGACCAACCGTCTAAAAATAATATATCACAAACTTCCCCAGATGTCAATGCTAAAAAAAATCTGTAAATACATTTTTGGGTAAACAAAGCATTCATCTTGCAGTGAAGGAAAGGTGATAGTTATCAGATAATTTGCCTAGGGGGTATTTAAGAAAGATTTCACACGAAGAACACGGAGAAAGAGAAGATCACGAAGGGGAGGAAGGAGGATAAAAGATATGTTCCATGCCTCTAATAATTATTAATATCAAAAGAAGTATTTATATTCTTTTTTATTTCAGATAGTAAATGGGAAATAATCTCTTTTTTAACTTCGGGAGGCATTTTTATCAAGTAGTCTTTCATTCTTGGTTTTGTTTTTGGCTTTTTCACGTCTTTTTTACCTTCATTGTTATATACAAACAACTCATAGGAAGGTATTTCAAGAGCAGAGGCGATTTGCTCGATTTTTTCAAAAGACGGGATTCGTCCGCACATTTCAATCTGACCGATGTAATTTGACGTTGTGTCGCACAATGAAGATAAAGCCATTTGGGAAATTCCTAGTTCTTTTCGTCTTTTTTTTAAATTGGAAATAAATATTGGTTTTAATCAGATAGTTACCCTGATGGTTAGATAGAGTTGGCAACCGCCTTCGCATAACTGGGATTGCTTCACGATAAGATAACGGATTAAAACCCCTATACCCTCTTTGTGATCTTGGTGTAAAATCTTCCTAATGTTTCTTATTTCACCGGAAACGATTCAAATCCCGCCTCGCGCAATTCCCTGATAGCGCGCCCTTGGTCTGTTACCGCAGATACGATAACCGCCCACATCTCATTGCCGTTAACAATGCGCTGTTCAATCGAAGGGGAAAAACCGGCTTGCCTAAGTTTTGCCACCTGAGTCTGCGCGTTGGCTTCGCGGCTGAAGATGCCCGTTTGCAGTCTGACGGTTGTAGAAGCTAAAGGAGTTGTTTGTGTGACAGTTGCCGTTTGCGTAACGGTTGTTGTTTGCGCGACTGTTGCCGCTTGCGTAGCGGTTGTCGTTTGCGTAACGGTTGTCGCTTGAGCGGCAGTTGTCGCCTGCGCGACACTTGTCGTTTGAACGGTAGTTACTCCGATTGGATTTTCGCTCGCAAGAACGGGGAGGGAATCAAGACCGCCCGCAAATAGCCAGAACGGACTCGGTTTAATAATCGCGGAAGATTTACCGGCGGCAAGGATGCCCTCAGGCGTTTGATTAAATTCTTCATTAATAAGACGCTGTCGCCATCTTTCCGATGAGTCGCCTCGCGTCAGTTTCCATAATACGAATAAAATTTCAACTTTTAATCCCGAATATTCGGGATTATCGGCAAGAGAGCCAAGCGTCGATAAATCGCCTGTTTTAATAGCGTTAATAACGGTATTCAAAAAACGGGCCCGTTGCGATTTTATCAGTAACGGATCAAGAGCGGTGATTGCCCTGTCCCATTCGCCCATCGCGGCAAGACAGTAGGCGCACGATAATAGCGCGTCGTCGTCTACTTTGCCGGGAATAGCGGCGGCGGCTTCAAACCAGTTTTTTGCCGCACCTTCAATGTCTCCTGAAAGTTGGCGAAGACGCGCGAGACGGACAAGAGCGTCGCGCTTCTCTACGGCGGAAATACCCTGTTTTGACGCGGAGGCTTCGATATTTTTTATTTCGACCTCCAGAGAAACTCCGGTCTGCGCGAAAACCGTCAGTTTTCCGAACGCGCAAGACGCGGTTATCATCAAAATTAGGAAAATGAATTTTTTCATTATTTGCCGTCGCGCCTTTTTAAGAAAAATCTATCCCTCGCCGATGCGGCGTCTTTTTTTATTTTATCATTAACTTCAGAATTGGCAGGCGCGGCAGGACGGTAATCATCGATCAGATTATTGTCCCTTCGTTGTTTTTCTATTCTTTTCCTTCTTAAGTGCAAAACCAAAGGCGTGGCGCATAAAAGACCCAGAGAAAAGGTAATAAAAACCGTAAGAAATATAGGGACTCCTTCAAATTGGGTAAAACCAAAATTTATATTACATCGGTTATCCAGATTAAGAGTTACAAACGCCAAAAAAATAGCAAAAACAACGATAAATAAAATCAATCTCCAGGGCATGGTAATATCTCCTTCGCTTTAAATGTATTTCCCTTCAAACCGGACAGGACAAGCTTGCCAAAAGAACCTATCATCGACATGGGACCGGGAACCGCCGCCATTTCGTCTTTTTCTGTCCTCGTTATTAATTCATCGGCATTTTTTCGGGAGATCCCCTCTACTAAAACGGTTTCCGTACTGCCAATTCTGTCTTTTAACAGTTGGGCGGTGTGCTTTTTTTGCAGGGCGATTACCCTCGCAAGCCTCTCTTTTTTGACTTCTTCGTCTATCCTATTGGGAAGGTCAAAAGCTTTTGTGCCTTCACGTGGGTTAAAATGGTACATATACGAGTAAAGAAACTTGATTTCTTCCATTAAATGGAGGGTCTGTTCTACATCGTCCTCGGTTTCGCCGGGAAAACCGACAAGAATATCCGTGGAGAGTGTGATCCCCGGCATCGCGGAGCGGATTTCCCTGACCAACTCCAGAAAAGCCCGCGCAGTATACCCCCGGTTCATAGCCTTTAATACGCCGTCCGAACCATGTTGGACGGGCAAATGTAAATGACGGCAGAAAACCTTATTGGAAGCCAAGACTTCTATTGTACCGCGGGAAAAATTTCCAGGATTAGCGGAGAGAAAACGTATCCATTTGACACCGCTCTTTTCAGCCTCGACCGCGGCCAGTTTTAACAGAGCGGCAAAGTCGATGTCTTCCCAACGGTAATTGTTTACATTCTGTCCCAAAAGGGTGATTTCTCGCACTCCCCTCTCCCCCACAAGGCGGATTTCCCGCGCGATATTTTGCGGGTCGCGGGAAACTTCCCCGCCCCGTACATACGGAACAATGCAATAAGAGCAGAAATTGTTACAGCCGTGCATGATTGGAACAAAACTGCGGAATTGCCCTTCCTCAAGGTGGGTATTTGAAAAGGAGAAAACGGGCTTTTCATTAAGGTCAATCTCGGCTTTAACGCCGTTTTCTACGGCCTCCAAAATCAGGGGAAAAAGAGAGCGGGCGAACGTGCCCATAACATAATCAACCTGCGGATATTTTTCTTTTAATTTTTCACCTAACCTCTGCGCCATACATCCGGCGATGACCAGCGTAAAGCGGCGGTTGTGTTTTTTTTTAAGTCCCGCGTAATGGGCGATACGCCCAAGGGCGCGTTTTTCCGCAGTCAGCCGTACGGAGCAGGTATTGAGCAAAACAAGGTCGGCACTTTCGCCGTCAGCCGCCCGCGTCCATTTTCGTTCTTTGCAGACAAGAGCCAATGCCGCCGACTCGGCGCTGTTCATCTGGCATCCGTAAGTTTCAAAAAAGTATTTCAATTTAAGAGCGCTTTTTTAAACCGATGAAAAATTTAATCCCGTTTATAATGCCGAGCGCGAGAAGACCGACAGCGCCGATACTCAGGAGAGTGCCGGAGATGGCGGTTAAAAAAGGTATTCTCGCTTTTGAGAGTATTGTCAGCGCGCCCGCCGCCGTGATTAAAAAACCGGCTTTTTTATCCGCCGGATCTTTTGACATAAGCGAGCCGATACCGATCATACAAACAATTCCTCCAATGATAAGCCCGAATACTTTGAAACGGGCAAAGATATTTAGGAGGAAGAGAAAAATTCCGCCGGCGGCGTAACCAATAGCGGAAATACCCAGCTTGGATAAACTCGACGTTGACGGAATGTCGTCTTTTATTTCAATATCATTCATATTAGTAGTATACACTTTTTTCCGCGGCTTCTACAACATTTTGTAAAAGCATTGCGACGGTCATCAGCCCCACTCCGCCCGGTACCGGAGTAAAAAACGCGGTTTTTTCAGCTACGGCGGGATCAACGTCGCCGCAGACTCGGTAGCCTTTTACCGCGGATGTATCAGGTACCCGGTTTATTCCAACATCGATCACGGTAGCTCCTTCCCTTACCATCTCAGGTTTAATAAAGCCCGCTTTTCCGGCCGCCGCTATTAAAATGTCCGCTTGCAAAGTATAACCGGCAAGGTCTTTTGTTCCCGTGTGGCAAATAGTTACGGTCGCGTTATATTCTCTGCGAATCAAAAGATTTGCAAGCGGTTTCCCGACAATGTTTGATCTTCCCACCACTACGACATTCGCGCCTGAAATTGGAATGTTGTATTCTTTTAAAAACATAAGAACGCCGTGCGGCGTACACGGCAAAAATCCGGGCCTGTCCAGTACCATATTCCCAACCGAAACAGGATGAAAGCAATCCACGTCTTTTTCAGGGGCGACGGCGGCATTTACCTTTTCCCCGTCAATGTGTTTCGGCACAGGAGACTGAACAAGAATGCCGTGTACTCTTTCATCTTTGTTAAGATTGGCAATTAGGGAAAGAAGCTCCGCCTCGCTTGTTATCTGCGGCAGTCTGATGTCATAACTTTCCATGCCTACTTCAGCTAACGCCTTTTCTTTAGATTTCACATAAGAAAGGCTTGCCGGGTCTTCGCCGACAAGCACCACGGCAAGACACGGAGTAACTCCCCTTGCGCGTAACGTAGCGGCTCTTATTTTTACGCTTTCACGAATTTTTTGTCCAAGCGCTTTTCCGTCCATTATTACCGCTGACACCGATCCCTCCTTTGCGATCTTTGTTTGAAATTCCTCTTAATTCATCTCTCCTCAAAAGGCATTATCACCATGAACCGACCGGCTTTTGCCGTTACCGAAAAATCACCGTCTACCGCGACATTGCTTAAGCCGAAGAAACCGCGATCCCAGGAAAGACCTGCAAGCGGCCATTTAAGTCCCTTGCTTGACGCTTCCCACGGGCCCGATCCGAACGGAAACACCGAAACACGGGCGTTTAACTCAAGGCGGCAGGAGAGTTCGTTATGCGTCGTGTCCGCGTCAATGCAATAGATATTTTCCGCGTCGGTAATCCATCTGAACGGAAAAAGTTCTCTTTCAAAAAGAGAACGAATCGCAAAAATGTGGTCTATCCTGCCGCCGCCGCCGCCTATCAGCCAAATATCTTCGCAACCTTTTTCCACGGCGAGAGAGAGAGCCAGTTCCGTATCGGTAAAATCCTTTTCGTGTTGATGGCGAATAACGCGCTCGGGCGGCCATGCGGAAAGACTCGATTGATCTTCAAGAGAATCCATATCACCTATAACCCAATCAGGCTTTACGCCAACGCTTAAGGCCGCCTGAAAACCGGAATCGGCGGCGATAAACATCGCGCCTTTTGCCTCGGTTTCCAGCAAGCCTTTTATAACCTGCGCCTTCGGTCCCTGTCCGCCCGTAAAAATAATGCCCAGCAAATTTCCTCCGGTATTTTATGGTATTAACTCATTAAAAAAAGTATACTAAAACATTAAAGGATATTCAATTGATAAAGAGTATTCATCCGGTGCTGAAGGAAATTGCCGCTATTTTTAATAACAACGGGAAACAGGTATACCTTGTTGGCGGCGCGGTGCGGGATATGATAAGAGGAAAAGACATACACGACTGGGATTTGGCTACCGATGCGCCGCCGGAAGAAGTAACAAACATTGTCAGGCGCGCGGGGGGCAAGGTTATACCCACAGGCATAAAGCACGGCACAGTAACCGTTCTTTACAAAAAACACAATATAGAAGTTACCACATTCAGATTGGAAACCGATTATACGGACGGGCGCAGACCGGATAAAGTTGAGTTTTCAACCGATATAAAAGAAGACCTTTCAAGGCGCGATTTTACGATGAACGCCATTGCCCTTCGTCTGCCTGACGGAGAAATAGTCGATCCGTTTAACGGGACGAATGATATCAAAGCAGGGATAATCCGCTGTGTGGGGAACGCGGACGACAGATTCAACGAAGACGGTTTGCGCCCGTTACGCGCCGTACGCTTTTCCGCGCAACTTGGCTTTGAGATTGATAAAACCACCCTTGACGCTATTCCCGGCGCGTTATCTGTCAGCGCGAAAGTTTCATGGGAGCGCGTGAGGGATGAAATTGATAAGATACTCGCCTCTTCTCCGCCGTTGGGGAAACCTTCCCGCGGCTTTCGTTTAATGGAAAAAACGGGGCTATTGAATCTTTTTCTTGTAGAGCTTGCCGCCTGCCGGGGTGTTGAACAAAAAGGCTTTCATCAGTTTGATGTTTTAGATCATTCGCTTCTTGCCTGCGATTACGCCGCGGAAAAAAACTATTCGCGCGAAGTACGTCTCGCCGCCTTGTTACACGACATCGGTAAGCCCTCAGTCCGCAAAATGGACGAAAGCGGCGTTTGGACATTCTACCGTCACGAGGAAATTGGCGCGTCTATGTGCCATAAAATTCTCAGGCGTCTGCGCTATTCAAGCGAAGTAATAGACAACGTTTGCCATTTGGTAAAAGAGCACATGTTCTGTTACACGGAGGAATGGTCAAATTCCGCCGTCCGCCGTTTCATAGCGCGCGCGGGCGAATCCGCTCTTGAAGACCTCTACCGTCTGCGCCGCGCGGACGCATTCGCCTTAGCCGGAAAAGAAATTGAACCTATGAATCTGACGGCACTTGCAGACAGAGTAGAAAAAATTCTGGCGGAAGATCACGCGTTTACAATAAAGGACCTTGCCGTATCGGGAAATGATTTAATGGCGATTGGTATCGAGAGCGGTAAAACAATGGGAATAATTTTAAAAGAGCTATTGGAAACCGTACTTGACGATCCCGCGCAGAATACGAAAGAGAAGTTGTTGGAGATAGCGGGAAAGATTGCTAAGGATAAATTGTAAAAAACAAAACCTCAATTTTTCATCTTGCAAATGTACTCCAAAAAGCGGACAATATTAATAAACTATGCTCTTAACAATAACATATACCGGAGAGAACGCCGTCGATCTTGGCTATTTACTCCATAAAAACCCGTCGCGCCCTCAAACCGCCGAATTTAACTTTGGCAAAGTACATGTTTTTTATCCTGAGGTAAGCGCGAACCGTTGTACCGCCGCTTTATTATTGGACATGGACCCGTTAGACCTCGCACGCGGGAAACAGGGTTCTTCAGGAGGCGGGCTATTTGATTATGTAAATGACCGTCCCTATGTTTCATCCTCATTTATGAGCACGGCAATTTCCCGTGTTTATGGAACCGCCATGTCCGGCCGCTGTGAAAAAAATCAGTTTCTGGCGGACCGCGTTCTGGAACTTTCCGCCACTCTTGTCATGTTGCCCTGCCGCGGCGATACCGCCATGCTGGAAAAGGTTTTTACGCCGCTGGGTTATGAAGTAAAATGGGAGGGCGGTCTTTTGGACGAGCGTTTTCCCGAATGGGGAGACGGTTGTTATGTGAATTTGACAATCAGCGGAAAAGTTCGATTGCAGGACCTTCTACGGCATATTTATGTATTGATTCCTGTTTTTGATTACCGTAAGCATTACTGGATAAACGAAAAGGAAGTTGACAAGCTCCTTGCCCACGGTTCAGGCTGGCTGGAAAACCACCCTGAAAAAAATTTTATTACAAGGCGTTATTTCACCAAGTTAGGTCATTTTACAAAGCGGGCTCTTGAGCGTCTTAACCGTCTGGATAACGGTGAAGGCGGCGCGGAGAATCCCGTAACGGAAAGCGAGTCGGAAGCGGAATCCGCTATATCGGTAAAGATACCCCGCCTCAATGATCAACGATTGTCCGCGGTATTGAACGAATTGAAAAACAGCGGCGCGAAATCGGTACTTGACATGGGGTGCGGCGAAGGACGTTTGTTGCAACTTATAATGAAGGAAAAAGATTTTATCGCCGTAGCGGGAACGGATGTATCCGCGGCTATTTTGAACCGGTCGGCCGATATTCTTAAACTTGACCGCATGACGGAAGAGGGAAAAAAGCGCGTAACGCTGTTTCAGAGTTCTCTTTGTTACAGGGATAAACGATTTAAAAATTACGATGCCGTCTTGATAGTGGAGGTGATTGAACATCTGGATGAAAACCGCCTTCCCGCCCTTGAGTCGGTTGTTTTTGCCGACGCGGCTCCCGCGACCGTTATCGTCACCACCCCGAACTTTGACTATAACGTGAATTACGCGGGTCTTAGGGCGAATCATTTTCGCCACGGCGACCATCGCTTTGAATGGAACCGCATCCAATTCCGCACATGGGCCGATTCCGTCGCCGCCCGCAATAATTACTCGGTTCGTTATGAAGATATCGGCGAACGGGATGAAAAACAAAACACGCCGACTCAAATGGCTATTTTCAGGAAAAACGCGCCCCAAAAAACAACAACGTCCGACGCGACGGAGAGCGCCGTATGAAAATAGAAATCCCCGAATTATGCCTTGTCGCGACGGTAGGCGCGTCGGGCAGCGGAAAATCCAGTTTCGCGAAAAAACATTTCAAAGCCACAGAGGTACTCAGCTCTGACTATTTTCGGGGTCTTGTATCCGACGACGAAAGCGATCAAAGCGCCACCGAAGCGGCGTTTGACAGCCTTTACTACATCGCGAGCAAGCGGCTGGATCGGGGCAGACTCACGGTCATTGACGCTACCAGCGTCCAACAATTCGCGCGAAAAAAAATAATCGATATAGCCCGTTCCCATGACGTGCTTCCGGTTGCCGTTGTTTTTGATATGCCGGAAGATTTATGCATTGAACGAAACCGCGCAAGAGCCGATCGCGATGTCGCTCCTAATGTTGTTAAAAAACACATCCGCGATTTATCGCGAAGTTTACGCAATCTGCAAAAAGAAGGCTTCCGTTATGTGCATATTTTACACGGTCAGGAAGAAGTGGATTCCGCGGAAATTGTCAGGACCAAACTCTGGAATGACAAACGTGACGAGACCGGCCCATTTGACATAATAGGCGACATTCACGGGTGTTACGATGAACTTACGGAACTGCTGGAAAAACTCGGATTTTCGGTTGATAGGGAATCCCGCACGGCCAAGCCGCCGTCAGGCAGACGGGCGATTTTTCTTGGCGATTTATGCGACCGAGGACCCGCCAATGCCGCCGTACTACATCTGGTAATGAACATGGTCGAATCCGGAGCGGCCCTCTGCGTTCCCGGCAATCACGATGTAAAATTGCTCCGTAAACTGCGTGGAAACGACGTCAAACTGACTCATGGTTTGGATCTCACGGTCAAAGAATTGGAACAAGAACCTCAATGTTTTATTGATAAAGCGAAACTATTCCTTGACGGACTGGTCAGTCATTATGTGCTGGATCGGGGCAAACTTGCGGTGTCCCATGCCGGTCTCTGTGAAAAATACCAAGGACGCAGTTCCGGCAGAGTCCGCGGTTTCTGCCTATACGGGGATACTACCGGTGAAACCGACGAGTTCGGCCTTCCTGTCAGACTCAACTGGGCGGAAGAATACCGCGGCAAGGCGCTGGTCGTATACGGCCATATCCCTTCCGCGCAAGCCCGAAGTCTTAACAATACGATCTGCATCGATACAGGCTGCGTCTTTGGCGGAAAACTTACCGCTTACCGTTATCCGGAAGGCGAATTGATTGAAGTTCCGGCCAAACGCGAATATTATGCCCCAATCAAACCTTTAAACTACAGCGTCGCCATTACAGCTAACGGTTGCAACGAACCGGATATTGCCGATGTTCTGGGAAGGCGACGCGTCAGTACGCGGATATACCGCGAAATCGCCATAAGCGAGGATGCAAGTTCCCTTACTCTGGAAATCATGAGCAGATTTTCCGCGAATCCCCGCTGGCTCATCTACCTGCCGCCTACCATGTCTCCAAGCGGAACCAGTAGCCTAAACTCTTTCTTGGAACATCCGCTGGAGGCTTTTGACTATTACAAAAAACGCGGGATTTCAAAAATTATTTGCGAAGAAAAACACATGGGTTCCCGCGCGGTAATCGTCCTGTGCCGAAACGGTGAAACCGCTAAAACCCGATTCGGTATCGATAGTGATTCATCGCCGGAAAGTGACGCTTCGGGGATTATTTACACGCGTACGGGCCGTCACTTTTTCGCGGGCATTGAAAAAGCACACGAGCAGGCGATCCTTATCCGATTGCGGACAGTCTTGAACAATTCCAGTTTTTGGGACGCTTTTTCAACGGACTGGGTATGTTTAGATACGGAACTTATGCCCTGGTCAGCCAAAGCCCGTGCCCTCATTCTGGAACAATACGCTCCAACAGGTACCGCCGGGAGAAACGGACTCGCCAAAGCCGTCTCGGCGCTGGCGGCTGCAAAAATGTCATATAACGGAAGCGATATTTCCGAAATAACGATTGAATCGGGAACTCCGGGTGATATGAACCTCGCGACAGTATTGGAAGATTATCAAAATCGCCTGAAATGTCTTGAACGCTATACCGAAGCATACCGCCGTTACTGCCGGTCGGTCTCCTCGGCGGACGACTACCGCATCGCCCCCTTTCACATTCTCGCCACCGAAGGCAAAGTCTGGCATGACGAAAATCATCCGCGTCATCTTGACGTGATACGCGACTATATCACCTCAGGCAATGATCCCGTCTTTATCGCAACTAATCACCTAACGGCAGACCTGAACGATGACGCTTCCATTGCCGCCGCCGTTGACTGGTGGCTCAATCTTACCGACTCAGGCGGCGAAGGCATGGTAGTCAAACCTCTGGATTTCATCGCCCGCGACAAAAACGCTCTTTTACAACCCGCGGTAAAATGCAGAGGGCGCGAGTACCTGCGCATCATCTACGGTCCCGATTACACGACAACCACGCACTTAGACCGTCTGCGAAAACGTTCGTTACGCAGGAAACAGGAACTCGCCCTTGAAGAATTCGCCCTGGGTATGGAATCTCTGGAACGTTTTGTCAACAAAGAACCCTTTTATCGAGTTCACGAATGTGTCTTCGCGGTATTGGCTCTGGAAAATGAAACCGTTGATCCTCGGTTGTAAAAACATTATTCGCAAATTTTTTTCCGCCAAGTCGCGGAGGTCTTTGTGCGAATATTTAATATTTACAAAAAAAGATTTCTATTATTATAATTGTCATTGGAGGAAAATATGCGGTCATTGGTAACCATTCAGAAAGTAAGGGAAGTTACCGCCATTCCCGATTCGGATTTTCTTGAACTCGCGCATGTAATGGGGTGGCAATGCGTCGTAAAAAAAGGCGAGTTCAAAGCTGGAGATATGGGCGTTTATTATGAAGTTGACAGTTTTCTTCCGCTTGACGAGCGTTATGAGTTTTTACGGGCTACTTCATATCGCGACAATGTCGATAACGGCGAAGGTTTCAGAATCCGTACGCTGAAAATGCGCGGCCGGCTTTCGCAGGGGCTTTTTCTGCCTCTTGAAAAATTTCCCGAACTCGCGGGTTTAAGCGAAGGCGCGGACGTTACGGAGAAACTCAACGTAAAAAAATGGTATATCCCCGAAACGGCAAACGCTGGCGGCACTATTATCGGAGAGCGTCCTTACGGAATTCCCGCTTCCGATGAAATCCGCATTCAATCCGCGCTTGAACTGCTTGAGGAGTTAAAAGGGAAACCGTACTATATCACCACAAAAATGGACGGCACTTCAGGGATTGTTTATTATATTGACGGAAAAATAGGGTGTTGCAGTAGGAACAAAGAGATAAAAGACGAAGAGTCTTCCCTTTATTGGACCCCGGCTTATAAATACGCTCTTAAAGAAAAGTTTGCCAAACTCGGCAAAAACATTGTCATAACGGGAGAGATATGCGGCCCCGGAATACAAAGAAACAAACTCAGGCTTTCAGATATCGATTGGTATGTTTTTGACGTAAAAGACTGGGATGCGGGAATATATTTCCCCTACGATGAAGCCGTAAAATTATGCGCCGAATTAGGCCTCCCGACCGTCCCCCTTGAAGAGCGAGGAGAACAATTTGATTATTCGCTGGAAACTCTGCTTGAAAAAGCGAGAGGCAAATACCCAAGCGGTCTTGATAAAGAAGGAATCGTAGTACGCGGTACTCTTTCCCCAAAAGCGATATCCTTCAAAGTTTTGAATAACGACGCGCTTTTAAAAGAAAAAGATTAACTTAAGAGAAGGGAAAAGTTAAAAGTGTCGTCGTTCGTTATCTTTGTGTAAGGTATACGCTGAGCTTGCGAACAACAAACCCACTTTTCACTTTTCCCTTCTCACTTTTCAGTTATCTGCGCCCAGGCGATCTTCGCGGCTTCCTGCTCGGCGCTTTTTTTGTTGTGGCCGGTTCCCGTACCGCAAACTTTATTATTTATACGCACTTCCATCCAAAAAGTGCGGTCATGTTCCGGTCCCGTGCGTTTTACCATAACGTATTCAGGGTAACAGCGGTATTCCCGTTGGCAGTACTCCTGTAAAATCGACTTATAATCTTTGTGGTAATTTGTACCGGTCACTTTGTCTATTTCAGGCTGAATACAATCGATGACAAAATCAAAAGCCGATTTATAGCCGGAATCAAGATACAAGGCTCCGATCAATGCTTCCATAGCGTCGGCAAGAATCGCCTTTTTTGTCCTACCTCCCGACATTTCCTCGCCTTTGCCAAGCAGAAGCATTTTATCTATTTCAAGTCTTAACGCGATACCGGAAAGAATATCCTCGGAAACAACTACGGCTTTTATTTTCGCGAGTTCTCCCTCGCTTTTATCTTTGTAAGATCGATACAAAAGCGTGGCGCAGACCGCGCCTAAAATGGAATCGCCCAAAAATTCAAGACGTTCGTTGTTCGCTTTATTGCCTGTCTCGTTAGAAACGGACCGATGCATAAATGAAAGGTTTAAATTATCTATGTTTTTAAATTTAAAACCGGCGGCTTTTTGAAACGCCGCCAGGTTTTTTTTTCTTTCTTGACTGAGTACGTTTTTACTTTTGTTGGGATTTAATAAATTCGTACGCGTCCTTCACAGTCTCAAATTCATTGGCTTTTTCATCGGGAATATTGATGCCCATTTCTTCCTCGATAGCGTAAACCAATTCATAAGTGTCCAAACTGTCAGCGCCTAAATCCTGGCGGAATGACGCTTCCATTGTAATTTTGCCCTCATCAACCTCAAGTTTCTCGGCGATGAGCTTTTTCATTTTTTCAAATAATTCGTCCATTTTTCTCCCCTTAACTAAACTTTAGAATCAGGTACGATTACCTGCTTGCCCCGGTAAAAACCGCATTTAGGACAAACTCGGTGCAAAAGAACCTTGTTGCCGCACGAACTGCAATTAATCATTGTGGGCGTCGTAAGCTTCATGTTAATGGACTGCCGACGGCTCGTCCTGGCCTTTGATGTTTTACCTCTGGGTACTGCCATAATATAACCTCTCTCACTAATTTACGAAATTAACAAAAATCAATATTTATGTCAAGACATTTTATCAAATTTTGTCAATTCGATATTACTACTTAATTATACTTCTCTTTTAACGCTTTGGCAACCAGTGGGGGAACCATTCCATGAAGATTTCCGTCAAATGAGGCCAATTCTTTAATTGAAGACGATCGGATAACAAAATATTCGGGATCGGTCGTCATAAAGATTGTTTCAATACCCGGATCGAGCGTTCTATTCATCATTGAAAGTTCAAATTCATAGGAAAAATCTTCCACTCCGCGAACCCCGCGAAGCAATAATTTTATATCCATTTTTTTAAGAAAATCCACAATCAGACAGTCACACACCGTTACAGATACATTTTTACGGTCTTTTACCAGTTCCCGTATCATGGAAGCCCGCTCCTCGGCGGAAAAAAGGTATTTTTTACGTTTATTTTCAGCTACAACCACCATAAGTTCCCCAAAAATAGATGCGGCGCGGTTAATAATATTAATATGACCGGACGTGGGGGGGTCAAAAGAACCCGGAAAAGCGGCCTTCATAAAGAATACCTCCTTTTGTAAGCATATTGAAATTCTACCGTTAAAACAAGAGGAAACCTTCTATAGTATGACTATGTCAGGTTCAAATAATGTAGAAATTGTTGACAAATACAGTAAATTAGTATATTATAAACTTATGGGAACAAAAAAAGCGTTTCTAATGATGTCTCTGGCGGTAATAATCGTATTGTCATGCGGGTCGGGACCGGAAAAGCAACAGGGAAGTACGGGCGGCAATTCAGGTACTTCTAACAATTCTGTCGGTCCAGACAAGACTGAACCCTTTGATCCAAAAAAAATCAGTCAGGAGCAATATCAGTCTACAATGACCGAAGTGCAAAAATTTATCGAAGAACAAAATAAGAATATAAAAAGCAAAAATTTCGAAGCGTGGAAGAAGTCTTTATCCCCTGAATATTTTGCGGAAATTTCATCTGCGGAAAATTTAAAGCAACTGTCGGAACTGCCCGGAATGAAATCCAGAAAAATCGTATTAAAAACGGTTCAGGATTATTTTGCCAATGTCGTTGTTCCTTCAAGGGCCGATCTTCATGTTGATGAAATTGAATTTATAAGCGCAAACAGAGTTAAAGCGTTTACAATAACGACAAACAAAGCGGGCGAAGAACAACGACTGCGTTTGTATGATCTTGAAAAAATCGGTAATTCGTGGACAATAATCAATTAAGGAGAGTTAAAATGTTTTCATTCAAGCGTTTTTCCATTTTATTAGTAACGGTTGTTACCGTTATATCAACCGCCGCCGCGCAAAATAATCAAAGAAGGGAAATGACTCCTGAGGAATCTTATTTGCAGGAATCAATAGAAATAATGATTATCAGAGAAACCGCAAGAGCGTATACCAGAGAGCAAAAATTTATCGCTCTGGAATATATCGGCGAAGCCCTTGGCCGCGGAAGTACAAACGATGAAATACGCCAGACGCTGGAATATCTTTCCAGGGAAGGCAGAGCGTCCACCGCCAGGGAAAACGGACGTATTGTCAATAATTTCCCCGACGTAAGACGGCAAGCGGCAAAGTATCTGGGACAGATTGGTACGGAAGAAGCCAGAAAGGATCTCATTGAAATAATTCAATTTGAAAATGAAGAGGCGGTTTTACAGGAGGCGATAAAAGCCCTTGGCGACATCGGGGCAAACCCGAACAATGAAACCGTAATACATATATCGTGGGTTATGAACCGGTATAATACCCTAAAGCCGGATAATCTGATGGCGCTTGCCACCATTGACACCTTTGAAAAAATCGCCAGAAAAAACAATGGCATTAACTCTCCCGAAGCGATTAGGACATTAATCCTCATTTCCGAGGGACTCTATGTTACGCCGGTTAGGGAACGGGCAAAACAGTTATTAGCTGAATTACGCACATACGGCAGGTAATTTTTAGCGGAGAGCGATGACTTTTGATTTCCTATCCGCTATAAAACGGAAAAAAGTCTTCGCTCTTATCGGGGATAGCGGCACAGGTAAAAGTTTCCATGCTAAGCTTGTCGCTCAAAAATACAGAATAGATTATTTAATAGACGACGGTCTGTTGATACGGGATAACCGTATCCTAGCCGGTCATTCGGCAAAAAAAGAACAAACATTCCTTGCGGCGGTTAAAGTCGCCCTTTTTGATGAAAAATCCCACAGAGACGAAGTCGCGCGCAAATTGCAAAGTGAAAAATACAAGCGTATTCTGATTCTTGGAACTTCGGAAAAAATGGTTTATAAAATCGCGGCGCGCCTTCAACTTCCCCCTCCTTCTAAAATTATTAAAATTGAAGATATCGCCACCCAGGAAGAAATTGACAGGGCGGTAAGAACAAGACGCATAGAAGGAAAGCATATAATCCCCGTACCGTCAATCGAAATAAAACGAAGTTATCCGAATATTTTTATTGACGCGATAAGAATTCTTAAACGTCGCGTCACTCCCGAGGGAGACCCGATGAATTTACCCACGGGCCTGGGACCCGTCCCTACCCTGCTTGAAAAGTCTTTAGTGCGTCCTGAATATTCAAGACGCGGAAAAGTAATCATTTCACAATCCGCGCTGAGCCAGATGGTCATACTCTGCGTAGACGAATATAATCCCGCCATCAAAATTAAGAAAATCCTCGTAAAAGACGCGGAAATGGGCTATCGACTCGTCATAACAATTGATATTCCCTACGGCATACAGCTTGGCGACAATATCCATGAAATGCAGGAGCATATAATTGAAAATATCGAGCGCTACACGGGGATATTGATTGAGGAAGTGAATATTATTATTGATAAGATTACTGAGTGATGCTTGTGTATTAATTATTTCCCGCAATATTCCCTGATAAGTTCCGTAAAAGCCTCCCCGTATTTTTCCAGTTTCCTTTTCCCCACTCCGTTAATGCCGGAAAATTGAAACAGAGAGATAGGTTTTTTACGGCACATATCCCTCAGATTCGCGTCGTGAAAAACTATGAATGGGGGAACCGATTCCTTTGCGGCGATTTCCCTCCGTAATTTTTTCAATTTATCAAGCAGAACATCGTCAATATCCGCGGACAAATTTTGCTTTTCCAAAAGCTTTACATCATCTTGTTTCGGCGTTTTTTCGTCAAACACATCTTGCGCTTTAAAAAATTTCACGCCGCTTTGTTTCGGCATTTTTTCATCAAATTCATTTTGCGCGTCAATAAGTTTTACGCTCTTTTGTTGATGCGATTTTTTATCAGACGCTTTTTCACGCTCTTGCGGCAGTTTCATTAAAACACGCTCTTCTTCCTTGAGCAGACCTTCCGCGTTACCGAACATTACAACAGGATACTCTCCCTCTTCCAGCAATAAAAAACCCTTGTCTATCAGGTGATCAATTATAAGGCGAATCCGGTGCGCGCTTGTGTCGGACATGATCGCGTAAGTACTGAGAGTCTCGAAACCTAAGCGGCGAATTTTTTCATTCTTGCCGCCGCGTAAAATGTCAATGATCATGGTCTTCCCGAAATTGCGACCTCGCTGTTTCAGACGGTATACGCAGGAAACGATTTTTTGCGCTTCCACGGTAACATCGGTCTCCTCAAACTTCGTCAGGCAGTTTAAACAGTTGTCGCAGTTTGCCGGAGCTTTTTCGCCGAAGTAGGCAAGCAGACGGCGGCGGAGGCAATCGTGTCCTGCGGCGTAAAAAGTCATCTGTTTTAGCAGTTCCAGATTGTGAGCCTGCAAAGCACTGTCTGCGGCTTCCCCGTCTTCGTCATGGGTTATAAGGTACTGATTTATCCGCACATCCTGACCGTTGTATAAAAGAATACAATCCGCTGGAGAGCCGTCACGCCCGGCGCGTCCCGCTTCCTGATAATAGCTTTCAATGTTTTTGGGCATATTGTAATGAATGACATACGACACATTTGACTTGTCAATCCCCATGCCGAAGGCGTTGGTAGCTACCATCACTGTTTTGTTGTCGTAAATAAAATCATCCTGATTTGTCCTACGCTCCTCATCATCAAGCCCGGCGTGATAACGGGTAGCGTTAAAACCGCGGCTAATCAGAAAATCGCAAGTTTCTTCCACGGTTTTTCTGGTGGCGCAATAAATAATACCGCTTGCTTCTTTTCTCTTATCAAGACATTCCAGAAGCGCGGTTTTTTTGTCTTTTGGTTTTTGTACTTCAAAATAAAGATTGGGTCTGTCAAAACCGGTGTTTACGGAAAGGGGCCCCTGCAAAGCCAGCAATTTACGGATATCTTCCCTCACGTTGACAGTCGCGGTCGCGGTAAATGCGGCAACTACGGGACGAGGCTTTATGCTTTTGATAAAATCCGCTATTTGCAGATAACTCATTCTAAAGTCATGTCCCCACTGCGATACGCAATGCGCCTCGTCAACTACCACAAGCGGGATACTGTTAGCCGCAAATTCAGAGGAGTCAGTCCTTTGCAGGCGTTCGGGAGCGATGTAGAGCAGTTTAATATTGCCATTTCTTATCTCGTCCATCGTCTCCATGTATTCCCTGCCGCTTAGGGAACTGTTTAGAAAAGCAGCTCCGCATCCCGCCTCTTTCAACGCGGTGACCTGATCCTTCATCAGGGAAATCAACGGCGAAATAACGATGGTCATCCCATCGAGCATAAGGGCGGGTATCTGGTAACAGAGAGATTTTCCCGCTCCGGTGGGCATCACCGCAAGAGCGTCGGTCCCCGCAAGAATAGCGTCTATTACTTCTTCCTGCCCCGGGCGGAAAGAAGAATAGCCAAATTTTTCCCTGAGTATTGTCAGTTTATCCAAAATTGCCTCGGTATTATTGATTTGGTATCATACATTAAATTTAAAGAAGATGACATCGCCGTCCTGAACAATGTAGTCTCTTCCTTCAAGGCGGTATCTTCCCGCTTCTTTAATTTTTGCTTCCGTTCCGTAAGTAAAAATATCTTCACAAGTGTATACTTCGGCTTTTATAAAGCCCTTCTCAAAATCCGTGTGAATAACTCCCGCCGCTTTTGGCGCTGTGTCTCCGGCGCGGATTGTCCAAGCTCTGCACTCGTCTTTTCCCGAAGTGAAAAAAGTTCTTAAACCAAGTAATTTGTACGCGCTGTGAATCAGGGCGGAAAGTCCCGTTTCTTCCAAACCCAAATCTTCAAGGAACGCTTTTTTTTCTTCGGGATTTTCTATGCCGCAAAGATCGGATTCAAATTTTCCGCAGATACACACGGCCTCGGTTCCCTCGCTTTGCGCGCGTTTTTTTACGGCCTCGGTATAGGCGTTACCTGATTTAATGCCTGCTTCATCGACATTGCACACATAAAGCTGGGGTTTGGCGGTGATAAAATGGCAGTCGTAAATGGCGGCTTTTTCTTCATCGCTTAAACCAAGCGAGCGGATTGGCCGGGCGTTTTCCAGAGCGGGGTTGATTTTATCAAGTATTGAAATGACAAACTCGGCGCTTTTCTTTTCGGCTTGATTTTTAAAATTTTTTTCCGCCCTCTCGCGCCGTTTGGCGACAGTCTGCATATCGGCAAGCGCCAACTCAATATCAATTGTTTCAATATCGGAGGCGGGATCGAGCTTGTCGCTTACATGGACAACATCGGCGTTTTCAAAACAGCGGACGACATGGGCGTAGACGGACGCGTCGCGTATATGTGAAAGAAACTGGTTGCCAAGCCCTTCCCCCCTTGACGCGCCTTTTACCAACCCCGCAATATCGACAAATTCCACGGTTGCGGGTATTGTTCGTTCAGGAATAAAAATAGCGGACAATTTATCAAGGCGTACATCAGGGACATTGATGGTTCCGACATTCGCCTTGACGGTACTGAACGGATAATTAGCCGCCTCAGCCGGAACGGAACATAACGCTGAAAAAATAGTGGACTTCCCCACATTGGGCAGTCCCAATATACCGCAGTTTAACGCCATGCGGAATTGTATCATAAGGGGAAAGTATATACAATAAAGATATGGCATACAAAGCAAAAGAATCACGTTATGAAAAAATGAAATACCGCAGGTGCGGAAAAAGCGGTTTGAAATTACCCGAAATCTCTCTTGGGCTGTGGCACAATTTTGGCGGCGTTGATAATTACAAAACGGGAAGGGAAACTGTTTTGTCGGCTTTTGACGCAGGCGTGTGCCATTTTGATCTTGCGAATAATTACGGACCTCCGCCGGGATCGGCGGAAAGTACGTTTGGCCGTATTTTAAAAGAGAACCTCCTACCTTACCGCGATGAAATAATTGTCTCTACCAAAGCGGGCTATGATATGTGGCCGGGACCTTATGGGGAATGGGGAAGCAGAAAATACCTAATCGCAAGCCTTAACGCGAGTCTAAAAAGAATGGGGCTTGATTATGTCGATATTTTTTACAGCCACCGGCCCGACCCGGATACCCCTATCGAAGAAACGATGGGCGCTCTTGCGGATATTGTGCGGCAGGGCAAGGCGCTTTACGCCGGTATTTCTAATTACAATCCCGAACAAAGTGAGCGGGCAATTTCCGTTTTACGTTCTCTTGGCGTTCCCTGTCTTATTCATCAGGCGAGTTATTCCATGCTTAACCGTTGGATCGAGGACGGGCTTTTGGATCTTCTTGAAAAAGAAGGATGCGGCTGTATATGTTTTTCACCTCTGGCGCAGGGGCTCTTAAGCGGGCGGTATCTTGACGGCGCAATACCCAAAGATTCGCGCGCGTCCAAAAACGGCTTTTTAAAAGCGGCTTCGATTACGCCGCAACTCCTCAAAAAATTGAACGCGTTGAATGACATAGCCAAAGAAGGAGGTAGAACCCTCTCTTCCTTGGCAATTCTTTGGATATTGCGCGACAGGCGCAACACGTCCGTACTTATTGGCGCAAGTTCCGCCGCCCAGTTGAAAGAGAACCTGTCCGCTATTTCCCAAACACCGCTTTCTATAGAAGAAATCGATAAAATCGAAGAAATCCTGAGACAGCCGTAAATCAATTTTCCGCCGCTTGAACCTCAACCGAGCCTGACCGCCGGTAAGTAGTCGGTCCCTCTTGACATATTTTTTGACTTTTGGTATGGTAAAAAAAAGCGCGGGAATAGCTCAGTGGTAGAGCGCGACCTTGCCAAGGTCGATGTCGCGGGTCCGACTCCCGTTTCCCGCTAAAAATTATATTATGTTGAACAAGGACGTTCATCGTTGAACGTCTTTTTTTGTTTGGGGGTATATTATGCAGAATGAGGGGCAAGTACGGATACCGTCCGGCTGTGCCATATCCGGCATCATTGACAAAACAGGGCGGCGCATGAGCGGTGAGGCTATGATTAAGTCCATTTCCGTCATGCACGATCGTTCTAACGGCTTGGGCGGCGGTTTTGCCGCTTATGGGATTTATCCCGAGTACAAAGATTACTACGCCTTGCATCTATTTTACGATTCAACGTCCGCGAAAAGAGAGTGCGAGGAATTTTTAGAAGAGCATTTTGACATCATTAACCTTTCTAAAATTCCAACGCGAAAAATAAAGGAAATTACCGATGAGCCGCTTATTTGGCGTTACTTTGTAATTCCACTGCCGACAAAACTCGCGGACAGCCAGCTTGACGAGAGGGAATTTACCGCAAAATGCGTGTTCAACGTCAACACAAAAATTAACGGCGCTTATGTCTTTTCAAGCGGAAAAAACATGGGGGTGTTCAAAGCGGTAGGCTTCCCCGAAGATGTCGGGCGTTTTTACAAGCTTGAGGAATACGAGGGCTGGTGCTTTACGGCGCACGGGCGTTACCCGACAAATACTCCCGGCTGGTGGGGCGGCGCTCACCCGTTTTCACTGCTTGACTATTCCGTCGTGCATAACGGCGAAATTTCTTCCTACGACACCAACCGCCGAGCTATCGAAATGTACGGCTACAAATGTACGCTCCAGACCGACACCGAAGTCATCACCTATATTATAGATTATCTGCACAGAAAACAAAAACTTTCCTTTAGTGAAATCGCGTCGGTCATCGCAGCTTCATTTTGGCAGACCATTGAAAAACAGCCGCCGAACGAGAGGGAGACGCATGAATTTTTGCGCGTAATGTTCAGCGCGCAACTAATAACAGGACCGTTCTCGATACTTGTCGGCTTTAACGGAGGATTAATGGCGTTAAACGACAGGCTTAAACTGCGGAGCATGGTGGTCGGGGAAAAAGACGATCTTGTTTACATGGCGAGCGAAGAAGCGGCTATCCGTATCATTGAACCGAACCTTGACAATATTTGGGCGCCGAAAGGCGGACAGCCCGTTATCGTTTGTTTAAATGGAGGGCAGGCATAATGGCAATTAATTATTTATATCCCGAATATGAAATGATAAGGAATTACGACAGATGTATCTGTTGCCGCGCCTGCGAGCGACAATGCGCCAATGAAGCGCATGAATATGTCGCCGACATGGACAAAATGTTATGCGATGATACAAAGTGCGTAAATTGCCACCGCTGTGTTTCTCTCTGCCCTACACGCGCGCTCAAGGTTATAAAATGCGGCAACACATATAAACATAACGCGAACTGGAATTGTAAAACAATTGACGAAATTTACAAACAGGCTGACTCAGGCGGCGTGCTGTTGTCTAGCATGGGTAATCCTGAAAATTATCCCGTGTACTTTGACAAAATACTTTTAAACGCCTCGCAGGTTACAAACCCGTCCATAGACCCGTTACGCGAACCAATGGAGACAAGGGTATCTCTCGGCGCTAAGCCGGTAAGTATAGAACGCGACAAAAAAGGCAGGATTATAAACAATTTGCCGCCGCAGTTGCATCTGTCTATGCCGGTAATGTTCTCCGCCATGAGTTACGGTTCCATAAGTTACAACGCCCATGAAAGTTTGGCGCGCGCCGCCGAGGATCTCGGTATTCTTTACAACACCGGCGAAGGCGGTCTTCATGAGGATTTTTATAAATACGGCAAAAACACTATCGTGCAGGTCGCCTCGGGACGTTTCGGCGTTCATCCCAAATATTTAAACTCAGGCGCGGCGGTTGAAATTAAAATGGGTCAGGGCGCGAAACCGGGTATCGGAGGGCATTTGCCGGGAGCGAAAATAGTCGGCGACATTTCCCGCACCAGAATGATCCCCGAAGGGACTGACGCGATTTCTCCCGCGCCGCACCACGACATATATTCTATTGAAGATTTGCGCCAGCTTGTCTTTTCTTTGAAAGAAGCCACGAATTATCAAAAGCCGGTAATTGTTAAAATTGCCGCCGTCCATAACGTTACAGCGATCGCAAGCGGCATAGCCAGAAGCGGCGCGGACATAATAGCCATTGACGGTTTCCGCGGCGGAACAGGGGCCGCGCCGACCCGCATACGCGATCATGTCGGCATTCCAATAGAGCTCGCGCTTGCCGGCGTTGACAAACGGTTACGCGACGAGGGTATACGCGACAGCGTGTCCATCGTAGTCGGAGGCAGTATCCGCTCAAGCGCCGACATTATAAAAGCGCTCGCTCTCGGCGCGGACTGCGTTTATATAGCGACATCGGCGCTTGTCGCGCTTGGCTGTCATCTTTGCAGAAGCTGTCACGCCGGAAAATGCAACTGGGGTATCGCGACGCAGGTTCCCGAACTGGTCAAGCGCCTGAACCCCGACATCGGGTACAAACGCCTTATCAATCTGTTAACCGCATGGCAGCATGAAATAAAAGAGATGATGGGCGGCATGGGGATCAATTCAATCGACGGTTTGAAAGGGAATAGGCTAATGCTTCGCGGAGTCGGATTAAACGAAAAAGAGTTGGAAATCTTAGGTATTAAACACGCGGGAGAATAAGGAAGAAAAAATGAAAAAATTAATAAGCGGAAAAGTAAGGGAAGTATACGACATTTCTAACGAAATGTCGTCAGAAATTTCAGACGACAGACTTGTTATCGTTACAACGGACAGAATTTCCGCATTTGACGTTATCTTGTCAAAACCCGTACTCAATAAGGGAAAAGTTTTAAACGCGGTTTCTTTATTTTGGTTTAATTATACAAAAGACATTGTCCCCAATCATTTTATTTCAAGCGATCTAAAAGATATGCCGGAGTTTTTTCAAAAGAGCGAATTTGAAGGGAGAACGATTTTAGTAAAAAAACTGAAAATACTGCCGTTTGAATTTATCGTTAGGGGATATATGTTCGGTAATATGTGGGAAGCATACTCCAAAGGAAGAGAATTTTGCGGTCAAAAAATAGAAGGC
>Ga0268262_10001351_pt1 | contig 30650 bp, 10 predicted proteins | sample TergutNc150P3_FD_190354 | JGI IMG/M metagenome (GOLD analysis project Ga0268262, IMG submission 190354) | Nasutitermes corniger P3 segment gut microbial community from laboratory colony in Florida, USA - Nc150 P3 (SPAdes) (version 2) | ecosystem: Host-associated > Arthropoda: Insects >... | reverse complement strand
GATGGGGAGTATTCCAAAAACGGGAGGCGTTGGACAGCGGCGCAATAATAAGCCGTTTACAACTTCGTTGCAAGTTCCGTCCCCGCCTGCGGCGACTGTTACATCGTCCGCTCCAACGGGCAAATCACGAGCCATATTAAGAGCGCCGCCGACGCCCTTTGTCAGAAAAATTTCGTATTCAAGTCCGCTCTCACGGAAGAAAGTGTCGATTTTCGGGTACTGCTTTGCCGCCTTACCCTTCCCCGCCGTCGGGTTTAAGATAACCCAAAATTTCCCAAATTGCGCCATAAGGGAATTATATCATACTTTTTAAACAGCGGCATTAACAGTCTGCGCGAACCAAGCGCGGTTTTTTTTCAATGTTTATGAAAACTGAAACTAAAACTGCTTCTAAAAACTGAAGTTTTTAGAGGTTCCTTAATTTAAAATATGGGGGCAATGTCGAAATTCATGCTTTTTAATTTGCCGGCTATATCCAACTGCCATCTTCCTTTTTGATCAATTTCAAAAAAAGCGCATCCGTTTAAATCGGAAGGCGTTTCCAGCCCCTGTTCCAGAAGGATAATTGTCGATTCTTTTCCTAGTTTTCCAATAAAATAACCGGCTTCAAACAGCGCGTTCTGACCGGCGTCGGCCGAAAATAATATTATTGACGCCCTTACGTCAGAGTATTTTTCTATTTTTTCTATTATTGACTGCTCCCTGTTAGTGTTTTTATTTATATTTATAGGTTTTATTCCGGCTTTGAGCAAAAAGTCGGCGACTTGCGTTTTTACGCCGTCATTGCGCCCGTAAACAAGAAATATTTTTTTGCCGCCGCCGCCTGCCGGTTTCTTCGCGGACTCGTCCTGCGCCCCCTCCTCATTTGAAGCTTTATTTTTTGCCTTTTGCCCGCTGCTTTTTTCAAAATCAATAATATTGCCGTCCGACTCATAATTTTTTAAATAAAAAACCGCAGTCTTTATTCCTTTTTGGAAAGTGTCTTTTTCTTTTAATATATGTTCGCGCCAGCAGGCGTTGAATACGTCGTAGGTAAGATAATAATTGTAATATTCTATATTGTCAAAAGCGGTAAATTCAGTTGAAGTTTCGCCGTACGCTTTTTTTAAAAATTTATCAACGTCGTCTTTCCATGACTTAAATTCAGGCTCGTTTATTCCGGAGTCATATAGTCTTTCCGCTTTTTCTATAAAATCCTTTATCTTAGCCATTAATGCGCCCTCTTTTTCTATTTTACAACATTTCTGCCGTTTTGTCAATTTTAACCATTTTTTATATTTTTTATTGTATTTCGCGTAACAATGCGTAATTTTATACTTACAAATTTTCATGCAAAGAACAAAAAGAAAAGAGCGGCGTGAAAAAGGATAAGGCATGCCCTTACGCTTGACGCTGTTCATTTTTAATATTGACACTAATTTATTATTACAGTAAACTACAGTTAAATAAACTACAGTTAAATGGAATATGTAACGAACGAACTTATTAACCTCTTTAATTTTCTCTTGCCGGGGTTCATTACTTCATTTTTATTCTATTCTTTAACGTCATTTCCTAAAAAGTCAGAATTTGAATCGGTTGTTATGGCTCTGGTATATACTGTTATTATAAATTCAATTGTTGAAGTATTAAGCTGGATATTGTTTGCTGTTGGAAAAAACTGGTTCTCTATAGCTGAATGGTCATCAACTGTCAGAGTCCTATGGTCTGTTTTTTTAGCGTTATTATTCGGGTTTTTGCTGTCATTTTTATATAATAACGATTTATTGCACAAACTTTTAAGAAGACTAAGAATTACCAATCAAACTTCTTACCCAACAGAATGGTATGGCACTTTTTCAGAAGCGCATTTGTACGTTGTTTTACACTTCAATGACAGAAGAAGAATTATGGGCTGGCCGGCAGAATGGCCGTCTTCGCCCAAAAATGGTCATTTTGTTCTGGAAAACGCGGTATGGCTTGATGAGGTTGATGGAAAAACTAAAGAAATAGAAATACCTAATGTTGAAAAAATAATGCTTGACGCGGCTAATATTTGTATGGTAGAATTTATAAAGCCAAGGGAGGAGGTTAAAAATGAACCGTAAAGAACCGCAGCCGTTGATGTTTTTAAGAAAAAGCAGAAATCCTAGTATAATAATGCATATTCAGGATGGGCGGAATAGCCCACAGGTAACGGTTGCCCGTCCGGCTCCTCCTCCGCCGCCTCCTGCGCCTCCTGCGGCCCCTGCCGCAAAAAACTAAAAATACCGCTACAGATAAATAACACTTTTATTACTTCTAAATCGCGTGTTCTTATTCTTCCCTTCCACGCGCGTATTCGCACTACCGTAACTTGAACAAAAAAAAGCGGCTTCCAATGGAAGCCGCTTTAATTAACCGCCGCCGTTTACGGCTGTTGGAAAGTAACCGCTTGCGTAGGTCTTGTATTAAATTGTAACGAGAAGTTTACTTGACCGGAGGGAAATAAGACAGGAGTGATCCTCATCCAGCGGTGTTTGCCCGGATACAGAGTGTATTCGTCTTTAAGGGCAACCCAGCCGCCCCTCGGATACGCCCATTGGCGCGGTCCGAACTGCCACGCGTCATTCGCGCTTTGCGCCGTTGTTGTGTTTTCGCCTCGTCCAAGAACCACGTCATGCCATGTCCTTACGTTGATTTCCCATGTTACCCATCTCCATGTGGAGCCGGAAGTCATGGTATTGTTTCCGTTGCTCACCATTCTGAACAGCCTTATGCCGGCGCGATCTTCGTTTGAATTAAGTCTAGCGTAATCATCCTGCCAGTTAAGCGGGAAACCTGCGACAGAGGAACTTCCTATGGCGTCTCCTCCTCGTATCCACAGTTGGTCGCCTGAGCCAATGCCCTGACCTACGTTGATGCTCATAGCACCGTCTATTTGATACGTTAAAACCGTACGGAAAGCAATTTCTTCATATTTACCGTTGTTTATAGTGTTATCGTTGTTGGCACGGCTCATTATTCTAACGCGCCATACATAACCTTGCACATTTTCACCGTTAGCCGCCGTACCTACTTCTATATGGGTAGCCGTACCGGTTCCTGTAAAATCACTATAAGTAGTGCCGCCTGTTAATGTATTAGTTACGTCTGGCTGAGTTACGCCATTTAAATCTCCGGGCGCGCTAATATTGTTCAACCAAAAATTGTTATTTTGTAAAGTTACATATTCTGCATCAGATATAGCATTACCAGGAACATTATTTACTCCAGGACGTGCCGCCGATCTTGTACCGTATGAGTCGGCTCCGGTAGCGGAGTGTTCCGCTCCGGCGGCATTGTAACGCACTTCAGAACTGGGAGAACGGCAGTCAAAACGCGCCCTTGTCTGTATAAGATTTGAAAAATTCGCCATAAGGTGCGGCCTGTTCGCGCTGCCGTTGCCTGGCGCCGTTATTCGGTCAGCGTTTACTTTCTTGTCTACTCTGACAAACGGCCTGTTTATGCCGGGAACTTGATAAGTGTACGTTGTATTTGACTCCGGCCAGCGGAAACTTAATCCATCCTGCACTAAACCTGCGGGAATAACTATGTCGTAATTCGCCCTAAGCACCTGAAGGGCGTTGGAACCTGTAAGGTTAATTGTCAGCGTGTCTCCGCTTACCGTTACGTCCTGTGAAGACACGGGCAATGTTACGCTTTCCGCCGTGAGGAAATCAAAGGCCATCCGCTGTTGCGCGGAACCAGTATCATTTGGAGTTACAATGGTCGTCTCTTCATAGTTCAACACGAATTTTGTCGAACTGTCGGGAACTCCGTTTACAGCCCCGTTGGTTCCCCTTGAGTAATAAGTGTTAAAATTACGCGCGCTTCTGTACCTGTTTGCCTGATCTTCGGTAAGCACCGCAGGGAGCCTGTAACCTGAAGTTTGCTGTGTTACGGTAATACTGCCCTCCCTCTTGCTGATATTGCGGTTAAATTTAAGGGTGATGGTTCCGGTAGCCGAATCCGGATTGTTTACCGCCGTAAATGAATAAGTCGGCCCCGTCGCGCCGCCGGAAAGGGCAAGCGCCCCCGTCTGCACGAATATTTGTTTTCTGCTTCCGAACCTGTCCGCGCTCTCCGCCGGCTGGGCGACAGTTACAAGCACTCCTTCCGAGTCCCTCGCGGTTACGTTTAAAGAGTTTATTTCAAGAACTTGAGTTCCCGGAGTGTTATCGCCGGTCCCTACAATGTAATTAAATGATAATTGGCTTCCTGCGCCGGAAGAGCCGTTTACCGTTACGTTGATGCCGTCTGAGTTTGTGGCGTTAAGCGTAACAGACGGAGTTCCTGAAACGGTCAATAATTTTCTAAAATATACCGTAATGTTTATGTTGTCAGTCCTTGCCGAATTTTTGGTATAAGTTCCGTTAGGCGTCGAAGAATCAATGCGCGTAACAAGAGCGCCCGGGTCCCAATTTAACGTAACCTTGCCTGAATTTTGCGATTGGTTTCCCGCCATGTCAGTCTGCCGCGTTATTACTCCGTACTGCCCGTATACGGTTTGTTGAAACGGCGTTCCCGCCGTATTGTCGATTCTTTTCCAGTTAGCGCCGTCGTCTAATGAATATTCCAAAAATCCAACGCGGTTGTTTCCGCCCGCAGTATTCGGAATTACGGCGAAAAATAATGAATTGCCGTAATAAGTTCTAAGGTTTTTTGCCGCTGTTGCAGATTCCCCCGTAACAGTACCGCTGCCGCTAATATCATTGCTGATAACGGCGGTATTGCTGTTTGAGGATAACGCCCTGAACGTCGGGACGCCCGGCGCGACAGTGTTAATGAACACTCCGGTTCCGCCGTTAGAAGTTCCGCCGTTAATGGTTCTCATTGCGAGATTGCCGGAATCAGCGGTCATTCCCGTCATGGGTGTCCCCGCAATATCGGTTATCTGCCCTCCCGTGAACGCGCTTACAACTACTTTTGCATCGCCTGTAGTGTCGTTTGCTTTAACAATATACGAGAATGTAATTGTACTGTTGTTTACTTTTGGGGTTCCTGCCGTAGTAACTGATGTTGAACCGCCATTAGTTACCAAAAGCCTTAACTGCGGCGGATTTGACTCGTTTATTCTTACAGGTTCGCTGAAAACGGCGTTAATTATAATTTCCGAGTTTAGCGCGTAATGTCCCGCCCTGTTGCTTGAATTAAAACTGTTTATAGTTGGCGCTGTAGTGTCTATGCTTATGTTCTTGCCGCCTGCAAGGGTATATTGAATATCGGCGGCAACAGACGCAACAGGAAGCCTGCGAACGATAGTTTTTCCGTCCGGCGCAAGAGCCCCGTCAACATGCGCGTCGTTCCTTGTAATCCGTATCTCTTCTTTTCCGCTTCCTGACGTCGCTTCCCATGTAAACGGATAATTTGCCGTATTCCAATCGTTTGCGTTGTTATAATCCCTAAGCCCCGTAACGTCAAGCCACGGGTATGCGCTTGTAGTATTTTGTCCGGCTCCAACTCTATACGTAAAATGCTGGCGCGTATTTTGAGCCGCCTGACCGCTTGCATATACGGCGGTTACGCTGGTGTTGATTCCAACCCTTAAAGTCAACTCAGGAGCGCCGCCGTTTTTTAATATGACAGGCTTGTTGAATTCAAGAAAGACGTCTACTTCATCATTTAATTTGTAAGTCTGATCCGCTGACGAACTGGAAATGCGCACAAGACGCAGAGAATCGCTTTCTACTAACCATGACGCTCCGTCATTCGCCTCATTTTTCCCAATGTCTTGAACCGACACGGAAATGACAAGCGTATCTTTTAGATCAGCTAACAGAAGGTTCGTATCGCCGGTACTGGCGACAGTAACTTTCGTCGACCATGTGCCTTTGTCGCTGTTTGAAATTCCCGTAAAATTTGAAATAGCGGGTAATGTTTTCGAGTTTACCACAATTTTAAAACTGCTTCTAAAATACGTGTTAAAATCCAAATACTTTACGGAATCCTCCTCCCAATCGCCGTTTATTTCTATTTCATCGCCAACTTTAAATTTTGGAATCTGATCGCTGAATTTTCCGGGTTCCAAAGACGTTACAGTATTGGGATTGTCCGATTTATGCGTTACTTTTACGCCTGTAATTTTGATGACGGGCGGACCTTCATCCCCTTGAGGGGCATAGGTAATAATTGTGGTTCTGCGGTCCTGATTTTGCGCCCTTAACAGAAAAACCTGGCTTTTTAACGGCTGATCGCTACTTCCAGTTCCAATATTCAACTCAGAAAGAAGTATTTTTTTTGAAAACGCGTATTGCGTGCGGCCGGCTTCATTTACGACTGGTTGTGTGGAAAGTTGTAATTTCCAGACTTTGTTTGGATTTTCCGGATCATACTTGCCTTCATTGGCAGAACCCCCATTTGAAGCAGTTGGAGTAAGACCAAGAGCCATTTTCCAGCCGGCATAATCCGCGTCACGGAAATATTCAAGCTGCGACATTGAGGCGTACCCTTTTGACTGAGGGTTAATCCAGACAAGGCAAAGGGAATCAATTGCCGTTGCGTCCGCCACATTTCCCTTTATTGTGATTGATTTGTCGGCATTGTTAACATGCATAAAAAGAGGCTCTAACGCCGGAGGTTCAATTGGAGTTGGAAAATCCGGGAAGGAAATATCCAGCACTCTAAAGATGACTCTGGAAAGGTCGCTTTTCTTGCCGCTGATGCTTGTAGTTTCCGCCTCCGCCACATAAATGGCCGAACGCGGTTCAGGGATAAACCCCCAATCAAACTTTCCCCTTGACGACTGTTCGTTTACAATCGTTTTTTCTTCTATTATGGTTCTTGTAGTTTGCGCGTACAAGGATTCCGTTTTCAGTTCGTCTATTTTCCAAAGAGTATATTTTACGTCTTTAACGCCCTGAGGATGAAACGATACGGCTTTTATGGTTACTCCCGGGTATATTAAAAACGCCTCGTTCACGTTAGAGTAAAATTTACCCGGATCGCCTGTAGCCGGGTAATTGTTATAAAATTCAGGTTCATTTAATTCGCCTGAAAAAGTAATCCATGGAATGTCGGCTTCCGCCCAGTAGATAAAGAATCCGACGGTTTTTTCCTGCGTGGGATTATTCGCCGCGTCATAACAAACCGCCACGACCCTGATTGTCGTATTTTTTTCGGTCAGCGGATTTTTTAATTCCCAATTTTCCCCGTTTGCGGTCGTTCCGCTGTTTCTCTGCCCTTCCAACGCGGGAATTCTTATAGTCCCGTTAGGTTTAACGTAATCCGAAGGGGAAGGAGCCTCGGGCACAGGAGGCAAATTCTTATGAACTTGGTATATATAGTTATCAGGCAGAGGCGTCCCCGGATTTTCATCTATGATGTCAACGTCCATTTTGTAAAAACGAAGGTCAAACGCCCAAATATTAAAATCGTCTTCTATGCCCCACTGAAGATCAAACTCGTTAGTTTGAAATTTTCCGATAAATTCGGGATTGCGCCAGTCTGTAAGGTCGCGAAGCCTTTCTATTTCGCTTCCTTCTTCCGAAGATTTGTCAAACTTGCCGTCAGCGAAGGATAAAAACCTGCTGTACAATAACGGCTTGCTTACAGTTACTTTCGGAGGGTTATTGTCAATAATAAGTATTAACGTTTTAAACGAATTGTCGTCTGACATATACCCTGAATCCCACGCTTGCGCGATGAACATATACTGTCCGTCATCTGCGTCTTTTCCGTTAAAAAGCATTTCTACGGGGATGTTCCAAACGACGGAATTGCCGCCTTCCCATTTTCCCTGAGGGAACGCCTTCCAAGAAGTTCCGTAATCGTCGGAAATTTCCCATTTGCCTCCTGAATTGCGCCATTGGCGCGGCATCTCCGCCCTGTCCTTTTCTATTTTTACGCTCATCATGCTGATGCCGCTTTTATCCGTAACGGTTCCTTCCAAAAGGAAGCTTGCCGTAACCGCTTTACGGGGGATAGGAGAGGTAAAATAAACCTCTGGGCCTTCAAGATCAAGTTTGTTCCCCAACCCTATCGGGTTGTCGCAGGAAAAAACCGCCAATGCCGCAATAACTCCAAAAATGATGTTCCTTAAAGTTTTCATCTATATCCCCCTTTTTACCATGTCGCCAAATTAAGAGCGTAAGTTAAATCGCCGTAGCCTGCGGACATCCAGTCTTCAACGTCGCCCATAAGTGACGATGAACCTTTGCCGTTCCCTCTTCCGACAATCTGAATATACCATTGGCAGACTATTTCGCTTGTTACCCAATAAAATTGCTTGCCGTCAGTGCCGTTAGTCGTGCTGTTTGTTTCATCGCGGAAAAAGAATTTTACGTATCTTGAATCCGTATTGTGAGAGCCGTCTTTAAGCGGGAAACCGGACACTGTCGGCAGTCCGCTTCTGACGTTTGTTCCTGCAATCATCATGGGAAGTGAGCCTGTGGTAATAGGATTACCTCCGTTAGAACCGCTGGCAGGAGTAGTTGACGTATTAGTATACCCTACATCAGTTCTAAGCCCCGTTTGATTCATCATTACTACCGTTCTGAATACGCCTTCAAAACCTCTTTGCGAACTGATCGCGGTATCGGCGCTATATGTTCCTCCGGTATTTGCATGATCTATTCTTGCTATGGAGGCTAAATAGTTTTTACTCGCTTCATAAGCTCCAAAGCCGGTAAAACTGCTTGTAATCACACTGGGAGGGGTCGCAGGAGGCACTGTAGATGTAATAGTGATATTGTTTAGTTCCGTTTCAGTAGCATCCCTGTTATATGATCTAAAACCATAATAACGCAACCCGCCATTATCCTGATGTTCTATAGCAAACCATCGACTATCAGTATTAGTGTCAATACCTCCAACTTTTTGCGCGACATTTGGCGAAGCCATAGTGTAATAATTCCCGTCTTGTCTGTGCCTGAAAATAAGGTTGGGGCGCACCCAAACTCCTATGGCTTGTGAAGCGGCGTTTTTTGTCCCATTCCAAGTTATTGTTGTCCAAGTTATTGCATTTCCATTTGCCGTTGTACCAGTACCAATTTGTAAAGTATTATCTGTTGTCCCAACGGCATTGCCTGTCCACGCGCCCATAACGCTTCCGGCCCCGTTTCCTGTAAAATTTTTTCCCTGTAAAGTGCCATGGAAAATTCTTGCCTGTGGAGTTTCTGTCGTAATCATATACGCGATTGTATTAAAACTGGCAATATTGCCATTATATCCGGTTGCGTTATAGGAAAAACCATTGTCATACGTACTCTTATTGTAATTCGCGCTCGCTCTCGCGTCAAAGCTCTTTCGGTCTACGCGGATTACGGGTTTTTGCACGCCTCTTGACCAGAACCAGTAATCGTTATTAGTGCCGTTTGTCGCGCCGCTTGTAAAGTCTCCGGATTTAACCGCTTTGTTTCCGGCTTGGTCGGTAAAAGTGCCTTCAGGATAGTAAACGTCCCACTGCAAGCCCGGCAACAGCGGTTCCGGAAGATTAATGACAACTAAATTTGTCCCATCGACAACAACGCTGGCGGCTGTAACCGATATTTCCTGCCAGCGCCATTTTGCCTTGTTAAGAACGTCGCGTATTGTCCTTACACCCGGCAGGGTTTCTGGCCCCAGCACTGAAAGCGTTGTCGCAGAATCACTAAAAAGATCGTTATACTGATAATGTAATACCCATTTGGATTCTATATCGGGAACCATAAAGGTAGTTCCCCTCGTGCCGGGAGCGTTAATTCCGGGCAATGCATCCGTAGGAGTGGAAGCGTTGCCGTAATACCCCGTATAACCGGCTCCCAGTTTTAAACCATGAGTTGTTTTTAAGTACGGACCTACGCTTAACCCCGTTACATTACTCATCTTTGGATTGTTCATTGACGTTCCGCCAATCAGATTTTCTTTATCCGTATTATTTACATTGGCGTTGTTAAAAATATCAGAGAAGCCGGAAACATAAGAACGTCCCGTTCCAGCCGAGGAAGACCTTGTTTCCCCTGTAACATTGCCGCTGGCATCATAGGTATAAGAAATATAATAGCCTTCATGCTCAAAAACGGCCGGTATCGCGTAACTGCCGCGCGGCCTTATTGTTATTGTTCCGTTTCCTTTTTGTACCGGTTTGCTGAAAGTCAGCCTTATTGTGCTGTTGTCAGACGATACGGAAGATACGGAGGCGGTTATATTTCCGGTTCTGCCCTGCGCGCTTGCCGGCGTTCTTGCCGTAACCTGAGGATTAATCGTGCTTACTTTAACGCCGGAAAGATTATAGTTTAAAGCCGCGCTTCCGGTTATGGTAACGGTTGTATTTGTTATACTGCCGGTCGCCGGCCCATAGTTGCCGAACTTGTCTTTTAATCTGGTTATGTCAAGCGACATTAAAGCCAAACCGTTTAACATGTCCTTAGTGTTCGCGCCCAGAGCCCATGTAAACTCAAGCGTGCGGCCGCTTGCCACCGCCGCCGGGTTTAAGACGGGCGATTCGTAAGTATTATTAGAGCCGCCGACAGTATTGCTTGAAGCCGTAATATCCTTCAGTTGTAACTTTATATTTGAAAGTTCCCCCGGGTCGGCGGTAATCACATCGTCAAAGTCAAGGGCAAATACCAGAGTTTGCCCGCCTATATACGTCGCGTTGGGCTGTCTGACGTTTACGCCTATAAGTTTTGGGAAGACGTTATTTACATGTATGTTCTGTTCCGTCGCAGTCCCTTCGTTTCCGGCTCTGTCAATAAAACGCGTCCTTACAGTCCACTGGCCGTTAGGAATATAAATATTATTCACCGGGTCAGGGGCAGACGTTTTTGTGGTTCCCCATTCCGCGTCAGCATTAGGAAAATCAACCCACCTTAAACCGCCGTTAAGCGAATACTGCTTTTTTATGAATCCATAGGGCTCCTCAGCCGTAGAGGGTTCGCCTACCGACAGATACGGAGTTATACTGTAATTCCGCACCGCCGTCGATGTCGCCCCAAGAGTAAAGCCTGTACCTCCCCCTGACACCTCTAATGTAGTTACAGGCAGGGGCGGAGACTGAAGGTCAAAGAATATTTGATTATTATTGCCAAACGAAATTAAAAACGGAATGACAGAATGTTGCGACGCTCCCGACGGAGTGACGTTTATTTTATTGCCAACGTCGTCCGTAATATTTCCGGAGTTGAAGAGAGTCGCTAACGCGTTTTCCAGCACAAGCCTTCCGTGAGCATTGTTTATGATATTCGCGCTGCTGACGTCCAACGTAAACAGTATTTTGTTTCCGTTAACCCTGCGGTAGTCAAAAACAGTGTTATTAGGGCCAACTGCCGCACCGGTCGGCGGCTGTATTTTAAAGGAAAGCGAAGCGTCGCCTGAAACTTTTAAATTTTTGCTCGCGGTAAGCTCGATTGAAAGCGATTCGCCCGATTTATAAAAATATTCGTAAGGAGACGCGCTGGTTCCCGCCCCGGAAGACGGGGTTTTTGGAGAGCTTAAGCTAAAACCGGTTACTGTGGGAATTACGCCGTCAAGCCTTATGCTCTTTACTTCCTGCAGTGAATTTTTCTCGGTATTCCAGAAAAATCCTATTACGTTTCCCGGAGTATAAGCCGAATCTCCGCGCAAAGCGTCTATAATTCTGTTATTGGCATTTACCGTTATTGGACGGTCTAAACTTTGCGGATTGGCAAATCCCATGTATACCGTTTCAAGCCTGCCTGCCGCGTTTTCCGGAACTGTAAATTTAAAATTAAGAGCCAATTGGCCGTTGGCGTTTGGAGCAAGCGCGGCGTCATTTTCGCATTCTATTTGCATGACTGTGTCAGTTGAACCGTTTTTATACATCACGTTTAATTTTGGCCTTGTCCCGGCAGTAGTGCTTTGCAGTTTAATCATGCCGTCAAAATTCGCCTTCAGTTCTACAACTTCGCCGGCGGGATACGTTCCGTTTTGTTTTGAAGTGGTTATGCTCGTAAGAGTCGCCGCGTTAGCTATGGCGACCGTGCGCTGTACTTTTAACACGTTATCAAGCGAATCCGTTACCGTAAACAGAAACACCCTCTGCGTTACGTCAGGGAAATATTCAACGTAACCGAGCGAGGAATCCGCAAGTTCAAAATGTCCAGCCGTCGGATGAGCCGGATTCGGGTTTGAATCGCTCGGGTCGGGAAGTTCCGACGTCGTGTCTTCCATTTTTATGCTTTTAATCGCAAGATTGCCGTTAGCTTTCGCCGAGGCCCAGAATTTAATTATCGTCCCTTTTGGATACGCCCTGTAAGACAGCGCCAAATCATTATTCGTAAGCAGTAGGGACAAGTCTCTTAGAACGGGGAATTTCGCTTTTATAAAAGCGTCGCGGTCGGCGATGTATTGCGGGGTTATTACGCCTAACGGCGAGCTATATTTTGCGTCATATATGTTTGGAGGAACATCGGGAGCGGTAAGTATCAGTTTGTCGGTTATATCGTATATGTCCAGCGTCGGCGGCGTTCTGTTGCCTAACAGATAAAATTGCGTAAACACGACGTGCCCCATGTTGTCTTCGGCGTAGAAAATAAAAAGTTTTGTGTTGTTTTCCAGTTTGCCGTTATAAGTAAAATTGTTATATTCAGGTTTTCTGTCGTCCTGTCCGCCTAAAATGTCAAATTCTTTGGAAAAAAGCTGTTTTCTGTATATATTTTGCTTTTCACCGGGAGCGGGGTTAGCCGGAATCGGATAAAATATAAGGCTTGAGCTGACTTCGCTGTCCAAATCCCACCATTGGACTCCTTCCGGAAAACCGTTGCCTTTTTCCAGAGCTTCTCTAACAGTTGGTATGTTCTTTTCCGCTCCGCCGTGTTCGTTGCTGATGCCGAAAGGTATCCACGCGAGGCGGAATTTTACTACGCCGTTTAAGCCGTTTGTCCCATCTGCAAAAAGGGTCTTGTCTTCACGTAACGTATAGCCGTGAATTTTAAATTTGCCGTTAGCGTCTATTTGCGGAAAAGTGTTTTCTTCCGGGCTTCCGTTTTCTTTGTCAAATACGATTAACGGGGCGTTTTCGTCTATCAGCGTAACATCGTATTTTCTGTATATAGTTCTTGCGGGATACGCGCTGAACGGAGACGATTTTAACGCGTCATAGGGGGCGGCCTTTACGTCTTTTACCAGCGTAACAAATACAAAATCGCCGTAATCCGCGTCGCTGTTGCCGGTTACTTCATAGTATACTTTTTCATCGACGGGATTGTTTAATTGGTTTTTAACGGCTGCTAATTCCGTCGAATCTACGTATCTGTCGTATCTCCAGTTAAATACGGGCTGTTTCGTGCGAAGCCTGTTTTGCAAAACGCTAAACCTTTCCGCGTCATTAGTAGTTGGAAGTCTGGTATCTGAAGCTATCGGCGCGGTTCCTGCCCATTGTTCTTTTGTAAAAAGCGCGGCGTAAGCCCAATCAAGCCTGTCGTCGTCAAAAAAATCAACGGGTAAAGTTGAGCCTTTTGTAATAAAAAGAGAGGAACCCATCCCTACTACGCGGGTGTCCAGAATTCCTTTGGGGTCGTCGGCTTTGTTCCATAAGCAAAAATAATCTTTGTCTTCTATGATTGGGTCGTTAACTGAATCGTTTTTGCTTCTGTCAAGCGCGGTAATTCTTACGCGGTAATAGTAACGCTTGTTTAAATCCTTGTAATCCGAGGTGTAATTTGACAGCGGCAGTTTAGACTCGCCGGCGGCAAGGATCATGTCTTCCGTAAACAGCCATTGCGGGCTGAAATTTGAAAAACCGGCGTCAGGTTTTAGTGAAAAAAGCGCGGTATCGGGGTATCTTTCGTCATAAATGCTTAATTCCACGTTTTCAATGTTTGTGTCTTCTTCTGAAATTTTAGCTTTAATATAAAAAATGCCGTTTTGGTAAAATTCGACATTATTAATTAATTCTCCGTTAGGATCGGTTTTTTCAAGCCCGTCTTTCGGGTCAGTAAAGACCGTAAACGGCACTAGATCGGCCGTCCTTATGTTGGTGCGCTGAATCCAAATATCGTTTATGACGGGGGGGCGTATGTCAATAATCAGCACGACGGACGCGATGGACTCCGCGCCCGAATTGCCCGCCGTGTCAAAGGCGACAACGTCGGCAAGTATTGTTTCCCCGTTTTGATCGGGTGAAAAATCAAGATCAATCCGCCACCTGTTATCTGACAGCAGCTGCGCGGTAAACAGCTGTTTGCCGTTAGTTGAATCGCGGAGTATTACTCGGTCTACGCCGACGTTATCCGTAACCGTTCCGGTAAGGTTCGCGCCCAATTTTACATACATAGGAGAAGGAGGTTTGGGAGAAATGGTTAATACGGGCGGCTCCCAGTCTATTGGCTTGCCCATTCCCAAAGGAGAATCACAAGCCGTAAAAAGAACCGCGGCGATAAAAACTGATAATAATACAAACCGAATTTTTAACCTAACTGACATAAAACCCCCTTAATATATTTCTGTAAACAAACAAAAAACACGTATATAAGATACATTTAAATTTTACGTTAGATTTCCAAATTTTGCAAATTTTTTATTTTTCATGTGTTTTTAATATACGCTATACGTGGTGTTATAAAACGTTATATACGCTATATATAGCGTATATTATTTTTAAAATTAAGAAATTTTGCAAAAAAATGCAAATTTTCTTCTTTGCCGGTAAATAAATTCTTATATTTAATTATATGCGCACAAACGCGCGGAAAGAAGCGTAAACACGGTTAGGGGCTCTTTATTTTGATGGAGGTTTTTATGTCGGTAAAAGCTAAACTCCGGTATTTATTTCTTGCGGTTTTATTCACGGCGGTTTTTTTTACAGCCTGCGACGCTCCGCTCGGCATGGGCGAACCAATCGATTGGGAGCCGCCCGTATTAACAATTGATCCGACTCCTAACCCGCTGATTGTCCGCAAAGGGACGACGCTTACGGGAAAAGTTACTGACAACGTTGGCGTTGAACGGGTTATTTTTATAGACACAAATACGGGCAAAGAGATTTTCCCCGTAATAAGGGACGGCGACAACTGGAAAATCGAACTGAATTTTACCGAAGCTGAAAACGGCAGAAAAATAGTAGCGCAAATTTGCGCGTACGACAAAGCCGGAAATTCAGGAGGAAGCGCGATTGCCGTTATTACCCTGTACGTTGACATAAGACCGCCGATCATTAAAAACATTGACATTAAACGGACGGATTCAAAATTAGCCTATCTTTATCCTTACGCCGATTTAAAAAAACTTGAAACGCTTCCTCCAAGGGAAGGCGGCGATCCTGACGGAGAAAAAAAATCCGCCCTTTACAAATATCAAAACGGCTGGTTCTATGTGAACGGCATAGTGGAAGACCTAGAAACAAAAGTTGAAGTTGTGTCGCTGGATTTTTACGACGCGGAAAAAGACATAAATAAAGTTTTGCTTTCGCTTCCCATTGATGAAAATTATACGCCGTACTTTCCGCGCTGGACCGTAAAAGAAGAAGACGTCATAAACGCGGGGCAGAGGGAATTTGGCGGAGACTATAAAACAAATTATTATAAAAACGAACAGCGTTACTATTACCGCGTGGTCATAAAAGCGAAAGACAAAGGCGGCAATGAAAACGGGTTTTCCTTAGGGATTATCGAAGAAGACGAAGGATACGTATGCATGTGGGCGAAATCGGACAAGCCCAAAGGCGTTATTGACCCGGCAATAGGCGCTATAGTGTCGCGTAACACTCCCCTGCCCGTTGACATTTTTGACGACGATTCGCTTCTTTGGGCGTATACCGCCCTTCTTACAAAATATCAGTGGGAGGGGATAAAACCGGTGTACCCGGGCGTTTTTATTCAAGGCGCGACTAAAGAGGCGAAACTGCTGTGGCTTAAAGAACGGCTGACCGGCAGTAAAGGCGATTCTCTCGCGCTTAATGGCGCGGCGGCGGAAACTATTTATAACTGGAGATACGACAAACACGGGCAGACCGACAAAGACGCGGCGGTTATAGAGCAAGTCGGGGGCAGAAACATAGACGAAAAACTTGTTTACGTGCCTACCGGCAACGCTGAATCAGATTACGGCGAGTACGTGCTGTTCACCATTGTCGCGGACAAAAAACTTACGCCCCATACCGGAAACGGCCCTGAATGGACAAACAGAAATATTTGGGCTTGCGACGCAAAAGAAGTTCAAGTAATAGACGAAAATTCGCCGTTGATCGTATTTGACACGACGGCGGGCTCCCCTGAAGAAAACACTTTTCCCGATCCGCTTTTTGCCGTACTGCCGGACCCCGAAGAAAAATTTTTTAACATAATCGGCTATACGCTCAGGGAAAACGCGTCAGGCTTAAACAAGGTTGACACGTTCCGCATGGCGTGGATTCCTTACAACATTAACGGCGGCGCGGACAGCCATATTAGGCAAGTGCAAAACGCCCTTAGATCGGCGAACTATCCTGAAAATTTTAACAGTAATGATCCGGATTTGGAAGGCATACAGCATTGGGATTTCGTGGCTAACCCCCAAAAACCCGGCCAAGGAGAGTTTAAAGACGAAGGAGACGAACTGATAGACGGCAGTATTTATAAAAAACAGAGTTTTAGGAAACGCCTTTCCGTCATGGGCGACGCGGACGACCTTAACCCCGAATACAGAAATTTTATGTTTGATTACAGAAAAGCGGACAAAACGCCCGGAACTGACGGAATACCAGACCTTGAAAACGAGACAAAACTTTTTATTTTCTACGCTTTTGACAATATGGGGCATGAAGTTTTCCGGCAGATGCGCCTGTTAGGTTTTTTAACCCTGCCCGAAGTGTCCGTTTATGACATTACCAACTACATACCCGGCGACGATATGCCTGACGGTTATCCAAATCCGTCTACTGACGAGCATAACAACGCCAAAACAGGCAGTCCTACTCCACTTTATTACCAGCGTCTTAACTCCTATAACCAAAGAAACGACGTGTACAACAAGTTAAAAAGCGAAGGCGGCAAGCTTAACAGCATTGACCTGACAGTGCCGTTCCAGATATATCCGCGCGGAACCATACTTAAATACTGGGTAAGCGCGGCAAAAAAAGGCAGAATCGGCATTGAAACTATAACAATGAAGGATATAACTTTCGCCTCCAAGATTGAAGAGCAGGTTCTTGTTGGAAGCGGCTATAAGACGGACGACAAGTCTTACAGTTTCTGCGAATACTACCCCGACGTAACGCAGAGGACTTTCCTCTTTGAAGCTACCGACAGATTAGGCAATACCGCGCAAATACAGCGCACCATAGCGGTAACCAGCGCGGCGCGGCTGGAAAACATAACCACAACCTCACAAAACGGCACTTACGGCATGGATAAAATAATCACCCTTAGGGCTAATTTTTCAGGGCAGATATACGTCAACAACGGCGTAAAGCCCCACCTTAACGTGCGCTACAAAAACGCAAAAACGGGCGGTTACGTATACGCCGCAATTCCATGCAATGAAATGCCTACATTTGCAAAACCAAGTTTATATCTGGAATTTGATTTTAAAGTTACGGAAAACGCAAGCGGCGCGCTTGAAACAATGTACGGAGGAATAGACGCCGCTAATCCGAACACGCGCCCGCTTGAGCTGGGGCAGTCGCAGATTTTCGATTTTACGCGCAAGAACGACGCTTTTATACCCGGTTACGTAACGGGATCATTAACTATGCCTAACTGGATAAATTATAAAAACTCCTTACAGCAAAATAAAGAAATTAAACTTGACGGAGTGCGTCCAGTCATTACATCCGTAAGTTGGAGAGGCGTCAGCGGAAACAGCCCAAAAACTCCGCATTCAAGCGGCGGCTATTATTTTAAAGAAGGGGAATCAATTGAATTAACCATTACCGCCGACAAGAACATCAGGGCGTCCGGCAATTCTACGATCCAGTACCGTATTTTTACGGACGGCTCAATAAGCCAAGGGCCGTATAACGCTGAATTTAAATACCAAAAACCGGGCGACACCAGAAATATACTTGTATACAGCCTTCCGGTAAATCCAACAAGCTGTCCTTTTGACGGACGGATAGCGGCGGTAAGCCTTGTTTCCGAGGCGACTGTCATAGACGATTTTGACAATAAAATTCTTGCGGCAAATTTAACTATGCCAAATAACGTATTTATTTACGTTAAACAAACTAAACCCGCCGCTCCTGCCGCAACGTTAAATAACGCGGCGTTATCATCGGCTTCAATTCAAACTGAATACAACGCAATGCCGACTTTGCGCATACCCAATTCAACTTCAAGTTTAACCGCCAATATCGGCAACGGACTTGTTACGGCGGATTGGGAAGACGTAAAGCAGTACTCGCTTAACGGCGGTTTGAGCTGGACGTCTGACGCGCCGGCTTCGCCGCCCGTAACGTTTGCCGCCACTATACCTGTCGGCAAGCATAAACTGCAAGCGCGCTACATAGACAGGGCAGGAAACGAAGGTCCTGTAATCTCAAAAGACATACAGGTAAACGACACGTTCCCAAGACTTGTCTCGGCCAGCGTGGAACAGTCAAACGGCTGGTATATTGCCGGAAGCAGTCTTTCGTTTACTTTGAATTTCGCTGAGGCGGTGCGGGTGCAAACTCAGGCAAATGTAACAATAAAAATTGCAAACAGGGCGTCCGGCGCTCCAGTCGATAATGGCGAAGGCGCGGTAACATTAACTGCGGCAACTGCGGTATCCACTGAGGCAAATACCACTGCCATTACATTTAACTGGAACAACATTTCCAATAAAGAAATGAGGGACGGGTTGTACATTTACGAAGTAAACCTGACCGGGCTTAGGGATAAATTCGGCAACTCAGGCAGTTCCGCGGCCGGCATCGCAATGGGCGGCAATATTGTCATAAGCAGTAACGGCACTAACTGCCCCAACCTGCCGTGGACAAGCGCGGACGCGAGCGTCAAAGTAGACGCAATCGCGCCTTCGGTTACCGCAAGGTCTCCTGGTCATGACGCCGCTCCAGCCGGAAACGGCAATATTACGCAAATACAGTTGACCTTTAGGGAACCTGTAATGAGGGGAAACGGAACAATAACGATAAGGCCAAAATCCGGTTACGCTATTCCGCCGGTGTTGGAAGACGAAGGATATTATCTTGGAACAGACGGACAAAGGTATACTTCAGCCGCCGCGGACAGGACTTATATTTCCAGTTTCTACGACGTTTACAACGCGAGTAATTCCACAAACAAAGGTTACCTTACGCAGGGTTCAAGCATGAGCAATCTTACTCTTAACGCGAGAACAGGACAGAGCGCGGGACCGTACAAGAAAATGACGCAGGGGTTAGTTTCCGGGTTCGGATATGAGGGGACTTACAACGGCAATGACGTGGGAAGCGGAAGAAACGCCCCCAGTCCAATTAACGGATTTCTTATTCCCGACACTGCGACCAAATGGGTCTTAGATTACCAGTACGGCATTACGCAAAATGTCGCAACCGTAAATAATATTCGCACAGCCCTTACCAACGCAAAATGGCGTTGGCAGGAAATTGACGTTGTTAATACAAGCGTTGGGGCGGGAGCTAACGCAAATGTCGTTACTATTCCCCTGAACGAACCTCTGTTAAAGGGGCTGGACTGGGAAGTGTATTACCCCGCAGGAGCTTTTACCGATTTAGCTGGAAATTCAGCCGCCGCTTCCGGCGTTACTAACGCCGCGGACCCCACGGCATGGACTAACAATACTTACTTCTTTACATCCCCCGGCGTACAGCCGCCGGTTATCCGCGTAAACCGCAGAAGCTATGACGCAAGAACCGCTAACTGGTCAACTTCCGGAGGCGGAACGTACAGCGCCCCGACTCCTGCGCTTGAAACAAACTGGAACACAAACACGTTTGCGGTAAGCGACAGTAACGGCTGGGGAATTGACAACTTTAAGCATATTCATTACCGCGTGGAAAGCGAAAGCTCCGCCGTAAAGCAATATACATCTTCAACAACAACCGTATCAGCCCAATCCTTCCAAGGAGCCTCAGGCAACAATGGCGGATTTACAGGAAATTGGAGCGGAGCCGCAGGCAATTCCACATGGACTGCCACAGCCGACACGCGCGGCTCTTGGGCGGCAAACAACCTAATCCGCAGGGCAGGAAGCGGTTTGGAATATACGGTTACCACCAAAAACGGCACGCCCGAAGTCCGCAGGTCTCAAAATAATTTACGAATGTTTAAATCGTACAACAGGGATTTAACGGCGGCGCAACTTGGATTCCCCACAGGGACAGCCTCTGTAACGCTTGCCAACGCGCCGCTGTCCTCAGACGCCGCCACTATGGGGCAGGGTTTCCTTTCCTTTGACTCCCTTGAAGCCAGCAAGAGCTATATTGTCGGTTCGGCAACCTGCAACGGGCAGACAGCCAAAGGAGTTGAAGGCGTTTTCAGAACAGTCATTATGGTTAATCAGGATAATTCAAAAGGCAACGAAAAATTAGCCGTTGAAGGCTCCAACATCAAAAACGGAATGCCTTCCGTCGCCGGCTTCCCCGTTCGGGACGCCGAAGAAACAGGAGACGCACGGTTTATAAAACTGTTTTATAACCAGACTGCCGGCAGACAATTTTATTGGATAAGCACTGAAATAGTATGCGAATGGTATTTCCTAAGCTGGGCGGCAGGTTCAGGCGGAACTCACCAGAGCACGGGAGAGGTAAACAACTACATGATGGTGGGCTATGGCGATTTAACTTACGGTTACAATATCAGCTGGTACTAGGAGGGAAAAAATGAAAACAAATAATACTTTTAAGGTTATTTTAGCGGTTTTAACGGCGGTAACATTCTTTTCCTGCGACGTACCTGTCTCATTGGGCAGTAAGCTTGATCTCGACGGGCCGGCTGTCGCTATAACTTCCCCGTTTCAGCGCCAATCGGTTTCAGTTCAGTTTGTAATGGAAGGAACCGCAGCGGACGCTTCCGGCGTTGAAAGAATGGAAATAAGCGCGGTTATGGGCAATGAAAATTTTGCCAGACGATGGCGGTATTTTAAAGGAGCGTGGGAAATTTCAGACAATCAAGGAGCGGCATGGTCGCCTTATGCGGACGCCCAATGGGACGGCACTGACAAATCAGCTTCATGGAAAGTTGCCATCGACATGAACATTATAGGACAGCTTCCTAAAGAAGGCGAATATACGTTTAACGTTCAGGCGTGGGATAAGGGAGATATGTCCGACGATAATTCTTTTAAGGCGCTTGTTCTAATCATCGACCGCGATCCGCCTAAAGTAAGCATTTCATATCCGTTTATTTACCAGTTCGTAAAATACGCGGAGACGGATAATCCGCAAGCGTATGAGAAAGCCCCTTTAAAGGAACTTCACGAAATACTGGACAGCGACAAAGAAAAAAGGCAAGACCCCGCGTATTTGGGCAAATTCATTACGCAAGAATTTAACCTTAAATGGCAGATAGACGATTACAGCGACATTTGGGCTGTTGACCTTAGGCTTTATAAATACGACGCATATATAGACGAAAAAGCCGAAACCGATCTTCCAGATAATTATATTTTCAAGTACTCAAAAAACACTCCCCCTCCCCCGATTAACATTAATCCTAACGAATCCGCGGGGCTTAACGGTTCGGTAACCGTTCCTGATCTTACAAGCCCCTCTGGATTTTATGACGGGGGAGATGACCAGCAGGGGAATAATCAGACAGTAGAAATAAAAAACAGCCTTACGGAAAAAGCGACCGTTAAAATAGTCGCCGTCTGTTATGACGCGGCAGGAAACGCAAGTCAGGAAAAAACGCTCGGATTTTTTGTTTACTGGCCTCTTGCGAATAAGCCGTGGATAGTCTTTACGGAAGGGCTGGAACCGCCCGACGCTTTTTACGGCAAACCAGTCGGCTCCGAAACCGCCGACTCTATAGAGTCTTTAGTGTTCAAAGTATATCCGGGAAGAAACATTAAAGCTACAGCTTATCAGGCGCACGGCGTTAAAGAAGTAAAATACACGCTTTATAAATGCGACACTTCAGGCGGCGTCCTTTCCACAGAAACTGCGATTGAAAGGCAGGAACAAATTTTATCAAACCCTCCGTCTTCAGGCGGAACGTGCTCCACTATATTCTCATGGGAATTTAATGTTCCAAAATTTACGGGATATTATCTTATTAAAGCGCGGGCGTTCAGCACGCAAAACAAACCCAGCGATGAATATACAATGCTTTTTATGGTAAATGACATTACTTTTCCGGATTTTACAACGCCTGTCGAACCAAGCGCGTCTGAGCCGCTTTTCCTTGAAATATCATCCGCCAAAAAATTTACAATTAGAGGCGAAGTAAGCGACGCTACTGACATTGAATCGCTGTGTCTTGTGTGGATTAATCCTCAGTCTAAAGATTACGCGGCAATGAGCCAGCTCGCCTATTTTCGAGACAAAGGCTACAAGGGATGGAAGCAGGCGTTGGAGCTTGTTCCCGGCCAATCAAAGCTGGAAGAACAAGGCTATGACAGCGTTCATAAAAACAAGTTGTGGAAACTTAAGGTTACTCCGGCCAATCCGGCTATAGACCAAGAAACGGGGCGCAGGCTTTTTAAATATTCGCAGGAAATCGATCTTGTTAATGACTTGAATATTGCCGGCAGTTTGCCTAAAAACCAGCCGTTAAAGAGCCAAGTATTTCTTATGCGGCTGGAAAATCCGGGCAAAAATTGCACCATCATAACATACGCGCCGCAGGGAGACACTGTCGCCCCTGAAATAAAAATTTCAAACGCGGTAATAAAAAACGGCTCTGCGGCAGTAGCGACTTGCGTACCCGGAACGTACGCGGTAATCCCTAAATTTTCCAACGGCATTTCCATCGCAATTAACGGGACATGGAAGGAAGATTCTGTAGAAACTTTGGATATAAACACTTTCTTTAAGTCAAATTTTGTAATAGATGTAAACCAGCAGATAATATCTAACGGAAACAGCACGTTACAAGTTATTCCAAACTCGCCCGGCGCTACGGAAGGAACATGGTCAATAACGACTAACGTAAGGGACGCCGCATCCCCTCCGGCGGGCGATATTCAGTTAAACAAACTGAGCGACACCCTGTCAATCAACGTAAAGACCAGCGATATAGGCGGAAATATTTCAGAAATAGCAAGTTCATGGCTGATACAAAGCGACAACTTAAAACTGATGCGTATTTCCAGCGAGGCGGAAGACGGCACTTATTCAACATATACAAGCGTTAATAAGATTAGAATTTTCTTGGAATTCAGCAAACCGGTTAAGTTAGGAGAGAATGTTACAGGAAAGCCTGAACTGATCCTTTCCAGCGGCAGCGGTAATACGGCAAGGGCGGTATACGAGGACGGGCAGAAGGCGAACCAAAACAGCCGCCAGTATTTTGAATATATTATAGGGGCAAATCAAAACGCTGTCGATCCCGCCTTTTTAAATGTTACAGGCCTTTATTATAACGGTACGGCATACGCGGCAAGCTCTCCATATAGCCCGGATAATTACCCGTTTACATGGTCAAGAGGACAGGAAGGGGAATATGAAGAAGTACGGCTGACAATGCAGAGCGGAAAAACCGGTTCTGTTAAAGAAGGAACCGCGCCTAAACAGTACTATGTCCGCACCCTGCCTACTACCGTAAACAGCCTTGACTCTGATTTTCAGTTCACGCTGGGAGCCGGAAAGCACATTAACATAGACACTACTGCCCCTGCAGTAACAGCTACCAGCGTCAAAGCGGACTCCACCGCGGGATACTACAACGCCGGCGATATTTATTTTACGATAACCTTTAATGAGCAGGTAGCAATAAGCGGAGTGCCGCGTTTCCCATTGAATATAGGAAGCGCGACCGTTTGGACATCCGATAAGGCAAGCGACGTGCGCGTAAGCGGCAACTCTATTACCTTTATGTACACTATAAAATCCGGCGACACCTCAGGCGGAAATGATATTTACATATCTAATTCTCAAGCCCATCTGGGAACTATTACCGATATTGCGGGAAACATTTATCCGACCGGCTCAGGGATTGCCGGCACTGTGATAAATCTTTCACAGGCTCAAAGAACGCTTACCGGAATAAAAATAGAAGCGACAACTCCTGACGCGCCGACAGTGCGGCTTCTTCCCGGCAATGTTACGGCAAACACGTCTAATGTTTTCTCGCAAAATGTAAGCGGCGCTACAGTAACAGGCGAATCGGGAACCGCCGTTAAAAATCTTTCCAACGTCTACAGAGACGCTTTATGGCTCGCGATACAGGGAACAGGCACGGCGGCGTACAAGTATACGGCGATAGAATACTCAATAAACAACGGGGCAAGCTGGGTAAGAGCGCCTAATACCGGCAACGTTCCTTTCCAGCTTACACAAGCCGGAACCTACAATATTATAGCGCGTCAAATAGATCAAGCCGGAAACATATCCGCTAACACAAGAGCCGTAAACTTTGTCTGGGACCCGGGTACGCTTATCAGCCGCATAAGTTCAGACAGCGCGAACGGCACATATACTAACGCCGCAGGACGCAACCAAATCGCGCTTACTTTTTATTTTAGGAAAACTCTGCGCATAAGTAACGCGGCAACGCCGACAATTACGATTAACTCGCAAAACAGCAGTAACGCGAACAGACAAGTAACCGCAAACGTACCTAGCGCCGCTGTCGATTCGCTTACCTTTACCTATACCGTGGCGGACGGGGATAAAACGCCGGCATCAACGTTCCTTGACATCGTATCAATTGACAGTATTACGGCATGGGACGGCAACGCGGTTGGAAACGGCGTAAATGTAAGCAGTTCAATTATCCTGCCGTCATCCGTTCCAAAACTGGACGCCAACAAGCATTTTACGGTAGCGACGGGAAGCCATACCATTGGCGTTCTCGCGTTTGCGGCGGATGAAGGGGCGGAAACAAGCGACAACTACCACGGAATACGTTCTGACGACGGTTCTTATTGGACAACGCTGGAAATACCGTTTAACCGCACTGTTACCAAAGGTTCGGGAAGCATTACCATTACGCAAATTCAAGGAACCGGAACCGGAATGTACCGCCTGCCTGCAGTTATGACCGAAGCGCAATACAACAGGTTTAGAAACGTTTCAGCTTCAGTTTCAGGCAATACTGTCAACACTAACACATATTACACTAAGGGAACAAACGGCTATATCAACGGAACAGGCTCGGATACATCCAATAAATATGTACTGCAGTACAATTTTGATCCAAGAAGAGACGTAACGTCAAACGGAACCGGCTTTACTGACAACACTGCTATCCCATCAGCGTTCATCGACGCTTTCCGCGCCGCGGAAGCAATAAGCGTTAATGTAAACTCTCAGGCTGTTAAAATAGAGGGAAGCGGAACAGCAACCAAAGTTAAAGTACGGCTTTCCGGTTCCAACGCGCCGCAGGTTCCCGGAGCGACCTATGCGGTCAGCTTGCCGGCCGGTCTTGTTATTGACGATTTAGGCAACAGTTCCGCGCTTACAAACAGGGAAATAACGTTACGCGGCGTCGCCAAACCGTTTATCAGGATCAGAAAGTCTCAAGACACCATAAGCGTCAGTAATTCCCCATCAATAAACCAGCCGAGGCTTGCGGCGGCACAGCCTTTCCTGTCTTATGTGCGTATAGACTGCAGAACGCCGGATTCCACAATTACCTATACTGCCACATCAGGAGAAACTTCAGCGCCCGTAACAGAAGCTAATAATTTTGCAAATGCCAATCATAACAACTGGAATTTAACAAGCGGAGCCGCGGACAATAATAACATGATACCATCCCGTCCGGGTATTCCGGCATCTGCTTATACCAACAGCAACCAGCTAACCATTGGGTATGTCGGCAATACTAATAATAGTCCAACTCTCGCCAACGTGCAGGGTTTCCAGTGGTGGGCAAGGGCAAGGGCGGCTGTAGGCGCGACTAACAGCGCGGAAGCGGAAGAGGTAGCCTACCGCACAGTTATTACCTACCAACTGCGCGGAAACGGCAATAACGCGGACGGGGCAGGCAATCCTACTAATCCAATAGAAGCGGCGGAAACAGGACAATCGATTCTTGCCGCCGGAGATCAAATTTGGATACGCGGCGGAGACGCCATAGGCTCTTCCTCCATACCCGGTTTTCCATTTACATGGGAAGACAACTGGGACAGCCTTGCAAACAGGCGGGCGGGTATAAGATTAATGTCATTAGTCGCTACATCCGGCGATACCATAAACAACTCAATATGGAGGCTTGTAACATGGGATATGAACACCACCGCCTACGTGGATTTTATAAAAGGGCGTGACATCGACGTAACTGAAGACGGAGTTACTTATAACGCTTCGTCAGCGGATGTGGCATGGCAATACGGCCCCAAACGCTGGGCGTATCAAAGGGCAGGTTGGACTTCATTTAAAGACAAATATCCCATTTACGCCGGCAAACACCGCTGGTGCGACACCGCATTTCAATGGGGCGGCAAGTGGATACTGAACTTCTCCGCCACCTTCTCATCGCGTCCTGACAGAACAGCCAACTACAGCGTTTGGCCCGGGCTAAACACGCAATAAACTAAAATAGAAGCGTAAAAAAAGCGTCTGACCGGCAGTCAGACGCTTTTTTTATGCCGTAATCACATAATTTCTAAAAACGGTATGCATGTCAAATGGAAAGCGTCTTTCAGCGTCATCATTACCGCCCTGCTTAATTCAAGCCTTGCTTTGGACAGCGATGAATCTTCGCAGTTAAGGATTGGGCATTCATGATAAAAACGGCTGAATGACTTGGAAACGTCATAAAGAAAACCTGTTAATTGGGAAGGATCAAGCGCCTGCGCCGATTCCATTATTTTCGCAGGATACGCCGCAAGCGACTTAACAAGCTCCCACTCAGGATCGCTAACAAGCAGGGAAAAATCCGCGCCGCTGTTTGCCGCGCCGCCGCCGGTATTTTCCGCTTTGCGTAACATCGAGGAAATACGCGCCCCCATGTACTGCAAGTAAGGGCCGGTATTCCCCGTAAACGAAAGCGATTCCTTCGGATCAAAAAGCATATCCTTCACGGGGCTCGGCTGGAGCAAAAAATAATGCAGAGCGCCAAGCGCGATTTTTTCCGCGACTTCCTGCGGGTCTCCCACTTCCTCTTCCCTGCCCTTCCCGCGTATTTCCGCTAACGCCATGCCGCGCAAAGAATCGATTAAATCATCGGCGTCAACTACAGTGCCCTCTCTGCTTTTCATTTTTCCTTCAGGAAGATTAACCATGCCGTAGGACAGATGATGAAGGTTCTTTGCCCATGAGTAGCCTAATTTTTCCAGCAGAATAAAAAGCACTTTAAAATGGTAATTTTGTTCGGAGCCCACGACGTATATCATTTCGTCAAACTGCCAGTCTTTGTAGCGGTTAACCGCCGTTCCAAAATCCTGCGTAATGTAGATCGACGTGCCGTCGCTACGCAAAAGAATTTTTTTATCAAGTTTTTCTTCGGTTAAATCTACCGCGACGGAACCGTCTTCCTGCCTGAAAAATATGCCTTTCTCAAGCCCTTTTAAAACTTCATCTTTCCCGAGCATATATGTTTCGCTTTCAAAATAATATTTGTCAAACGACACTCCCGTCCTGTTATATGTTTTTTTCATTCCTTCAATCGCCCAACCGTTCATCTTCTTCCACAGTTCCACAGTCTCGCCGTCGCCTGATTCCCATTTGCGCAGCAGTTCCTGCGCTTTCTTCATAGATTGAGTTTGCGCTTCGGCTGTATCCTTATCCGCGCCGGCTTTTACCAGTTCGTCGGCTTCCTGTTTTAACGTCTTGCTGAAACTTACGTACCAGTCGCCAACAAAGCGGTCGCTTTTTACGCCCTCACTCTCGGGCGTCTTGCCCAGCCCATGCTCCTTGTACGCGAGCATAGACTTGCAAATATGAATCCCACGGTCGTTTATAATGCAGACTTTGCGCGCCTGCGCCCCGCAAGCCGCCAGAATGCGCGACACGCTTTCACCTAACACGTCGTTTCGCAAATGCCCAAGGTGGAGGGGCTTGTTCGTATTCGGGCTTGAAAACTCCACCATCACTTTCTTGCCCGACAAATTGCCCGGCCTTCCAAACGGGAAATCATTTTTACTGTCTTTTGCAACCTGTTCCAGTATTGCCTTTGCCGTTTGGGCGCGATCCATTCTTATGTTCAGATACGGTCCCTGCGCCCGCGCTTTAGCGGCTGATTTTTCGTCAGCAAGAAGCTTCGCAAGTTTTTCAGCCGCCATTTGCGCGATCTGCGGCGGGCCTTTCCTAAGTATTTTTGAAAAACCGAACATCGGAAAACCAATGTCCCCCAATTCGGGGCTAGGAGGGTCTTCCGCTATTATTTGCTGAGGATTTATTTTTTCGTTAATCCCCGCTTCAGTTAAAAGCGCGTTTACAACTAAAGCTGTTTTCTCTTTCCAAAATAACTTATAATCGTACATTTATTCTCCAATGCTTATGATCTTGCATTTATCTTATCATATTGTAAAATAGTTTTCATGCCGCTTGGAAAGAAATTTTTTAACCAGCCGACTGTCGATCTCGCAAAAGCCCTCCTTGGCAAATATTTTGTTTTTGGCAATTTAAAAGGGATGATTGTCGAGACCGAAGCATACTTGTACAAGGACGATCCCGGATGCCACGCGAGCCGGGGCATTACCGCCCGTAACGCGCCCATGTTTGGTCCGGCGGGAAACACTTATGTCTATTTAATTTATGGAATGTACCACTGCCTAAACATCGTAGGCGGCAAAGAGGGAGAGGGCGAAGCCGTTCTCATTCGCGCCCTTGAGCCCTTAGAGGGAATCCCCCTTATGCAAAAAAGGCGCGAAACAAAAAAAACGGAGAATCTTTGCAACGGGCCGGGAAAGCTTACGCAGGCGTTCGGCATTACAAAAAAGCACAACAATCTGTCTTTGCTTAAAGGGCCGATACAAATTTTTGACAACAAAAAAAATTATGAAACAGTCCGCAGTACGCGCATCGGCCTGTCGGAAGGAAAAGAACTGGAATTACGGTTTTTTATTAAAGATAATAAATTTGTATCGCAAAGAGGATCGGCAACTTTGTTCTCTTCTTCGTCTCCTTCTCTTCCTTAGAGTCCTTTTTTCAAATTCTTCTTTTATCCAATATTTTTTGCAATATCTTTAATTTTTAGCAGTTCCACAAATTTGTATTTTTATAGTATAATTAACTAAGACCCATAAAAGGAAAAAATATGAAACGTCCGCTTATTTTAATCTATTTATTCTCGCTTTCAGTTCTGTGTTTTGCCCAAGCAAATACAGGCATAAAAATAACGGGAAGAATTCCCGAGGTTTCGGACGGCAGATTGTACCAAATACAGGTAGGCGCTTATAGAATCGCTAAAAACGCCGAAAACTCCTATGAAAAACTTAAAGCCGCCTCTTTGAACCCGTCTTATGAGAAATACATGGATTTAACGCGGGTGCAGATCAAAAGAATCAAAGCCGCTGACGTGCCTGTTTACATAGAAAGAATCAAAAGAGCCGGTTTTTCCGAAGTGTTTATAAAAATTGACTCAGGCGGCATAGTTGCGGCGCAACCGCCCGTCAGCGCGGCGGCGCAGCCTTCAGGAGCGTTACGCGAAATAGGCTACCGGGCTGTTAAGGTCGGCGAGTCAAAAAGCCTTGCGGATATTGCATCCGGCAAAAATGTTACATCATGGAACAGCAGTACGCCTTCAACCGTCAAAGTGGATTCAAACGGCGTTATTACAGGGCTGAATATCGGCAACGGGTATATCAGCATAAACGAAAATGAATATATATCCGTGGTAGTAGTCCCTGCGGAAAATTTTTATATCCTGCCGGAAGCCCAAGAAGCTCTCCTGCCCCAAAACAGCAGGGCAAACAACCGTTCTACGGAGGATATAACTGAGTACAGGGCGGAACCAACGTTCCGCCTCGCGTACAGGTTTAATAACAAGGGTGAAAATAAAGGGGCAAGCGGAACCAACGGCGGAGTTGACATTCTCGCCAGAGGCAGTAATTATGAATGGCTTTGGACGACATACGAGCAGGGCGGATGGTTTTACGATCTGAACGAAATTAAACGCGAGATGATCAACGGTTATCAAAAGGACCCAAACAACGGCGTTGAACTAACGGTAAAGCCTGAGTTTGTTTATGAAAACGGCACTCCTTATTTGCAGTTAAGAAACATATTGTACAACCCCGGAAATAATCCTGTAACCGGACAAAAATTCGGCGCGTCCGCCGACGTTATGATTCATAAAAATGACGCCGCGCCTCTTTTGCGCACGCCTTATGGCGCGTATATGACAGACTCGGAAACTAAACCTTCGATTGAACTTATGTTTGTTTGTGAATCCGGGGACGGCATAAATCCTGTAGATACTCTTTGGCTTGGCAGGTATGGATTCGGAACGCATTTAAACCACATTTATGACGATAACCGCGTTGAAATCCGTAACGAGGACAGCGCGATAGGCTTCTCGTATCAAAATATTGATCTTGCTCCAAAACAGAAAAAAGAATTTATCGTCAGATTTACCCTTGCCAGAACGGAAGATTAAATTTATACAAAATCTGTCATTGTATTTTTTCCCCAATCAAGCTATAGTAACACATGGCACAAACTCAATTTATCCGTAATTTTTGCATTATTGCGCACATCGATCACGGCAAGTCTACCCTCGCCGACCGCCTCATTCAAAAAGCCG